>Ga0187893_10014106_pt1 | contig 10971 bp, 9 predicted proteins | sample MA1701074metaG_FD_139574 | JGI IMG/M metagenome (GOLD analysis project Ga0187893, IMG submission 139574) | White microbial mat communities from a basaltic lava cave in the Kipuka Kanohina Cave System on the Island of Hawaii, USA - MA170107-4 metaG ...
AAAATAGCTTTAGTAATTCTCTGAATTTTGACTCTGAAATTCTTGCAAACTTTTTATACCTGTTTTTTCTCGTCATGACTACTACTTACCACACTTTTTGTGTGATATGCTAGTCATGACCCTAAGTAATTTTATTTAGTTTATTTATTCAGCAACAAGTTGATTTAGATGAGGAAATTCTCAGATGCTCATAAGCCGGGGTGCAATGGCGGCAGCGGCTTATGGCTGTGACTATCGCGCAGGGATGGCGCTCTTACAAATTAATCCGGGTGAGTTTGCTTAGTTAGTGCTCATCTGTGGCTAGTTTCAAACAAATTAAAGGAGGGGTATTTACTTGCTTAGGACTAATCTTGTTTCTTCAAGATATGTGGGCGATTTCAACGAGGGAGAGGTTTATCATCACGGCGCGGTTCAAATAACGCCGATGAGAAACAGGGAATACATCAACAAATACAAAGATGGCTTTATTCTTGGAGCGAACCCCAAGCTCAGTTCCCACCTTGGCTACGAAGACCCGGACTACAAACACAAGAGACAAAAATACGGCATAGAAGAATCTGCGCTGGTGAGTCAGGGGTTTCTTTTTAATGCAGGGTTTGGACTCAGCGTCCATGACATATCGTTTAACGCCATTGCCAATTTGTCGTACAGTGATCTGAGGTTTGGAGTGCCCGTTTTCGAGGGAGACGTTATTTATGCAAAGTCTGAAGTTCTGGGAAAGGAGTTACGAAAAGACGGAGCGACAAACGGTTCCGTACAGGTGAAGACCACGGTTTACAACCAAAGAGTGGAAACCGCGCTCGAGTACAAAAGACAGGTACTAGTAAGAGCGGAAAGCGGGAGAACTTATGCCCAGATGAGCACGTTAAAACCGCAGCCCAAAAAGATTGACATAGGAAAAGTCGTCCTACCGAGGTTTTATCATGGTTTATCCGAAGACCTCCTCGGAAAGAATGGGAAGGTGTTTGAAGATTTTAAATCGGGAGGCGTTTATAATGGTTTTTTTGAGGATGCGGTTGACCTCGTTACATTTAGCTGGCTCCAGATTGCGACTCTCAACGATGCCGCAGTTCACCACAGTCCTTCATCGAATTTTATCGGCTATGGCGGCGCGGTAAAAGCCAGGGTTGAGGGTGAGGTGAGCACCCATTTCCCTCTCGCATACCATCTTGGAATAAACAGCGGCTCACACGACGCTCCCACTTATCCTGCGGATATAGTAAAGATGATATTTGCCGATGGTGAGGACGGCGAACATGAAAAGATAAGGGCGAGGGTGGAAGTTATAGATACGGCTTTGGTTCAGGGAAGGGACGACATCGGAGTTGTGACGATAAAACTCATCGGCGAAAAATACGTAACGGATGGCGGAATGAAGGCAATTAAGGCTGCCGGGTTTGCAGGGATTGATAAAGTATTTGATGAAGGCGGAAGCAGATTTCTCCGAGTTCTTACACTCGAACAGGTTTTGGCAGTGCCTACCAGCAAGGCATTTAAGTAACGATCACACTGTAGGGAACGCATACCTGTCCTGAGCTTGGTCGAAGGGTATGCGTTCCCTACACTTGATTGCACACTAAAACATTGACAATACAGTTCCTACATTAGAAAATAGAACAACCTAAAAAAAGGGAAGATACTAATGCCGACCAAAAAGACCAAACCTTCGATAACCAGCAAAAGTTCCAATACCGCCCAGAATAAACCTAAAAGCCTCAGATACTCGGTCAACCTCATAAGGCGTCGCCCTTTCGACGTCAAATGGTATGAAAAGGAAGACCGGACAAAGTGGGTTCTTCCTCTAGTCCTGAAAGAAAGAGCGGAGAAGCTCGGAGACAAGCCGTTTCTCCAATTTGGTTATAGTCCGCCGATCAGTTTCGCCCAGACAAACATGCTCGCCAACAGAGTAGCAAATGGACTAATTAACCTTGGGGTCAAGAAAGGGGAAAAGGTCTCAGTGTATATGCCTAACTCCTCCGATTACGTCATAACTTGGTTTGGTATTCTCAAGATGGGCGGGGTAATGGTTCCCATAAACACTGCATACAAAATGGATTTTCTCCAGTACATAATAGACACTTCGGACTCCAAGGTGCTTTTCGTGGCGGAGGAGTATCTGGACAGAATGCCCCCGATTGCCGATAGAATCCCAAAGGTTGAAAAGGTTATAGTCTGGACTCGATCGGGGGGCGATGAGTTTGACCCGCAGGGTTTTCATTCTAAGCCGATGATCCCTTTTTCAGAGTTCATGAAAAAGAGCAAGGGCACTGAGCCCGATGTTACGATCACTCATCTCGACCACGCACGGCTCATGTACACCTCCGGGACTACCGGAAGGTCGAAGGGAGTCATAAGGCCATGTCAGGCGGATTATCAGAGCGCGGGCAACTACGCCGAGGTTATGGATGTTCAGTCCAACGACGTTTGCTTTACATGTCTCCCACTTTTCCATTCAAACGCAATGGTGTTAACCGTCTATCCGGCTCTAATAAAAGGAGCAAGGGCGGTTGTGGAGGAGAAATACAGCGCCGGTCAGTTCTGGAAATGGATGGTGGACCATAAGGTTACAAAGTTCAACATGGTCGGCACTATGTCTTATTTCATGTGGAATACTCCGCCCGTGCCGGAGGAGAAGAAGCATCGGGTGAAACTCGTCCTCGGCTCTCCGGCTCCCCATGATATTATCGAAAGGTTTATGGAGAGGTTTAATATCAAGTTCATGGAGGGCTACGGACTCACGGAAATCGGCCAGGTCACATACATGCGTCCCGGCGAATCGTTCCGCGTCGGCTCATGCGGAAAAGAGGCTCCCGGATATGAGATTAAGATCACAGACCCGGAAACAGACGAAGAGCGTCCTAGAGGTGAAATCGGAGAGATAGTGGTCCGTCCACGGATTCCCAACATCATGCTCCACTACTATCACAAGATGGCGGAAAAGACGGTCAGCGATTTCAGAAACTTCTGGTTCCACACGGGCGATGCCGGGAGAATGGACAAAGACGGATACATCTATTTTGTCGACAGAGTCAAGGACTACATCCGACGGAGGGGTGAGAACATCAGCTCGTTTGAGGTCGAAAGGATTGTGGGCTCTCATCCCGCTGTGGAAGAGGCGGCTGCAGTCGGGATAAAAGCTGAAACCGGACGTTATGCGGAAGATGAGGTTATGATAGTAGTGATGAAAAAAGATGGTATTGATGTTACTCCAGAAGATCTTCTAAAATTCATCGAGCCTAAGATGCCGTATTTCATGATCCCGCGCTTCATTCGATTTGCCAAGTCACTTCCCAAAACCGGCACACAGAGGGTGCAGAAAAACAAACTCCGTGAAGAGGGTATAACAAAGGATACGTGGGATAGGGAGAAGGCTGGGTATAAAGTGAAGCGGTAGGGTTTTCCACCACAAAAGGAATTTAATTGAGCTTTTTTAAATATGAGACCCATTACTTTCTCTGCTCCTCAAAATCGGTCGAGGAGTTGGATATGTTTTAAAAGATAATCTTAGGTTCTCCTCTGTGGTTGCAAGTGCAAAGGAATTTACTTTATAGATGTTATCCCGATCTTAACAATAGTTCTCTCCGTAGAGTCGATTACCCTCTCTGTAGTCGCAATTATCTTAGGATGGATGTTCTTTAAGCATTCTTCAAGTATGCAGATACATACCGAATCAATACTTACTAAGATTGCAGAGAAAGTCGAAGTTGTGGTAGATAGTACTTTCCGCCAATTGGACAAACTTTTGATCATCTACTTGGCCCTTTGAGCCAGGGACCACTCCGTTCGCCTGAGAAAGTAGAGAAGGAGTTTGAAGGTAATTTTAGGAAAAAAACTAAAGAAGAAACTCTGAAGACACTATCGGAGGTGGGGTTCGATCAAGAGAAGTTTGCTCGTCTTGCTTCTACTGTTGATAAGCTAGCGGAACGGTTAACAAACATTTCAAAAGAACAAGCTGAGGATTTTAAATTAATGGATTCTATTCCAACTATACGAACAAAATTAATGACTTTAGCTCTGATTAGGAAACCTAGTTTAAAGGTTGACTCTTTGTTATTAGGGTCTTTTACCTCTTTAATTGATATTGTGAAGGACTATCTTCCAGAAGCTCTTCATAAGGATTTATACAATGTAGCGCGATATGAGGATGATAAGGATATTCCAAGAAATATATCTGTGGGTGAAATCTCCGGAGTCGAGGAATCTATTCGAAATATCCTAAATAATCTTTGCAAGTTCGTGCCTTAGGTAAGAACAGGTTCAGGCCTTGAACCCATAAGAAGCAGAATTGAGAAAGACTTCCGTTGAGGAGGTTTGGAGAAACCTAATACATTCGGGTTAATCTTGATTATGCGACGTGGTTTTTAAGACTGATTGAAAGTGGTTTTTGTTCTTTTAAAGCGCTTACTTTTAGAATTGAGAAGCCAATAACATTCCCTTCAGTATCTACTTTCTCCATGACTGCATCATTTTCTGTCTCCCTAAAATATCCTTTTTTTCTCTCGAATATTACTTCGAGATAGTCCCCTTCTTTGTCATACCAAACCTTTATTTCTTTCTCCATAGTAACTCACCTCTTTTTACCGTGTCAGTGAAATAAGCTGTAATAATGAAAGCGTCATCTGCCAATACTTTAACTAAAACACATAAATATTTCTTGGTAACAGGTGTAACCTCATAGTATCGGTAAAACATCTCTACATTCGGGTCTGATATAGTCCTGATAATTCTATCAGGATCCGATAAAGTTTCAGATATTCTTTCGACCTGTCCAGACATCTCGGGATGTTGCGTCTTAATGTGTTCCTGTCGCTCATCCGTTAATCGTATTTGCCTCTTATGAACGTCTTCAAGAAATTTCATTAATTCGAATAATTCGTATCCATGAGCTCTAATCTTAAATGCTACCTTTGTTAGAGATAAGAGTCTAGTGGACATACGGCTGTAGATACGAAGTAGCCAGCATAGAGTTTTCTTATAGTCAAAGATAAAACTTGATAACATTCGTTTTGTGTGTCTTACTTAAAAGTAGCCTCATATTTAGGGAGAAATCACCATGAGCCGTTCGTTATTATTCAAAAACCTTTCGCGTGCAATTCAGATCGCTCATTTTTGCGAGGACAAAAAGATCTCTACAAGAGAAGGAATGGAGCGCGTCGCAGAACTCGAATACCAAACAGCTAAACGAAACGCCGGCAGGCGGGAGTTCCTTGCGAACATAGGCAAGCTGGCTGTAGTCGGCGCAATCGGGTCGGTTGCCGGTCCGATTCGACACGTCTTCGCAGCTCCAAAAAAGCCGAGCCAGAGCGTAAGTGTTGGGATCGTAGGCTCTGGTCTCGCCGGTCTGGCGTGCGGTGATATACTGAAGAAGAACGGTATCAATGCAACACTTTACGATGCGAATACAAGAACCGGAGGACGCTGTTTCTCGCTCCGTAATTTCTTCCCCGGACAGGTCGCTGAGCGGGGTGGCGAGTTCATCGACAATCTGCACAAGACTATGCTTGGATACGTGCAGGAATTCAATCTACAAGTCGAGGACGTTGAGAAAAATCCTCCGGGAGAGGTTTTTTATTTCTTCAACGGACAACTCTTTCCTGAGTCGATTGTTGTCGATGAGTACCGTGACTTCGTTGATGCCATGCGTGTCGACCTGCGGACGATAGGCTTTCCCACCGCAGAGGTTCACACAGATGCCGACGCTTTACTCGACTTTACTAACCTTCGAGAATACCTTGAAACCCGCGGTGCTGGGCCGGTAATCTTCGAGGCAATCGAACAAGCCTACATTGCTGAATACGGTCTTGAGATAGAGAGGCAAAGCTGTGTTGCCTTTCTTCTGTTCATTCATGCAGACAGAAGGTCAAAGTTTCGTCCGTTCGGCGTTTTCAGCGATGAGCGTTATCACGTCATCGGAGGTAACGAGCAAATTGTGGAGGGACTCACCAACAAACTTCCGGGGCAGATACAACTTGGGATGAAGCTTGTTAAGGCGCGGAAGAACGCCGGTGGTCAGGTAGAGCTTACTTTTAAAAGCAACTCCCGGACAATAATTAAGACGCATGATGCCGTTGTCTTCGCAATCCCATTCTCGACCCTTCGCGAAGTTGAATTGGACGCAAGCCTTGGGCTTCCCTCCAGGAAACTATTTGCCATAAACGAACTTCAGTATGGCACGAATGCAAAGATGATGGTCGGCTTTGGTAGCCGTCCGTGGATCGACCTTGGAAGCAAAGGTTCGTCTTACTCAGACCTGTCCAACCATCAAGCAACATGGGAGACAAACCCGACAAAAGCCACGAGTACGCAAGCGATTCTCACCGACTACTCCGGGGGAAACCGGGGTGCAAACTTAAATCCTAGCAAAGTCCAAACCGAAGCCGCACTCTTTCTCAATGACTTCGATATTGTTTATCCGGGAGCGCTTTCAGCAGCCAAGAGAGATTCCAAAGGCAAATTCCTTGTGCATCTTGAGCACTGGCCATCGAACCCGCTTACAAATGGAAGCTACACCTGCAACCATCCGGGCTATTTCACGACGATAGCAGACAACGAAGCAACACCTGTTGGTAATCTATATTTTGCAGGTGAACATACGAGTTCGTTCTATGAATATCAAGGCTTCATGGAAGGCGCAGCACTCTCCGGCATCCGCGCAGCTGGAGAGATTTTGCAGGATATCAAGATAGGTGCGTTGGGATAGTCTCAATCATACCGATTGCGTATTAGGCTCATAAGCGCCGTTCATGGTTCGACAGGCTCACCACAAACGGCTTATCTCAAATACCATATTTAATCGTCCGCCCTGAGCTCAGTCGAAGGCCGTATATGTCTTCTTTAACAACTTGACATTCGAAGCAGAAAACGTTCTGCTCAATCGTAGCCAATACAAACTCGATTATTTCTCACTTACTATATTATGAATCCTTAGTTGCATCGAGCGTTATCGCTGTGGTATTATCCAACAAATATTGGCCTATTAGTTAGATAATCGGAGGTAGAAATGGAGTGCGGTTACTTTACCATGCCCCTTCATCCGCCAGGAACGGACTACACAGAAAACCTCGACGAAGACCTTGAACAGATTGTTGCTCTGGACGAGCTTGGGTTCAAAGAGGCATGGGTAGGAGAACACTTCACCGCCGGTTGGGAAAACATCCCCGCGCCCGACCTGCTGATTGCCAAAGCAATTCCCTTAACCAAAAACATCATACTCGGAACTGGGGTTTCATGTCTGCCGAATCACGACCCGTTTGTACTTGCTCACCGAATAGCAGTGCTCGACCACTTGGCCAAGGGACGGTTTTACTGGGGTGTAGGGGCAGGTAGCTTCATCGGGGATTTCGAGGCGTTCGGGATAAACCCTAAAACCGGGGAGCAGAGAGAGTTAACAAATGAATCCTTGGACTACATTTTGGATTTGTGGAACAACCCAAAACCGGGGTTTTACGAGAATAGAAGATGGAAATTCTGTGTGCCGAAACCACAGGGTGATGTGGGGCTCGGAGTCCACGTAAAGCCTTATCAAAAACCACATCCTCCGATTGCTGTTGCAGGAATTACGGAAGGTTCTGAAACTTTGAAAATTGCCGGAGAAAGAGACTGGATTCCCATGAGTATAAATTTTGCTACAAATAATGTTCTAAAATCTCATTGGGCTTCGGTTCAGGAAGGAGCAGCGAAGGTTGGAAAGACAGCGGACAGGTCCAAGTGGAGGATAGCAAGGGATCTATATGTTGCAGAGACAACAGAAGAAGCTCGAAGAGATGTAAGAGAAGGGACTCTTGCAAGAGACTTTACAGATTATTTTTTTAAAATCATACCGAAAATAAGGGGCAGTCTTGACATTTTTAAAATAGATAAAAACATGTCGGACTCTGACGTAACACCTGATTATTTGATGGATAACCTGTGGATTGTCGGAGCGCCTGACGAGGTTGCCCGCAGGATTCGAGAGTTGTATGAAAGCGTTGGGGGGTTTGGAGTGCTTCTAGTTATGGGTCATGAATGGAAGCCAAAGGAAAAATGGATTCGCTCGATGAGGCTGCTGGTAGAGGAAGTTATGCCGAGATTGAAAGATTTGAGTTAGGCAATTCGTTTAACGTGAGTTCGATATAGTCGGATGTAAGAGAAGTGAAGGAATGCCTGTGCTGAGAGGAGTCTGGGGATACGTGTTCCCTAAAGCAAATTGATAAGCTATAGAGAGTGTAAGAGGAATCGTTATGTTTATAGAATCACTGTCATTACAGTAGTACTCTCGTCATAGGAGGATCGATAGATGATTCACTTGATAATAAACTGGGTCTTGAGCGCAGTAAGCCTTTTAGTTGCTGCTCATGTAATACCTGGCTTTGTGGTGCAGGGATTCAAGTCCGCTTTGATAGCCGCAGTTGTTATCGGACTCATAAACGCTACTATTGGGTTTATATTGAAAATAGTTACCTTCCCTATTTCTATACTTACATTCGGCCTTTTTCTCCTGGTAATTAACGCTCTTATGTTGCAACTGGCATCCAAGTTCGTATCTGGGTTCATCGTCAACGGCTTCTGGCCTGCTTTCTTCGGAGCCATCGTGCTTGCTATAGTCAATATGGTTTTAAAAGGGTTATTCTTCGATGATTAAAGGGTTTTCTCTATTATTACGACCCGATCTTTTACAAATTCCGTAATTTTCTATGGATTTGTCATCGGCGAAGCTCCTAACGGGGCAGTCGATGAGAAAATAGAGGATTTAGGAGCTTTAGCTATAAACTAGTCACGCAGAGATGTTCTTATCCCCGTAATCTTTTCCACAAGCGACCTTCTCTCATCCAAATCGTATTTTCGCATTATCTCCATCCTTTCCGCTTCGGGCGATCCGCCACCGTGAATGCTTATTACTGAATACCATCCGCCTTGGTAAGATGCCGTAATGTCTTCGAGTAGCCTTGCGACCTTGAGTCTGTGGTCTGCGGGGACATCTTCTCTTGCCTGCAAGTATCTGGAGAGTCTATCCTTCACACTTGGAACTTCCATATCTTCGGTATAAGGGGATGTTACGAGTATCCCGCCTGATACTTCATGAGAAATTTTATACATGTCATAGATGTGAAGCCCTTGGAGGAGTTTTCCAACATTCGCATAAACCGGTTCTGGAGAGAAATTTCCGGCCGGGGTTTCATTTCCAAAGACCGAAGAAGCAACACCGCAGGCGTAGAAGGACTCAGTGAACTTTATGAGTTCTGAAATCTTTTCGCGTATGTGTCCTACTTTCATGGGGTCTAATCCATTTGCTTCAGCCATCAGTGTAGAAGCGCCGATTAGCATGTCTCCAAGACCAGCCCTGCATCCTATACAGCTTAGTCTGTGGTGGGTAGCAAAAGCCTCCGTCAATCCACCTGCAAATTTCCATTCACCTGCGAGGAAAACCCTATCCCGCGGCACAAAGACATCATCGAAGAGAATCATAGCCGTTGCCTGCCCATAACGTGAAGTAAGTTCAGCCTCTGTCTCGTTCGGTCTCCCGGCTTGTCTTGAAACCATCTCTATTCCCTCGGCATCGACAGGAACCGCAAACGATACGGCGTAGTCTCGGTCGTTTTCAGTCATCGCCCTTGTAGGGAGGACAATTATTTCATGTGTGTACGGCGCGCCGGTTACGATGGCTTTGACCCCTCTTACGACAATACCATCACTCCTCTTCTCGACAATTCTCAGGTAAAGGTCGGGGTCAGCCTGTTCGTGCGGTCTCTTGGTTCTATTGCCTTTTGCGTCCGTCATAGCAACGCAGGCGGTGAGGTCTTCATTCTGCACATGTTCAAGATAGTCGAGGAATCTGAGATGATATTCCGTGTTAAACTCCTCGTCCACCTTGTGCGTGTTCTCATAGAGTGCGTTAAGTGCGTCGTGTGTGAGGTACCTCTGGGCGCATCCGGTTGTGCGGCACAAGAGGCGGGTCATTTCGAGTTTTTTGAGAAGGTCGTCCGTGTTTGTGTTTATGTGAAGGAGGCGGTTCACTTCCTTACCCGTTATGTGAGAAGATGCAATCATAACCTCTCTATGCTCTGGCTTTAGTGCGTAATCGTATGTGAGAGAGATGGCGTTGATGCCGGGTCTTAGAAGCAGCTCGTCGGCAACACTGTTTACTAAATTTCCCCTGATGTAGACGGTGGGGTTTAAACTCCTTAGACTCTCGACATATTGTTCAGGTGTTTTCATTGATTTTGTTTTGTATGAACGAAATTATTGTATAGCATATACATAGAAAAGCCGACAATATTGAATGATATATTTTTGCTGTAGGGAACGCATATATGCGTTCCCTACATTAACTTCCACCGAATAGTTATGCTCTATGCTCTTGCCCTTTTTCCATTCTGATTTGCCCTAACCCTTTTCTTTTCTACTTTACGCGCAAACGGGTCTTCTAATTCCGGGTGGAACATACGGAAGTGATTAAGGTGCATGTCCGAATACGAACCCTTCGGGTAGTACTTATCGTAGAATTCAACGTCAAGGTGCATCGCCTGAAACACAAGGCGCATGTACATCGGGTCGACGAAAGCGGGGAACCTTCCATAGGTGTCATATATGTAGTTCGCAACGTCTTTAACAATCTGGATAGTCGTTTTAGTTGGCTTCGGGGCTTTCATCAAATGCTTGTCCGGCTCGTTGTAGGGGAAAGGCTTGTCAGGCTTCCATGCGCTCTCTTTATGCTCATGGAATGAGTCAATCGCTTCATTCATATCCTTGTAATAAGGAGGACAATAACCCTGAAATACTCCGTCTCTACCGACCGGCACAGTGGTTGGAGGCTCTATTGCTCCTTTTTTCGGCTGGATGAACCTGAATCCCAGACCTTTAAAGAGCTGAGGAGCGGCGCCCATTGCAAACCTGGGTATAAAGCCGCTAAACGTCCACCCTGCAAGACCGAGAGCTTGAAGGGCTAGGCTCATGTTCTGGCAGATAAAAGCCTGTTCGACATTTAGTCCGGTG
>Ga0187893_10014107_pt1 | contig 10971 bp, 6 predicted proteins | sample MA1701074metaG_FD_139574 | JGI IMG/M metagenome (GOLD analysis project Ga0187893, IMG submission 139574) | White microbial mat communities from a basaltic lava cave in the Kipuka Kanohina Cave System on the Island of Hawaii, USA - MA170107-4 metaG ...
CGCCGATCTCTTCGTTGCTTCTCCTCGGCGATACTCTCCGCTGTATCGCGCTCGTCGTCGCGCCTCGATCTCGACGATCCGGGCGCTCCCTGGCTCGTCAGAAAGTGCAAAACTCGAACTTAGGTGGGTACCCCGGCTTCTCCGACCGTTCGCTGCTACGCATTGCTCGCAGCGAACCCTCTGCGGTTCATCCCTTCCTCAGGCCATCAAGTGTGAACTGCGGCTATTCGACCACCGCAATGATCTCGTTGTCGGCACGGAAGACGACCTTCGTGCCCACGGCGAGCAGCTCGCCGAGCTTCGGGTTCTTCGACAGCAGCTCGAAGTACTCGCCGGAGAGGTAAACGACCTTGCGGGCCGCGGCGATGTCCTTCTCCTCGATGCCGCCCTCGATCCAGCGGTCGGCTTGCAGGTAGAAGGCGCGCGAGCCGATCTGTTGGACCCGCTTCTGGTCTTTGTTGACGAGCTTGAGGAAGTCCCGGGTCGACTCCTCGGACCCCTGCTTGATGGCGCCGATGTCCCGGCTGCCGGTCACTCCATCTTCGCCGCGCTCCGCCTTCAGCGAGGCCCCGGCCTTCCTGGCGAGCGCCCCGGCGGGAGCCGGCCGCTGCGGTTCTCCCGGCTTGTCGGATGCGTAGAAAGCCTTCACCGAAGGCAAGCCGGGCGCGCCTGCCGTCGCCGGGAACCTCTGCCGCCTCTCTCCCTCCTCGAGGATCAAGTAGGACGTGTACGGCGTCAGGATCCCGTATTGCTGGCTCAGGCGGATCACCTCGTCCTTCGCCTCTTTCGATTCGCCGGCGAGGCGAATCGATTCGAGGAGGAATCCGATCTTGCGCGTCGCCCAGAGACGGGGAACGAAGTCGTAGCGCCCGCCGTCCGCGGAGAAATCGAGGGAGTACTCGAAGACGTGCGGCTCCCCCTGGAACTTGCCGCGGACGACCACGGCCCGCCGGCCGCTCTCGCGGAAGCGGCCCGCGATCGTGAGCTGGTCCCCTCGGAAGAGGTCGGGGAGCTGGCGGGGAAAAACCTCGTTCACGGATTGCCCGGGGAACTCGATCGCGAGGTCCGTGAGCACCGGCTCCTGGATCTTCTCCCAGAAGGCCGAGAGCTTGACCTCGATGTTCTCGCCGGGAAGGACATACTCGAGCGCGCCGCGGTTCTCCCCGGCGATCCGCTCGAGGAGCTGCGCGTTGAGGTCGACGCCGATCCCGAAGACGAAGATCCGCCGGCCGCGGGTGTTCTTCTCCCGGGCCGACTTCAGGATCTCCTCCGGACGCTGGACGCCCACGGTGGGGTCTCCATCGGTGATGAAGACGAGCATCCGGAGGCGGTCTTCGCCCCCCGCCGGGGCGGCTCCGACTTCGAGCGCCTCCAGTCCGTGGCGGAGGGCCTCCTCGATGTTCGTGCCGCCGCGGATAACGAGGCCGTCGACGTAGGCATGCGCCTGGCGGCGGGTCTCGTCGTTCACTTCGAGGAGCCCCTCGCTGAAGCGGCGCGTCACCGTCGCGAAGTCGATGATGTTGAAGCGGTCGCCCGGCCCGAGCGACCGGACGAAGTGGTGCATCGCGCGGCGGGCCTCTTCCATCTTGGGACCCGCCATGCTGCTCGAAGTGTCGATCACGGCGACGAGGTCCTTCGGCGGAGCGGCCTTTTCGCGGCCCGGCCTCGGGTCGATGGTCAAGAGGAAGAACCCCTCCGGCTCGTGCGTGCGATGCGTGAGGAGGACCGGCGCTAGGGCGTCATCCCCGACGCTCCAGTCGAGGATGAAGTCCTTGTCGGCGGTCATGCTCTTCGCTTCGAACACCACGCGGGCCTCCCGGTCGCCCGTCCTCGTGACGGAGGCCGGATATGAAGGAGAGCTGACGAAACGTAGAGGCGCGGGCGAGCGAAGCGTGACGTCGATGAGGACGTCGCGGTACTCTCCCGCGGAATATTTCCCGGTGTTGAGGGGATAGCGGTAGTGCCAGAGGCCCCCGGTCGCGGCCAGGGTCTCCTCGTATTCGATCCGCACCTCGAGGTCCCCGCTCGCGGGGATCGGGAAGACGCGGGCTCGGAAGAGCCCCCTCTGGACGAACTCGAGAAGCCCCGGGTCGCGGCTCTGGCGGACGATCGACTCGTAAATCTCCCGAGCCTTGTCCCGCTCGAGGACCTCCCCGGTGATCTCCTTCCCGCCGGCGAACATGGAGAAGCGCGAGATCGCGGCCCCCGGCGGAAGCGGGAAGTAGTAGGTCCCATCGAGCTGGAAGGGGTTGGGGTTGCGGAAGGTCTCTTCGATCCGGGTCCGCGCCGCCGGCCCCTCGATGCGCGCCTCCACGCGGTGCCTCACCACCTGGAGGGGGTACTCCGGTCGCGGCAAAGGAATGAGCCCGGGCCTCGGGGTGGGGATAGGGACCGGTTGACGTTTCCAGTCGACATAGATGAATCCGTCGGCGGCCAGGGGGGCCGATAACAGGAGGCCGAGTGTCAGCGCGGCAAGGAATGACCGGTGAGCGTTCATGGCAGGAACTCCTCTTGGTGAGCGGGTCGGATGGCTGTTTCCGTTTTCCTTATGACGTTTAGACCCACGCCCCCATTTGCAGTTCCCGGAAAATCGGAAGCTGCCGGCGTCGCCTTTGCCGCTCCGCGGGGAGCGGTGTAAGCTTCGGCGGAGTCTCACCCCTCCCGATCCGTCCCTCCGAAGGAGCATGTTCGGGCGCGTCAGGTTGGGGGTGCCGTCGGTGGGAGTTCGGGAGGAATCAATGAGCAACATGATGAAGCTATCTCTTGCAGGTTGGGCCGTCCTCGCCGCCGTGGTGGCCCTTTCCGGCGGATCCGCTAGAGCCCAGGAGATGTACTCCTCGCCCGAAAATCTGTGGGAGCGCTACTGCAAAGTGGTGGGAACGCGCGACGACGTCGAGGTGCTCGCGTGCTACGCCGAGGATCTCCGCCGCCAGCTCGCCGGCGACGGCACTGCTGCCGGCCGCGCCCGGCTGGACGTACACATGAGCGAGCTGTTCGAGCTGCTCGCCAAGGACTACGACTACACGATCACCGGCGAGAAGAAGCACGGCAACAAGGTGACCTACTCGGTCAAGTTCAAGCATCGCAAAAAGGACCTCGAGCACAACACGACCGTGGAGTTCCTCGAGGGAGAGGAGCGCTGGTTCGTGAACCGGCCACCGGAGATGCCCAGCTTCTTCAGCGTGGGCGACGGAACGTTCAAGATGGTCGCGGGAGTCGTCGTAGCGATCATCATCATCGGGTTGGTCCTGAAGAAGGCGCTCGGATAGGGCGTCCGGGTCAAGCGGCGCAAGGGGCGGCCCGCTTCGGCATCGGCACTCCCCCTCGGCATCGGCGGCCGCGGCCGCAATCCGCGGCCGCAGTCCGGATCCGCATCCGGCTCCCGCTTCCGAGGCCGCTACCCATGCGCATCCTCCTTCGAGTTTTCATTTCCCGCACACCCGGCTATGATCCCGGTCGCTGTTTGCGCATCTTGATCGTGGGTATCGTTGATGCCAAGATTCGTTTTCGGGGGTGATCCATCATGCGAATCGAGCGGCGAGAGTTTATTCAGAGTTCGGCGGCCGCCGCGCTGGCCGCCCTGTTCGGGCTTCGGGGAGAGCGTCTGGCGGCATTGCCGGCCCTCGTCGAGGAGCGGGGCCTCAAGATCGCCGGTTGCGACTGGAGCCTCGGGAAGGAAGGCGACCTCGGAGCGTTCGACCTCGCCAAGGCCGCCGGGCTCGACGGAGTCGAAGTCTCCTGCGGCAAGGCTCCGGAGGGCGGCAAGCTCCCGCTCACCGATCCCGAACGGCAGAGGAAGTACCTGGAGGCGTCCAAGGCGAACGGCCTCCCCATCGCCTCGACTTGTCTCGAAATCCTCCACCGCGATGGTCTCAAGGACCATCCCGACGCCCCGCGATGGATCGCGCAGGCGATCGAGCCGGCGAAGGCGCTCGGCGCCGGCGTCATCCTGCTTCCCCTCTTCTCCAAGCAGGCGATCGAGAAGCGCTCGGAGCAGGAGGCCGTCGCGGCGCGCCTCAAGGACCTCGCGCCCGAGGCCCGGAAGGCCGGCGTCGTCCTCGGCCTCGAGAACACCATCTCGGCCAAGGATAACGGCTGGATCCTCGATCAGGTGAAGTCGAGCGCGGTCCAGGTCTACTACGACGTGGGCAACTCCCACCGGTGGAAGCACGACATCTACCGCGAGGTGGAGTGGCTGGGGAAGGATCGCGTCTGCTCGATCCACCTCAAGGACCAAGGCTACCTCGGCGAGGGCGCCATCGACTTCCCCCGCTTCCTCGAAACGGTGCTGAAGAGCGGCTACCGGGGCTGGCTCGTCCTCGAGACACGGATCGTGAAGAAAGCCAAAGAGGACTTCAAGCGCAACGCCGAATTCGTGCGAGGCATCTTGAACTCCGAGAAGAAAGCAAAATGAGAGGGAGGCGGTCCATGGAGAGAGACGACGCGGCCCGGCTTGGGGCGGGGGCGGATGGAAAGCTCGAACGCCGCAGGTTCCTCCGGCGGGCGGCCGGTGCTGCCATCGGCTTCGCGATCGTGAGCCCGGCGGCCGTGCGCGGCACGCAGGCCAATAGCGCGCTCCGACTCGGGGTCATCGGCTGCGGCGGCCGCGGAAACTTCGTCTGCGATAAGTTCAAGAAGGCAACCGAGTCGCGCATCGTCGCGCTCGCCGATCCCTTCCCGGACAACGCCGAGAAGCTCAAGAAGGCCCACGCCGAGCCCGATGCGAAGTATTTCGGAGGGCTCGATGGCTACCGCGGCGTCGCCGGCTCCGGTGTCGACGCCGTGATCATCACGAGCCCGCCGTGCTTCCACCCGGAGCAGGCCGCGGCGGCGGTCGAGGCCGGCAAGCACGTCTGGCTCGCCAAGCCGGTCGCGGTCGACGTCTGGGGGTGCAAACAGATCGCAGCCGCCGGCGAGCGCGCCCAGGGCAAGGTCTCGTTCTTCGTCGACTTCCAGACCCGAAACAGCCCGGGCTTTCGCGATGCCGTCGAGCGCGTCCGACGCGGCGACATCGGCTCGATCGTCAGCGGCCAGGTCTATTACCAAGCGGGCCGCTTGAGCCCGCACGCCGACCCGAAGGACACGACGAACCCCGCGACCCGCCTGCGGAACTGGGTCTTCGACCAAAAGCTGTCGGGGGACATCATCGTCGAGCAGAACGTCCACGTCCTGGATCTCGCGAACTGGTACCTCGGCGCGCACCCTCTCAAGGCCTTCGGCACGGGCGGCCGCAAGGCGCGCGTTGACGTGGGAGACTGCTGGGACCACTTCCTCGGGATCTACTGGTACCCGGACGACGTCAAGATCGATTTCAGCTCCGGCCAGTACCTGAAGGGCTTCAACGACCTCTGCGTGAGGCTCTACGGAGCCAAAGGCACCGTGGATTCCCACTACGGCGGGTCGATCCGCATCACCGGGGACACGCAGTGGCCCGGCGTCGAGCGGGATCCGACCCACCAGGAGCCCGTCCTGCGCAACGCCAAGGACTTCGAGGCGAGCATCCGCGAGAAGAAGCCCCTCAACAACGCCGCCGAGTCCGCCCGGAGCACGCTCACCGGCATCCTCGGCCGCACGGCCGCCTACGAGGGGCGGGTGGTGACGTGGGAGGAAATGATGGCCTCGGACGCGCGGATCGACGTGAGCGTGAGGCTCTGAAAACGCGGAGTCAATCCCTCGGACCCTTGCGTCTCTCCCCCTGACAGGCGATTACCGTGGGCGGGTCATATGGAGAATCGCCCGCTGAACCGGGCGCCCACCCAGCCCCGCTTGGGACGGGGGCGGGTGAAGTGCGGTCCATTCTTCTCCTCCACTTTTCTCGGCCATCGCGGCCTCGGACAGCGCCACTCTATCATAGAGGTCGGGCTTCCGGGGAAGGTAGGCGAATCGTCATGCGAGTGTCCCATTCAGCTTCCAAATCCCTTTATCGCGGGAGGAATCATACGCGGAGTTTCCTGTCGGTTGCGCTCTGGGGCGTCTGTCTGCTCGTCCCCCCGGCCCTCGGGGCCGCCGACCTTCCCTTCCGCAGGGGCGATGTCGCCGCGGACGGTGCCTTCGACCTGACCGACGGCGTCTTCACCCTGAACTGGCTCTATCTCGGCGGGCAGCGGCCCGGGTGTATGGATGCCGCGGACGCCAACGATGACGCCACGGTCGACCTCTCGGACCCGATCCACTTCTTCAACTGGCAGTTCCAGTCCGGCCGGCCGCCGCCTGCTCCGGGAGCGGAGTGCGGAGTCGATCCGACCCCCGACGGGCTCGATTGCGCGCGTTACGATCGCTGTGGCGGCCCCAACGAGCCGCCCCGAGCATCGTTCACGGCCGCGCCCGAGACCGGCGAGGCGCCCATCGAGATCGCCTTCGATGCGACCGCCTCCCGCGACGATGACGGCGAGATCCGGCGGTATGCGTGGGATTTCGGCGACGGCGAGAGCAGCGAAGGTGCCCGTGTCCGGCACACTTTCCTCGGAGGCGGCGATTTCACCGTCCACATGACGGTCACCGACGACGGAGGCGCCTCGGGCACCGCCGAGACGCTTCTTCGCTTGACCGGGGCCCCGTTCCCGGACCTCAGCACCCTCCGCCACCCGATCACGAACGGTCCGTACTCGGCAGCCGATCGTGAGAGGATCCGATCCCTCTCGCGACGCTTTCCCCGGAACAATCTCTTGAAGAAGGGATTGATCCAGCCCGAGGACCCTCGACATCAGCGGGAGGAGGCCGCCGAGAGGGCTATTCGGGCGAAGATGGTGGGCGGCAGGGCCACGCGGGAGGAGATCCAGGGCTACTACGGTCGCAAGGAGGCGCTCATCCGAGACCGGATCGAGCTGGTCAACACCGTCCTGGATGAGCCGAACTGGAAAAAAGAGATCAAGGACCGCTACGGGCGGGTCCTTGGGGCAACGAAGCGGCAGCTTGCAAAGGTCTCAGCGCGGCGCGAGAAGTCGCTCGATGTCCTGCGGCGCCGCCAGGAAGCCAAGCCGCCGCCGAGCCCGCTCGCCACGATCGAGCCGAGATCCATCGAGGTCGATCAAGGTGCCCCGGCGTCGTTCAAGGGCGTCCCTGCGGCCGGCGTCACCATCCAGGAATGGCTCTGGGGTGGGCCGGAGGGCCTCGACGCGAAGGAGTCGGCCGCTCAGGTCGATACGGACGGCTTGGATCCGGGCCTCCACGAGATCTTCTTGACCGTCACCGACTCCCGAGGCAACCGGACACACGATTCCGCCGCCCTCGTCGTAAGGGCGGCTCCCCCGCCGAGCCTCGACCTCGCCGTCGAGGGGATCCAGATCGTTGAATTCCCGGAAGAAAAGCTCGCGGGGCAGGTGGAAGTTCAGGTCGTGGTCAGGAATCGCGGAACGAAGGCCGCGGCGGGGGCGACGGTCGTCATCTCGATCGATGGGAGAGAGATCCACACCGCCGGCCGGCTCTCACTCAACGGAGGGCATCACCTCGCCCTGAGCGCTCCCCCCACGAAGAGCAGCGCCGTCTATGGGCACGAAGTCGCGGCGAGCATCGCGACGGCCGATCCTGAACTCGACGCCAACCCGAAGAACAACCGCCGCACGGTGGTGCCGAATCCTCCCGCGCCATCGGGCGGACAGGACACGATCGCGACCCCCCGCGCCTTGCGTTTCGATGGGCCGGGCATCCCTCCGACCGGCCTCGCCGTCCCGCGTCCAGCCCTGGTCCTCCAGGATCTGGCGATCGAGACCGCCCCCCTGCCCATCAGCCTCGGCCCGATCGACGGCTTCGCCGATCTGCACATCCACCAGCTCTCCAATCTGGCCTACGACGGCCGATTTGTCTGGGGCGCTCACGATGGCCCGAGCCAAGCTGTCGCTCTTCCGGAGTGCAACGGCATGAACCACGCGCTCTGCTGGCTCCCGGGCTCGATCATGGACCTCTTCGGCCTCACGCAGTGGGAGGCGGGAGCCCATAGCGGGCTCGGGTCGTCTTACCTTTTCCCCTTCTTCGGGGCTACAGGCCCTTGCGAAGACCCCAACTGGATGGGCGGTGAGGGGAGGTCGACGAAGGGCTGGCACTCGGACACTGCGACGAAGGCCTTCAAGCACTGGCCGATCTGGAAGACCGTCACCCACCAGCAGGTCTTCGCCGACTGGCTCGAGGAGGCCCACAACCAGGGACTCAACCTCATCGTGATGTCCGCCGTGAACGCTCGGCATCTTTGCTCTTTGATGCCGGAATCCAACGGCACCCCCGGCACCCACCCGCTGGATGTCGCCATCCCCGATGGAATCGCGAACGTGGCCACGGACCGGGCCATCGCGAGCGCCGGGCTCTGCAACGACATGCGAAACGTCCGCCGCCAGCTTGTCGCGGCTCGCCAATTCGACGAGGACCACGACTGGTACGAGATCGCCTATTCCCCGGGCCACGCGGCCCAGATCGTCCAGGAAGGGAGGATGGCCGTCGTCCTCTCCATGGAGTGCAGCGAGCTTTTCGACGGCCCGGAGACCGTGGGGGACTTGCGGACCCAGCTCGATTATTTCGTCGACGACCTCGGGGTCCGCTCCATCCAGCCCATCCACGAGCTGAACAACGCATTTGGGGGGGCCTCTTACTGGAACGTCATCTTCGACATCATTCAGAGCCTCGAGGACCACGGGAGCGGGGAGCAGATGCCGGTCCTCGCCGAGCTGCTCCTGGCTTACGGCGGTTTCGACCGGGACGCAACCGGCGACAACTCGCTCGCGATCAGCACTATGGGCTTCGAGCTGATCCTGGAGTCGATCGCCCGCCGCCTCCTCATCGACGTCGCCCACATGTCGAGGATCGCGAGCACGTACACGTACAACTCCGCGAAGGCCAGCGACTACTACCCGATCTTCATCTCCCACGCGCGCTACAAGGATCTCCTGACGACGGACCCCTATGATGACCACCTCGCCCGGCACTGGGAGACCATCCAGGAGGTCAAGGAGCTGGGGGGCATGGTCGGGCTCCGCACGGGCAAGAACCGGGTCCGCGAGTACACCCCGAGCGGCGTGAACAACATCTGCCCCGGCTCCGTGCGCGATTTCGCCCAGAGCTACACGTACGGGGCGGTCGGCCTCGGCATTCCGCAAGCCTTCGCCACCGACATGAACGGGTTCATCGAGCAGATGCGGCCGCGCTTCGCCGACCCCAGCCACCCGAAGTACGGCACGCGAGCCTGGGCTTGCGGGGAAGGCATCTCCTTCAATTCAACCGAGTACCGCAACTCGCTCCAGGATCTCCAGGGTTCCCGGGCTACGAACGGAACCGGGACGGACTTCGACCTGACCGGGTTCGGCCACATCGGGCAGATCGGGGGCATCATCGACGACCTCGATAACCTCGATGTCGACACGGCGGAGCTGGAGGACTCGGTCCAGAGCTTCATCGAAATGTGGCAGAGGGTCCATTACCTGCCGGGGACTCGGTCGCTCGTGGACACCTGCATGAACCGCCTGGGCATCGAGAACGGCCCCGCCGTCGAGCCGGAGGTCTGGCGCCCGGGGTGCCCGTGAGCGGACAAGTTGACGGTCCACGGCATTTCGGAACTCGCGGAGGTCGGCCGGCCGCCGGAGAGTCGAGGTCCTACGGCAGCTCCATTTCCGGGTCGACCTCGGCGGGTTCCTTCACGTTCAGGTCGAACATGCTCCAGGGTTCGCTCTCGACGTTGAAGGGACTGGCAAGCCCTGCCTTCTCGATCCGCTCGGCGTTCTTGTGGTAGACCGTGATCGTCTCGTCCTCCGGACGGACGGCGGTGGCGAGCGTCTGGCCGTGGTCGGGGTTGGGAACGGTGAAGTGCTCCTTCGGGTCGAAGTCGTAGCGGTCTCTCGCCACACACGTCCACTTTCGGAACTTGATCGTGAGCTTCTTTGATCCGGCGATCGGCGCGGCTTCGACCTCCACATCGCTGGAGAGCTGAAATCCCCGGAGGGACGTGAATAGGTCCTTGTCCGCATCCGATCCGGCTTTTTGGATGTACACAATCTCCGCATTGCTCGAACCGAACTCGACCAGGCTCTCGTAGTGGAGGGCGAGGATCGTGGAGGGGTCCCACTTGGTGAACCCGGCCAGCCCCTTCAGGCGCGGGATGATGCCGGCCCAGGCCTCCGGCTTGGAAGTGAAGCGAGCCTTCTCTTTCGTGAGGAACACCTTTCGATGGAACTTGAGGACCTCGGAGACTCGAGAATGATTCCGCAGGTATTCCGGCGCGCGGAACCTGTAGGTGGAATTCGGGTCGCGGTTCTTCAGCCATTGGTCCAAGAAGATGGCCGCGAGCGGCCGGTGGCCATTGACCCGCTGCTGCCCGATCCGCTTGGCGAGCCGCCCATACCAGGCGGCGACTTCAGGCTCCGGCAACTTCGCGAGATGGTCTTCGCTCACCCGTCCAACCTCCGTGTGCCGCCTCGGGATCCATGGATCGAAACGCACCGGCACGCGGGAGGGATTCTCCGGTCGCGGCCTCTCGGAGGCAAGGGGGCACGCCGAGTCGAAGGTCAGCCCGAGAGCACTGTCGGTCGGGGGACCTGCGTCCCATCGGCATCGTGCGCGCCACCCTTTCACGATCCTCTTACAGGTGTAGGGTTGGACAACGAAGAGGGTCTTTGTTTAGCGGGGTAGAGGGGGGTTAAGTTTGTTACCGGTCCGTCCGATAACATCGGTTGATGACCGAAGACGCACTCGAACATCTCTCGCGCGAGGAGATGCTCGATCTCCTCCGTCATCCCACTCCACCCTCTCCCAACGATGAATCCATCTCGAATTCGGGGTGAGGAGGATCGGCTCTCGGGATGGCGGTGAACGCCGCCTTGCCGGAGCTCTGCCTGGCGCCGTCACCGGCCCGCGACGCCCGTCAACGGCCTGCGACGCCTGTCAGCGGGGCTGCGACGCCTGTCAGCGGATTTGTAACGCGTTCGAGTCGCCGCGCGCTGCGGCCGGACGGCCGTGAAGCGCCTTTCAGTCCGCACGCGATGCCGTTCAACG
>Ga0187893_10014108_pt1 | contig 10971 bp, 6 predicted proteins | sample MA1701074metaG_FD_139574 | JGI IMG/M metagenome (GOLD analysis project Ga0187893, IMG submission 139574) | White microbial mat communities from a basaltic lava cave in the Kipuka Kanohina Cave System on the Island of Hawaii, USA - MA170107-4 metaG ...
AGGTTTGGCCACCAACACCGTGGTCATCTTCACGTCTGATAACGGTTTTGCGCTCGGAGACCGCGGCTTGAGCGATAAATGGTTCGCCTACGAGGAAAGCATTCGTGTGCCGCTGTTGATCGCAGACCTGCGCCGGCCTGCCTACCGTCACGCACGGCGGGTCGATCTGATGGCGCTCAACATCGATATCGCACCGACGCTGCTGGATTACGCTCGCGTGCCGGTGCCGCATTCCATGCAGGGAGAGTCGCTTCGCCCGTTAGTTGAGAAATCGTTCATTGTGAAATGGAGGGGCGACTGGCTCTATGAGCACCACTATGGGCCGAAGATTATCTCGCCGAGCGAAGGCGTTCGAACGGAGCGCTGGAAATACATCCGCTATGTGAACGAATCGCCGGTGGTGGAGGAATTGTTCGACCTCAAGCGCGACCCGCTGGAGCGGCGCAACCTGGCGGAAGAGAGAAAGCACGTGGCGACGCTGGCGCAATTGCGCGAGCGGTGGAAAACGCTAGGGGAGGAGTGGAAATGAAGAAGATAGATTTGGTGGATAGTCCGCCCTCACCCCGGCCCTCTCCCCCTGGAGAGGGAGCGCGACAGCGTCTTCACCAAACTCGAACAATTCTTCCCGCGCCCGTTGGCGCATTGAACGCGGCGAACAATGTCGCATTCTCGGGCTTGGCCATCGCGCACCCTCTCCCTGGGGGAGAGGGCCGGGGTGAGGGCGGCCCAAATGGACAAGCGCGCCGACAATTTCACTGGCCTTGGAAGCTGGTCAGTTTGCTGGTTGGAGCCTGGCGTTTCCTTGGCGTTTGGTTTTTGGAGCCTGGTGTTTCGGCCGCGCCCGTGCCTCGTCCCAACATCGTCTTCATTCTCGCCGACGATCTCGGCTACGGCGAAATCGGTTGCTACGGACAAAAGATCATCCAGACGCCGCGCATCGATCAAATGGCGCGCGAGGGCATGCGCTTCACACAGTTCTATGCCGGGGCAACCGTCTGCGCGCCATCGCGCAGCGTGCTGATGACCGGCCAGCATCATGGCCACACGCGCGTGCGCGGCAATGCCGGCAAAGGGAATCCGCTCGCGCAATCACTCCGCTCGAACGACGTGACGGTGGCGAAAGTGTTGCAAGCCGCGGGCTACAAAACAGCGCTCATCGGCAAGTGGGGGCTGGGCGATGTCGGCGTTGCGGAGGAGGGCCTGCCGCGACGGCATGGTTTCGGTTACTTCTTCGGCTTCCTCAACCAACATCACGCGCACAACCACTATCCCGAGTATCTCTGGCGTAATGAGGAGAAGGTTCCACTGCCGAATGACCGCATTGCAGTCGGCGATCAAGGAGGTGGTTACGCGACAAACGGGACGGTGTACGCCGACGATCTGTTTGCCAACGAGGCGGTGAAATTCATCGAGGGAAACCGCGCGCAGCCGTTTTTCCTGTTCCTCTCGCTCGTCGTCCCGCACTCCAATAATGAGCGCAACCGCGAACTCAAGGACGGAGCAGAAGTACCGGACTACGGCCCTTACGCAAACAAACCCTGGCCAATGCCGAACAAGGGCCATGCAGCGATGATTACCCGGATGGATGGTTATGTGGGCCGGATTCTCGATGAGTTGAGACGGCTCAAGATTGACGAGCGCACGCTGGTCATTTTCACGTCGGACAATGGGCCGCACAAAGAGTCAGGCAATAGCGTGGAGTTCTTCGACGCAAGCGGTCCGTTGCGCGGCATCAAGCGCGACCTGACGGACGGCGGGATCCGCGTGCCGTTCATCGCGTGGTGGCCGGGTACTGTGAAGGCACGTAAGGTGTCGGAGCACGTCGGCTACTTTGGGGACTTCATGGCCATGGCCGCGGAGATGTCGGGCTCGTCGCTGCCGCCCAATCTCGATTCGGTCAGCTTCCTTCCGGCATTGCGCGGAAAGAAGCGACAACAGCGGACACACGAGTGGTTGTACTTCGAGTTTCACGAGAACGGCTTCGGTAGCGCGGCGATTCTGGATGGACGCTGGAAGGGTATTCGGAAAGGGGGCACGAACGCTGCGATTGAGATCTACGATTTGAGGCGGGACATCGGAGAGACGAACAACCTCACGGCCAAGCGCTCCGATCTAGTAGGGCGCATGACTCGTTATCTGGACACGGCGCGAACAGATTCGCCGGACTGGCCGGTGAAGGTTTCGACAAATCGACCTGCCGGCAGCCCCAACAATCGCAGGAGCCGAGGTGATGGGGCTCAGATGTTGCCGAGGGTTTGGTCGATAGGAAAAGATCAGAGCCTCCTTACGTCGGCTGCTACAAATGTGGAGGTGGAGGTGAAGCAAACGCCATGACCGCGACCGGACAACATCCGCGCGGCCTTTACACGCTCTTCTTCACTGAGATGTGGGAGCGCCTGAGCTACTATGGCATGCGCGCGTTGCTGGTGCTGTTCATGGTCGCGCCCGTGGAGAAGGGCGGGCTCGGAATCGAGGACAAGGTCGCGGCGGCGATTTACGGTCTCTACACGGCGGGAGTGTATCTTTCGGCGCTGCCGGGCGGATGGATTGCAGATCGGTTGCTCGGAGCGCAGCGGTCGATCTGGGTGGGCGGCGGGCTGATCACCATCGGGCATTTCACGATCGCAGCTCCGTGGCGGGAAACATTCTTCCTCGGTCTCATCTTCGTTGTTGTTGGCACCGGCTTGCTCAAGCCGAACATCAGCGCGCTGGTCGGACAGCTCTATCCCGAAGGCGGCGCGCGCCGCGATGCGGGGTTCACGATCTTCTACATGGGCATCAATCTTGGCGCGTTCCTCGGGCCCCTCGTATGCAGTTGGCTGGGGGAAAAAATCAACTGGCATTTCGGTTTTGTCGCTGCGGGCGTGGGAATGATCCTTGGGCTAACACAATTCGGGTTGACGCGGCGACATTTGGGAGATGCCGGACGTGAACCAACGCATCGCAGCGATACCGTGGGGCGTGACTGGTTCCTGGTGGGGGTGTCGACGACGGCGGGAATCGTCATCGTCGGCCTGACGATGGCTGGCATGATAGTCATCAACCCCGTGCTGCTGGCGAAAGGCGCGGCGTATGTCATCACCACGCTGGCGGTGCTGTATTTCGGATGGGTGTTTCTTTTTGGGAAACTTGAGCCTACAGATGTCAAACGCGTGATAGTGATCGCGATTCTGTTCATAGCGTCCGCGCTGTTCTGGGCGGGTTACGAGCAGGCGGGTTCATCGCTCAACTTGTTCGCCGAGCGGCACACGGCGCGGGTGGTTGAATCTCTCAATCTCCAGCTTCCGGCCGGCTGGTTCCAATCGGTGCCCGCGTTCTTCGTCATCGCGTTCGCGCCGGTGGTGGCACACCTCTGGGTCAGCCTCGCGCGACGTGGCGTGAGTGTATCGTTGCCAGCGAAGTTCGCGTTTGGGCTGATGTTGCTGGCCTTGGGGTTTCTCGCTGTGGCGCTGGGTTCCAGGCGCGCCATTGAAAATGGGCCCGTGCTGCCAACCTGGTTAGTCACGACCTACCTGTTTCATGTGCTTGGCGAGTTGCTGATCAGTCCGGTGGGACTCAGTTCCGTGACCAAGCTGGCGCCGGCGCGGCTCGTAGGACAAATGATGGGCGTGTGGTTTCTGGCAACATCTCTCGGCAACCTGCTCGCCGGTTTGTTTGCGGGCGAGGTCAGCGGGGACAATGCAGCGGCCATGCCTGCCGGATTCATGCATGTGGCGATCTTCGCGGGGGGAATCGGCTTGATCTTGTTGCTATGCGCGAAACCAATCCGGAATCTCATGAAAGGTGTTGAGTGATGAACCTGAAGCACTGAGTCTGGATATATGCCATCGAACCGCCCTCACCCCGGCCCTCTCCCTCAGGAGAGGGAGCGCGAATTGATCACTGGGAAACTTCGCAGTCCTCGCCGCGTTCAAGGCGCGTCAAAACGCGGCGACCAGTGTTCAACCGGCTGTGATACTGACCGCGCTCCCTCTCCCGGGGGAGAGGGCCGGGGGGAGGGCGGACGTTCTCCCACAACGCTACGCCGTTGCCGCGTGCTCCGCTCGGCTTGGAGCTTGTTTGGCTTTTGGATCCTGGTGTTTGGTGTTTTTGCCGTCGTCGCTGCTTACGCTGCCGACGTTACCTCGGTCCCCGACTCTGTCCGTCGCAACTTCAACCTCTCCGCGTTCTACCAGAAGTATCTCGATGCTGGCGGCATACCGGTGGTCGGCTCGACCAATGTCAGTGACGCTGCGCTGCGCGAGGCGGCCTGGATCGTCGGGCGGATGTTGGAGGAGCGCGCGGACATCTTGAAGGCGATGGCGGCGAACAAGACGCGGCTTGCCGTGATGGCTTACACGGAATACACCACGGACATTCCGGAGCACAGCAAGTTAAAGTCGCGTGTCTTTTGGGATCGTCGCGCGCGCGGTCTGGGCGCGACACCCAGTGCGCCCGCAGTCAGTTGCGGCGAGGAGAACCTGCTCTGCTTCCCGGGAGATCCCTATTCGACCGAGAATATCTGCGTTCACGAGTTTGCTCACGCGATTCACGAGATGGGCATGAGCAAGCTGGACAAGACGTTTGACGCGCGTCTGCGCGATGCGCATCGCAGCGCGACCAACAGCGGATTGTGGCGCGGCACCTACGCCTACACGAATCCGAACGAATATTGGGCCGAGGGCGCTCAGTGCTGGTTTGATAACAACCGCGAGAATGACGCGCTGCATAACCATGTGAACACCCGCGCGGAGTTGAAGGCTTACGATGTGCAACTGGCAGGGTTGTGCGAAGAGGTATTCGGCGACATCCCGTGGCGTTACGTGAAGCCGACGGAACGCGCCGCAGCCGACCGCGCGCACCTCGCGGATTTTGATTTCGGGAAGTCACCGCGCTTCCGCTGGCGTGCCGAGCCGGTGCCGAACAAGCCGCGCGTGCTCATCCAGACGGCGATGGGCGATATCGAGGTGGAACTCGATCAGGCACGCGCGCCGCTAACCGTGACGAATTTTCTTCAGTACGTCCACCAGGGACTCTATAGCGATGGTGGATTTCATCGCACCGTGAGGCTGGAAAATCAGCCAACCAACACCGTGAAGATTCAGGTGATTCAGGCGGCGGCGAACGCGGCGAAGTCCAATGAGTTCATCGCGCCGATCCGGCTGGAGCGCACACGTGATACGGGCTTGAAGCATCTGGACGGAACGATCTCGATGGCGCGGGCGGAACCGGATTCCGCGCAGCACCATTTCTTCATCTGCGTTGGCGACCAACCGGAACTGAACTTTCGAGGAAAGCGAAATCCGGATGGCCAGGGTTTCGCCGCGTTTGGCAAGGTGGTGAAGGGCATGGACGTGGTGCGACGCATCCATGCCGCGCCCGCGGAAGGTCAGAACTTGACGCCGATGATTCGGATTCAACGGGCGGTGAGACTGAATTGATTGTGACAGCATGAAACGCGTCCAAATCATTGATTCCCACACCGGCGGCGAACCGACGCGGGTTGTGGTGAGTGGGGGGCCGGATCTTTGGGGTGGCACCGCGGGGGAGCAGTTGAAGGTTTTCCGCGACCAGCACGACGGCTTTCGCTCAGCGGTGGTAAATGAACCACGTGGCTCGGATGTTCTGGTCGGCGCGATGCTGGTCGAGCCGGCGGACAAATCGTGTGTCACCGGCGTCATCTTCTTCAACAATGTTGGGCCACTACAGATGTGTGGACACGGCACCATTGGACTGGTTGTTACGCTGGCGCACATGGGGCGGATTCGGCCGGGAGAACATCGTATCGAGACGTGTGTGGGCGTCGTAACAGCAACCTTGAATGAAGATGGCTCGGTGTCCGTGGCGAACGTGCCGAGCTTTCGGAAAGCGAAGGGAGTCAAGGTTGCGGTTTCCAACGGCGTGCGCGGAGCGGCGCGCGCTACCATCGAAGTGACCGGTGATGTCGCGTGGGGTGGTAATTGGTTCTTTCTCGTCGCGAAGCACAGCGAGGAATTGGCCCTCAAGAACGTCGAGCGTCTCACTGACCTGACCTGGCGCATCCGACAGGCGGTGAACACCCAGGGTTTTCCCGAAGTGGATCACGTCGAGTTGTTCGGTCCTCCGCAGACGAAAGGCGCCCACTCGCGCAACTTCGTGCTCTGCCCTGGCAAGGCTTACGATCGGTCGCCCTGCGGTACGGGCACGAGCGCGAAGCTGGCGTGCCTGGCGGCGGACGGAAAGTTACAGGAAGGCCATGCCTGGGTGCAGGAAAGCATCATTGGCAGCACGTTCACCGGAAGGTTCAAGTGGCTGAATCGCGAAAAGGGTGAGGTGGTGCCGGTCATCACCGGCACGGCACATGTCAACTCCGAGGCGACGTTGCTGCTGGATGAGAAGGATCCGTTTTGTTGGGGGATACGGTGATGAGAAATTTGGACCGCCCTCACCCCGGCCCTCTCCCCCAGGAGAGGGGGCGCGGATTTTCCGTCTTGGCGTTTGAAGTCTGTCGCCGCGTTCGTAACGCGATAGAACGCGGTCAGCGACGAACGAATATCCGGCGCGTTCGTCGCGCTCCCTCTCCTGGGGGAGAGGGCCGAGCAACCACCCGCCATTGCGAAGGCTGGTCGGAAGCTCCGGCCACGCTGTCCGCACGAACATTTCTGCGCCCGGGCACGGGCGCACTCCAAATTTGGAACTTGGTGTTTGGAATTTGGTGCTTATTTGGAGTTTTGGGCTTTGAATTTGGAGCTTCTGCGGCTTCGCCTCTGCGCGGTTCTCGCCCGAACATTATCTTCATCCTCACGGACGATCAGGGCTACGGCGACATCTCCGCGCACGGGAACCCGATTCTCAAAACGCCGAACCTCGACCGGCTGCACCGCGAGGGCGTACGCTTCACGGATTTTCATGTCAGCCCTACGTGCTCGCCAACGCGCAGCGCGTTGCTCACGGGCCGGCACGAGTTCAAGAACGGAGTCACGCACACCATTTACGAGCGCGAGCGGTTAACGCTTAAGGCCACGACGCTGGCCGAGGTGCTGAAGGCGGCGGGCTATCGCACGGGCATCTTCGGCAAATGGCATCTTGGCGACGAACCCAGGTATTGGCCGAATCGGCGCGGGTTCGACGAGATGTTCATCCACGGCGCGGGGGGCATCGGGCAGACCTATCCGGGTTCGTGCGGAGATGCGCCGGGGAATAGTTATTTCAATCCGGCCGTCCTGCACAACGGGCGTTTCGTCCGAACGGAGGGCTATTGCACCGACGTCTTTTTCGCGCAGGCAACAAAGTGGATCGAAACGATAAAGGGAAAGCCACCGTTCCTCGCGTGGATTGCCTTGAATGCGCCGCATGCGCCGCTACAAGTTCGGCCCGAAGATGAAGCGCGTTACGCAGGCAAGGTGGCCAACACGAACGCCGCTAGGTTCTTTGGCATGATCGCCAACATCGATGACAACGTCGGCCGCTTGCTGGGGAAACTTGCCGAATGGGGCATTGAGCGCGATACGCTGGTGATTTTCATGAACGACAACGGCACGGACGGCGGCGTGCTCGCGGGTTACAACGCCGGCATGCGCGGCAAAAAGGGGACTCCTTGGATCGGCGGAACGCGAGCGGCTTCGTTCTGGCGCTGGCCAGGGCGCATCGTACCTGGTGACGCGATGGCGTTGAGCGCACACATCGATTTCTTTCCGACGCTTGTCGAACTGGCGGGCGCGAAATTGTCGCGCAAAGTGCGGCGGCAAGTGCAAGGGCGGAGCCTCGTGCCGCTGCTGGAGTATCCTTCAGCGCCGATGCCGGACCGTGTGCTGATCACCCACGTCGGTCGCTGGCCAAAGGGTGGCTTGCGCGAGGATTGGAAATACAAGGCGTGCAGTGTGCGCAACACGCGTTGGCATCTGGTGTCGCCGGACGGCGGGCGCGAACCCAGATGGCAGTTGTTCGATGTGCAGATGGATCCTGGCGAGAAGAACGACGTGGCGACGGTGAACCTCGAAGTAGTTGCCTCGCTGGCGAAGGATTTTGAGGACTGGTGGAAGGAGATTCAGCCGCTACAAGTCAATGAGGACGCGGCTGGCCCGCGCATCAATCCCTTCAAGGAACTTTATTGGAAACAGTTCGGCGGTGGGCCGACGCCGGAGTTGTTGCGTGAGATGGATCCGGCGAAGAGGCTGGAGGGTAAGCCGATCGGGAAACGGAAGGCGTGATATGAAAGGTTTGCCAAAGCTCAAAGCTCAAAGTTCAAAGCTCAAAAGAAACTCCAAGCTCCAATCTTCCAACGTGTACGCGCGTTGCCGCGGACTTGGCCTTTTGATCGTTTTGTTTTGGAGCTTCTTTGGAACTTTGAGCTTTGAACTTGGAACTTCGGCCGCTGCCGCCGTGCCGCGCCCCAACATCGTCTTCATCCTCGCCGACGATCTGGGCATCAATGACCTCGCCTGCTACGGACGCAAGGAGCATCGCACGCCGAACCTCGACAGGTTGGCGGCCCAAGGCGCGCGTTTTACGTCGGCTTACTGCGCGCAGCCCATTTGCTCGCCGTCGCGCGCGGCCATCATGACGGGCAAGGCGCCGGCCCGACTGCACCTCACGACGTATCTGCCGGGCCGGCCGGACTGCGCGTCGCAGAAGCTGCTGCATCCGGTGATGCGTCAGCAGTTGCCTGTCGAGGAGAAGACATTGGCGGAGCATTTGAAGGCGGCAGGTTACGCCACAGCCTGCATCGGGAAGTGGCATCTGGGTGGGAAGGAATTCTCGCCGACCAACCAGGGCTTCGACATTTACCGGCCGGGCAAGGCGGTGACAAAGCCTTCGGAAACGGAAGGCGGCAAGGGCGAGTATGAGTTGACGCGATGGGCAGAGGAGTTCATGGAAACGAACCGGGCGCATCCATTCTTTCTCTATCTTGCGCACGACACGCCGCACATTCCATTTTCGGCGAAGCCGGAAGTAATCGCGCGAAACGCGAAAGCCTTCAATCCCGCCTACGCCGCGGTGATCGAAACCATGGACGACACGGTCGGTCGTTTGCTGGCGAAGATTGAGGCGCTGGGGCTCGTCAACAACACACTGGTCATCGTCACCTCCGACAACGGCGGGTTGCATGTGCCGGAAGGCCCGCACGCGACGATCACGCACAACACGCCGTTTCGCGCGGGCAAAGGATTTCTCTACGAAGGAGGACTCCGCATCCCGCTGATCGTGCGGTGGCCCGGGAAGATTCCCGCGGGCCGCGTCTTCGATGCTCCGGTAGTGAACACAGACTGGCTGGCCACGCTGCTCGATTGCACGGGACTGCCTCGGGCCAAAGGCATCGACGGCGAGAGCTTTCGTGATCTGCTCGTCGGGAAGAGCAGGGGAGGCGCCCATCGATTGTTCTGGCACTTCCCGCACTACACGAATCAGGGCAGCCAGCCTGCCGGCGCCGTGCGCGAAGGTGAGTGGAAACTGATCGAGCATTACGAAAACGGGCGGTTGGAACTGTTCAATCTGGCGTGGGACGTTGGGGAGACGAACAACGTGGTTGCGTCCGAACGGAAGCGCGCGGCCCGCATGGCGAGGCGGTTGGCGGAGTGGCGTGTCGGTGTCGGGGCGCAGACCAACACGGTGAACAAAAACTTCGATCCCGTCGCCCATCGCGCACTCTACGTGGACTTCGTTCCTTCCCTGGTGAATCTCGCCTACACCGATGATGCGGGCCACAGGAGCGCGGTGCAATGGCGCAAGCAAATGAACGCGGTATTGCTGAAGGCGCGATAAGAGCGGGAGTGAATATGAAACTGCAACAAGCCCTGCTTGCCCTCATTGTGACCGTCACTGTGGCAGGCGCCGCACCACCCAATGTACTGCTGATCATTTCCGACGATCAGGGTTACGGCGATTTGTCATTGCACGGGAATTCGCACCTGCGCACGCCAGTCCTGGATCGGCTGGCGACGAACGGCATTCAATTCGATCGTTTCTTCGTCAGTTCCGTGTGCGCGCCCACCCGTGCGAGCCTGCTCACGGGGCGGTACTCGCTGCGCACCGGCGTGCGCGGCGTGACGCGCGGGGATGAGACGATGCGCAGTGAGGAAGTTACGGTGGCCGAGGCGTTGCGGGCGGCGGGTTATCGCAACGGCTACTTCGGGAAATGGCACAACGGGGAACATTTTCCCTGTACTCCCCAGGGGCAGGGATTCGATGAGGTGTTTGGCTTCAATCTCGGCCACTGGAACAATTACTTCGACACCACGCTCAAGCGAAACACCAAGGCGGAGAAGACGAAGGGATTCATCAGCGACGTGTTGACCGACGAGGCCCTGAAGTTCATCGAAGCCAACGGGACGCGGCCATTCTTCTGTTATGTTTCTTACAACGTACCGCACTCGCCGTTCCAGTGTCCTGATCGTTACTTCGACAAGCACAAACGCGCCGGATTGAGTGATTACCTTGCGAGCGTATACGGGATGATCGAGAACATGGACGATAACATCGGGCGTCTGCTGGCCAGGCTCGACGAACTTAAACTGCGCGAGAATACCATTGTCATTTTTTTGACCGACAACGGAGCGAACGGCGTCCGTTACAACGCCGGGATGCGCGGAGTGAAGAACTCGTTCCACGAAGGCGGGACGCGCGTGCCGTTCTTCTTGAGCTGGCCTGCGCGGTTCAAGCAACCGCGCCCTGTTCGTGAGATCGCCGGCCACATCGACGTCTTTCCCACGTTGGTGGAACTGTGTGGTGTGCCAATGCCAAAGACGCTGCCGCAGGATGGCCGCTCGCTGGTCCCGCTCATCGACGGCAAAACAAACGGCTGGCCAGATCGAATCTTTTTTCAACAATGGCAGGCCGGCGCGCGAGCGGAGCAAACCGGCGCTTTGCGCACGCAACGGTTCCGCATGGCGAACGATGGCAAAGGCTGGGAACTGTTCGACATGCAGACAGACCCGGGGCAGACGCGCGACGCCAGCGCTGATTTCCCGGACGAGAAGCGCCGCCTGACCGCTGCTTACGAACAGTGGTGGAAGG
>Ga0187893_10014109_pt1 | contig 10971 bp, 11 predicted proteins | sample MA1701074metaG_FD_139574 | JGI IMG/M metagenome (GOLD analysis project Ga0187893, IMG submission 139574) | White microbial mat communities from a basaltic lava cave in the Kipuka Kanohina Cave System on the Island of Hawaii, USA - MA170107-4 metaG ...
AATGAGTAAGACAATGATACCGCTGTTTCGAATCCTTGGCCAATTGGCCGGTCTTGCCGGTAACGCACTTCTTACTGGGCGCCATGCCGACCACCTCGACCTCCTCACCTTTCTTGAGCGGCGAAATCCCGCGCACGGCGATGCACTTGGCCTTGAAGGGAAAGCCGAGCTTGTCGTCGAGATAGCAGTGCCAGCCGATCGCGCACTCCTCGGGCGTGTAGGCATCGACGACGATTTCCTGCTCGATGCGACGCTCGCGGGTGCGGTTCAAAGCCGGACGTTCCCGTTTTACGCATCGGGAGCAGGGACGAACAGGCCGAGGCCGAAGTGGCAGGAGTGTCCCAACGCGATGGGGCCACACACAGGGTGCCCAGTTCTGAATTTCACGAGGTATGCCGTCTGGCGCACTGGTGTACGGGGAAGCTTAGTTGTCGAAGTAGTGGCAACACGAACCCTGGCTTCGCCCCACCGTTTAGTCATGATTTCCTCGATCATTATCTCTGGCTCGGCTGTCCTAATCTCCGTGGAAATCTGCTTTTCCGGAGTGAGGTGGTGCTTGCCATGGGTGCCCCAAAACCGCCGAACTGGCACATAGGGTGTGAGACTGACCCAGGAGCTAGCAAGTCTCGAGTCGCTGTGGTCGTCGGTATCCAGGAGTTCAAGGCCCGTTCTTGCGGAAGGCCCATTCCACCGCAGCGCTTTCACCGATTCGAGGGCGGCGAGTTCCGCCTCGGAGAAGCGGTCTCGCGGGCTGACAATCAGTAATTCACGGATTCGCCCGCTCTTGTCGGGTTTAGGCAGGTAGTACGCGTGGCGGTGATCACTATCCGGTCTACCGTCTGCGTGGTGGCCTGAAAGCAAAAAGGAATCCCTCGTTCCCGACTTGGCATGGAACGCCGATAAGACGGCACCTCGCAAGGCCTCCGCGACAGCTACGGTCGAGGCTATCGAAGGAAACGGCCCTGCCAACGCGTAACGGACAATCTGCCCATTCGGCTTTTGGAAGTCACTCGCTGATTTAATCAGGCTCATTCGTGGCGCCTCCAACCCGTAGTGGGGTCGTAATAGTCGGCAGCTTGGGCACGTGGAATATGCACCAGATGCGCTTCGGGGCCAGCCCCCGCTGCAGCGTAGCGCCGAGGAACCTCGACAATCCGCTGCGCAATCTCGCTGCGCAGCGCCCGCAACCGTTGGCGCCTCAGAAGAAGATCCGAAATAGCAAGGGCCTCACATAACTCCGACCAGACATGCACATCGGACTCATCTGTCTCTACGAAGTGGGCAATGCGGTCGAACCGGTCTTCAATAAGTTGCACCCGCTTTTCTTTGCTCTCGCGGTCTTGGCCTTCGCCACGAAGGGCCGCGAACTGAAGCATTCGAACCGCTTCCATGACCTTTGAAGCGGGGCCACGGCCGATTCGTTGATCGAGCTCGGAGAAGTACAGCCTCACCAATTCCGCAAGTTCGGGTTCTCGAAGGGACTGGCGACCTTGGTCAGCAAATTTGCTGAGTATTTCCCGCGCAAGCCCCATATGAACCGCACCGTAAACAAGAACGCCGCGATTACCCTCCAGGTCGAACACATGCACCAAACCCCGATTCCCGATGCCATGTCGATTGCAGCGGCCTGCAGCCTGCACGAGGGCATCGATGGGGGCCAGCGCGCGGAATACCAAGTCGAATGACAGATCGACGCCCGCCTCGACCACTTGAGTCGAAACAAGAACGTGAGGTTTGTCGCAACCCTGAATTTCCCTCAGAATGCGCACCCGGTCTTTGGGGCGCAGGTTGGTTGATAGATGAAAAAGAGTGTTTCCTCGAAATGCCCCATTGCTCGCGAGGAGGGCATGCAGATCCAGCGCCTCCTTAACGGTATTCAGAATGACCAAGCATGACCGCCGATGCTTTCCTTCGAATTCTTCGTCGATTCGGGCATGGAGCGCATCAAGCTTCAGGGGGCTACTCAGCTCAACGACGAGGTCATACCGATCGAACGCTCGACCGACGTCCTCCGGGAAGCTGCGCGGTCCGATCTCGGTTGTCTCAGCCTCCGCGAACAGGGCGGGCTGGGTCGCAGTTACGAGTAGTACGTCCGTGCCGAAGTGCTTACTGAGACAATAAAGTGCCTTTCTCAGCACGGGCCAGAGTTCTGCCGGAAACGCTTGAACCTCGTCGAGAATCAGAATAGACCCGGCTAGATGGCTGAAGCGGCGCGCGTCCGCTGTCGTGCCGTGAAATAGGGCGTTGACCACTTGGACAAAGGTTGTGCAGACGGTGTCAGCTCGCCATCCTTCTACCCAACTGCGGGCCAGCGATTCTTCGCCGCTTTGTGCGATCTCGCCCGCCTCAGCGAGGTGGTGGTGGATGGCGAGAGCGTTCTCGCTCCCTCTCGTCTTGCCCAGCAACCGACGGATAACCGCTACGTTCTGGTCGATGATGCTGGTAAACGGCAAGGCATAGACGATTGAGCAGTTCCCTTGACCGGCGGCGAGCCGAGACTCACGTCGTTTGATCGCCCAGCCTAGGGCGGCGAGAGTCTTTCCGGCTCCGGTCGGAACGGTTAGTGTCCATAGGCGACCGCTGCCAGCGGCATCTCGATCCTCCGAATTCAATGCGGATTGAAACACCAACTCCCGTGCCTTTCGGACCATTTCATTGGCACGTACGCCGAACTCCCCCGCGGCCCGGAAACGGTCGAGATGCTCTGGTCTGAGTTGCGGTGGTGCGTCAAAATGTCCCGGCGCAAATCCGGCAGCCGAATCCCTGTCGGATTCGATCAACAAACCAAACCAACGCAGGGTTGACTGGAACCGGGCCATCGCGTCCGCATCAGTTCCGACGCCCTTCAGCGCTAGTGTTGATCTGACACGCAGTTCCGTAAACTTCTTGTATTCGACTGCGGCAACGGGAATGGGCAAACCAAGCTCGTTAGCCAGCCAATCCTGGATTCCTGGCAAGTCCATCGCTGTAAGCTGTTGTTGAACCCTTGCAATGCCAGCCTCGTCAGTCGTCAGCGAATCGAGCAGATCATCCAGTCGTCCGTGGTGGCGACGCACGAAGAGGAACGCCAACGCGACATCGACATACGATACGTTGCCGGCCGGAAGCCAGTGACCGCGCAGAAATTCCAGGAGCCATAATGCCCCCATCTCGGCATGGCGCTTCAGTTCCGGTGGGGCATTCTTACCCTGCAAGTAGGCTTGGAAGTACGCCGTTGCCTTGCCCAAATCATGAAACAACCCGGCAAGCGGCAGCCAGACTGGAACGGCCGCGCGGACTCGCAATCTGTCTGCGACATCGCACAGGTGATCGGTAAGCGGCCGGCCCGGATGCGATTCACATTGCAGAAAAGCAGGCGCCGCCATCGAGTCTCCAGTAGCCCTTCAAGGACGTCTCAATCGGGTTGCCCATCGTATCGATGATGTAGGACTCGTAGCGGGTAACCTTCCGATCCGGTTGCATTACGGCAGGCACGCGAACCCTTTGGTAAAGACCTTCTGCGTTCCATTGGATCTCTCCCTGAACGTCGTCGGAACGGACCGGCGATACGAACCGGTGGACGCTTGTATCGTCCGCCACCAGTTCACCTTCCTCGGTATGACAATCTCCCTCGAACCACGCGATCATCCACGCAAGGCCGAGGCACGGCGTGTAGACGCTCTCGCCATTTCTCAAGGTTTCTGCAAGCTTGAGCGCGAGAGTCGGGTGGCTAAAGATGACACGGAACGCCGGATCGCGAACGACTTCGTAGCGCACCGTCGTTCGCGGATTCTCCCCCTTAAGCCGGAACCATTTGTTGTCCTTTGTCTGCACCAGATTGATCGAAACGTGACCTGTTTTCACCGGTCGAATGATCTGAAGCCCGAAGATTGCGTTGTCGTCGCCGAAGTCAGCGAGGGATTCATTTTTGGGTAGACCCAAGACCGCACCGACCAAGCCGCAGAGCGCAGTTCTAGGCGGTATCGCGTAAGTCAGGGCGGTTGTGATGGCGTACTGGCGCCGAAAGTGTGCCAAGTCCCCCGCCACATCGAAGACGACAAACTTCCGGCGCATCAGGCGTACTCCAGCTTCTGGGCCTCAATGCCGAGAAACTTCCACTTACCATTGGATTCCGCCGGTTTGCTCGTCAGATTCAGCCGTGAGTCCCACGCGAAGCGGATTCTGGATATCTTTGACTTGCTCTCGGACAGCGCGCTATTCAGCCGCGTGAGGTCCAACTTGACCTGTGCCACATCACGCAACTCTTCGTCACGGATTTCGTCTTTCTCCTTCTTCAAATCCAGAAAGCGGTCGAGTCGCCCGATGTACGAGTTGGCGTTGTCGGCGGAATATTCCAAGAGCAGCAGCAGAAGCGGACGTTGCCCGATCTTGGATCGCGTAATCAGGTTCTTCGTGCCGTACCAGATCGCCTCGAACAGTTTCTCCACGTCGGGCGCAGCCAATTTTGTAGTTTTGGCAGCCTGCTGATTGACAATGCCGTAGAAGCCGATCAAAGCGTAGGGCAGGACATACTCCTCACGAAAGGTCTTCTGCTCCTTCCCTTGTCCTGACGCGAAGGCGCCCGTGCCCTTCATGAAGCGCGGTTCCACCCGGTGAAGACTGGTTCCCATCGCAAATTGCACAGGGCCTGTCAGCGTCACGCTCGAATCCTTTTCATTATTCTTCGTTTTTGCCACGGGAATCGTGGCCCCGAACAACCGGACATCGATGCACTTTTCGATAGCTTCGCCTTGAATCAGATTGCGCTTCTCAAGAACGCTCTTGGCGGTTTTACCTTTGGAAAAATCCTCAGCCCGATCTTTGCCCTCCTGGATCGTGCCGTCATCCTTCACGATCTCGCGAACAAAGATTTCCTCGCCGCAGTAGTCATGAAGGTAGTCGCGTATAGTGCGTTTCAGGCGGACGTCGGAAACCTTCGCGCGACCAGACTCAATATCCATACGCGGACGATTCTCGTCGTTGGGGTCACCGTTTGGGTTGGCGTCCGCAATGTCGTAGATGAACAGGATTTCCGTCCTGGTTGTGAGGGGCTGTTTACTCATTGTCGAAATTCCTCGTCTTGGTTTCGGGTTTCGTGCAGATGTGCGCGCCTAGTGTTGCCGTCGTCTCGGGCATGCTTGGCAGCTATCAGATTTTGGGTGGACCGTCTTCCGTGTCTTTGGCAAATCGCGGCCGCAAGGCATGCCCTAAGGCAAAGAAATAGGACACTTCGTCGGGCGAGAGCGGCCACAGGTCAGGAGTTGCCGCAAGGGCGGCTGCTGCACACTCCAGCAGCCCGCTCACCTTCTTTTCCTCATCCGCCCCGTATGCCTTTGCTTTGTCCTTTGCGGCGACGAAGAGGTTTTGCACGTCGGACTGATTGAGTCGGAAGCCTTTCAATTTGCCGGAAAACGGACTTGTTCCGCGAATATGTTCCTGAATTACCTCGATCCGGCTGCAGCAAGCACCCACGAGAAACGCCGCTTGCGCAGCCGGGTCCGCGCGGAGTCTCCCGCTCGCTTGGCCGAGCACAGCGCGTACGCGCTCGGCTTGCTCCGAAGCCCCATAGTCGATGTTCATGGGAGTCTCGCTCCTTTCAGTGTTGAGAGCTTCAAAGAACAGGATGCACCGAAACAGATCTGCCAGCCGGAACTGCCAAGCCTTGCCATCCCGGTAGTCTTGCTGCACCCATCGCATACCGATCTGTAGTATCCGCGCAACCGAAAATTGGCGTAGTTCCAGAGCGGCTCGCGTGGCCGCGAGGAAGTCGTCGTCGAAGGTGCTGCCGCCGTGTGCAGCGGGAAAAATATTCCGGAGCGATCCGAACGTGAATCGATCCTTCGTGAAGGACTTGGGACTCGGTTCGGTCAACCATGGATTGGCATCCACACGATCCTTCGCGTCAAAGAGCGCGCGGAAGCGTGTTGGTACGAGACCGGAAATATAAAGCGCCGGCCGAAACGACTGTGGGTCTGGTTGGTAGAAAAGCAAATCTACCTGGAGCAGATTCTTCTCCTGTGCCACAACGAAGAAAATTTCGTCTTCTGCTGCCGTCAATCGCTTGATGTCGGGTCGATTGACGCGCGCGTCGGTCAGCCGATCAAGAAACTCATAAACGAGAGTTTCCGCCGGCTGGACTGGGCACGGGAGAAACAAGTACTTGAAGCCATAGTAGTCGAACGAAAGATGCTTCTTTACTCGTTCGCCTGAGAAGTCCACGCGTTCGCAGCATTCGCGGCAGGCGGGAAAATTGCGCCACGCCAAGGAGCGGTCGAAACCGCCCGAGATAACCCCGGGCTTATCCAGCGTATACATCTTGAAATACGGTATCTTCAGCTCACCCAAAACCTCAACATCGTGTTTTCCACAAATGCTGCATTGTCCAAATCCCTTGACCTCGCCAGAGCCTTTTGTTGTCGAAGCGGCTTGCGATCCATGCCGAACCAACGATTGCCGAAACGTTTCGAAATCCCCGACTCGCTTGAGATGTGGTTTGTCCGTCTGCCACGCAATCGAGATGATGGCGTTTTGAGACGTAACCGTGTTTCCCTTGGTTGTCGGCGGTAGCTTTTCGCGAATCAGGCTGACGATTTTCGCAAGATAGGTCTGAACAGTTTTCGATTTTCCAGACGCAGAAGACAAGAGAATATCTTGGACCTTCCCGAGGAAGTTTTTTTCCTCGTCAGGCAGGTTAATGCCGATTTCGAGGCTTTCCTTCACGGAGCGCCCTAACCGGCCGAGTTTCTTACGGACCTCCTCGGTGATCGAGTCATCGAACTCTTTCTGAGGCTTTTTCACTTGTCCCAGTCTCGATGTAGGGGTTGCGTCGCATCCGTTGGCCGGACCGGAGCGATACAGATACAAGAGCCTCTTGGAGTCGTCGTACTGTTCGACCTGCACCCGAATGAAGCCGCTTTCCGCGAAGACGAGCAACAGGACGGTACGAGTGTTGAACTTTTGAGCGGGGTCCTGGGAATACTGCGCCAGTTTGCCGCTGGCGGATGTTCCAATACCTTCACGTTGCCGATAGTGCTTACCGAGTTCCGCAAACTGGTGGATCACAACTTGTCCTCCTCAGAAGGTTCAAGGACCGACGCTGAAAGCTCCGCAGCGTGCACCCCCCTTGCTGTCCGCTCGATCGGCTCAATCGCCTCGATCTCGACGTCCTCCGGCGCAGCCTTCAACTCCCGCAGCCTCCGCGCCGAAACCAGCACCGGCGACTCAAGCGTCGAAGTCGCGCTGTTGTACGCGTCGACCGCCTTGCCGAGCTTGTCGCCGACGTTCCCCCAGTGCTCGCCGAGCTTCGCGACGCGTTCGTAGAGTTGCCTGCCCAGGTCCGCGACTTCCTGGGCGTTCTTCGCCAGTGCTTCCTGCCTCCAGCCGTAGGCGACCGCGCGCAGAAGCGCGATGAGGGTAGTGGGCGTGGCGGGGATGACCTTCTCGTTGACGCCGAACTCGATCAGCTCCGGGTCCTGCTGGAGCGCGGCGCTGAAGAACATTTCGCCGGGCAGGAACATGACGACGAGCTCCGGCGTCGGGTCGAACTGCTCCCAGTAGCCCTTGCGCCCGAGGGTGACCATGTGGTCGCGCACCTGCCGCGCGTGATCGGCGAGGCGGGCGCGCTGTGTTTCCTCGTCCTGCGCCTCCGCAGCTTCCAGATACGCATTGACCGCCGCCTTGGCGTCCACGACGATTTGTTTGCCGCCCGGCAGCTTCACGATCAGGTCGGGGCGCAGCCGCCCGTCCTCGGTGGTGCGGTTCTCCTGTTCTAGAAAGTCGCAGTGGTCGACCATCCCAGCCATCTCGACCACGCGCTTCAACTGAATCTCGCCCCAGCGTCCACGCACGGTGGGCTGGCGCAGCGCCTTGACCAGGCTGGCGGTCTCGTTGTGCAGACGAGGCAGGTGCGTTTCGACGAGACCCTTCACCTGCGTGCTCAGTTCGGTGTAGGCGCCGATACGCGCCTTCTCGATCTCACCGAGCTTGCCGTCCACCTTCTCGAGCGATTCCTTGATCGGTTGAACCAGTCCGTCCACGGCCTTCTGGCGTGCTTCGAGATCGCTCTTGGCGGTCTCCTGAAATTTCTCCAAGGTCGCCTTGGCCAATTCGATGAAAGACTGGTTGTTGTCCCGCAGGGCGTCGGATGACAGCGCCTTGAAAGCGTCGGACAATTTCCGCTGCGCGTCGTCAAGCAGGGCAAGCTTCTCCTCGCCCGACCGCCGTTCGGCGGCCAGTCGCTCTTCCGCGACCACCCGGCGCTCAGCTTCGGTCCGCAGAAGTTCCGAGACCCGGTTGCGTTCTGCCCGCAGGGCCTCGATCTCGCCCATTTTGTCCGCAAGCTGTTGTTCCACCGGGACAAGCCTTGCCCTGGCTAGCGATCCGCGCCACAACCAGCCGATGACGGCTCCAGCGGCCAAGGCTACGGTGACGATCAGGGCGTCATTCATGCAAGTCGGCGCTCCGCTTCCTCGGGGCCTGACAGTGTTGCCGCTGGCCACTCGCAAGACTCGATGCTTCTTTGCCCTTGGCTGTGGCATTCGCTGCGACGCCTATAACGCCCGTTATAATCGGCAGCGGAGGTGCTGCCATGAAGATCAAGATCACGACCGTGGGCAATTCCGCCGGAATCATCCTGCCGAAGGAGCTGCTGGCGCGGCTGCGGCTCGGGAAGGGCGACTCGCTCTACGCGACAGAGCTTCCGGACGGCATCAAGCTGAGCCCCTTCGATCCGAAGCTGGCCGGCCAGATGGAGGTTGCGGAGCGCATCATGCGGAAAGATCGCAATGTGCTGCGCAAGCTGGCGGAAAGCTGAGCAGGCGCAATGATCGTCTGGGTGGAGAAGGCGCTCGTTCTCGCGATCCACGAGCGCCAGATCGCCGAGCACGGCGGAAGCGCCGGTGTGCGCGATGAACGATTGCTCGAATCGGCGCTGGCGCGCCCGCAGCAGTTGCGCGCTTACGGCGACCCTGCGCCGGATCTCGCCGATCTGGCAGCCGCGCTTGGGTACGGGCTCGCGCGCGATCATCCGTTTGTGGACGGCAACAAGCGTACCGCGCACGTCGGCTATCGAACCTTTCTCGCGCTGAATGGAGCGGATCTCGTTGCGACGGACGAGGAGAAATACGTCACGGTGCTCGCCCTGGCCGAAGGCAAGCTGTCGGAGCGCGATTTCGCGGCATGGCTGCGCGAGCGGCTGCGGGTCGCGGCGCGCGGCGAGGCGCACGAGCGCCGCAAGCCGTACCGGGCGAAGCGGCATGGTTCGTCTCTGGCTTCCGCGCGGGGGCGCTGACTCAGCCGCCCTCATCCCGCTTTTCCTTATTCCGCAGGGCAGGAATTCCATGGCCTGCAGCGCCCTAGTCGCCCGCTCCGGCGGCTCGATTGTATCGATCTCCACATCTTCAGGTGCGGCTTTGAGGTCGCGCAGCCGCCGAGCGGACACGAGCACGCGCGATTGGAGCGGTATTTGCCCGCGCCTTGCCGGCACTGCTTGTTTGTGACTACAATTATCAATGTAGTCACATCGGAGACTCGCCATGGAGATTTCGGTCCGCGAGCTGAAAAGTCGCCTGTCCGAATACCTGCGCAAGGTCGCGTCCGGCGAGGAGGTGGTCGTGACCTCGCGCGGCAAGGCGGTGGCGCGGCTGCTGCCGCCGCGCTCGCGCCGTCGTGCCGCTTCGACGGAGGCGGACCTGATCGCCCGCTTCCGCAGTCTTCCGTGGGTGCGTCCCGGCAGCGGCAAGAAACCCGCGCTGCCCAAGCCACTGATCCGAATCCGTGAGGGGGAGAAGACGCTGGCGGAAATCGTGAGCGAACAACGCGGATGATCCTGTACCTCGATACCTCCGCGCTGGTCAAACTGTTCGTGGAGGAGGAGGGCTCGGACCAGGTCCGGCAGGCCGTTTCCGAGCGGCAATTGATCGTCACGCATGTCATCGCCTACGCGGAGGCGTGCGCCACATTCGCGCGGGTGGCTTACGACCGCGGGAAGAAGGCGCTGTTTTCCGATCTTCGGGGGAACCTGGACATCCAGTGGGCGGCGTGGGAGGTTCTGAGCGTGACCGAAGCGCTCGTTCGCCGCGCCGCCGATCTCGCCGGGCGCTACCGCCTGCGGGCCTACGACAGCCTTCATCTCGCCGCCGCTGAGTCGGTTTTCGAAATCTTCCGCGGCCACGCGCCGTTTCATTTTGCCGTGTTCGACACCCGATTGAGCGACGTGGCCAGGCAGGCCGGGATGCCGTTGCTCGACGCGTAGTGCGTAGGAAGCATTCACAGGGTTTCGCTCCCGCCCGATGACAGCGCCTTGAAGGCGTCGGAGGGCTTCTGCTGCGCGTCGTTCAGCAAGGCGAGTTTTTCCTCGGCGGACCGGCGTTCGGCAGCCAGTCTCTCTTCCGTGGCGACCCGTCGCTCCGACTCGGCCCGAAACAACTCTGAAGCCCGCCCGTGCTCCGCCTTCAGCGTTTCCAACTCGCGCGCTTTGTCGGCAAGCTGTTGTTCCATCGGCGCAAACGCCGCCTTGGCGAGCGATCCACGCCATAGCCAAGCGACGATGGCGCCCGCTGCCGCTGCGAGGATGCCGATCGGTATTTCGTTCACGTGACGAATCCCTCCGCGTGGGGGTGTCCGCCAAGAGTGCCACCGCAGACTGTCAAACGGCGATAGTCGTGCAGCCGCCGTTACAGATGCCTTACGAGACCTTTAGGCTGGGTGCCGCCGCTACGCGGTCCTGGGGAAGGTTTCGAGCACCGTCTTTCATATGGACCTCCTCTCGAGGGGCGATGCGCAATTCGTGAACGCCGGTCGGTCAGGTTACTGACTTACCCGGTCGGAATGCCACCTGCGCAGCCCGCGCTAACCACTGGCATCGTTGGTGGGAGGGGACGGTTCATGAACGCTTGTTGCGGCTTGCCGCCCGCCGGCCCTTTCGGAGACGGACTTGAACGCGCCTTGAGCGCGCAGTTCCCGGAAGCGGCGCGCAACGTCCGCCAGACCTTC
>Ga0187893_10014110_pt1 | contig 10970 bp, 2 predicted proteins | sample MA1701074metaG_FD_139574 | JGI IMG/M metagenome (GOLD analysis project Ga0187893, IMG submission 139574) | White microbial mat communities from a basaltic lava cave in the Kipuka Kanohina Cave System on the Island of Hawaii, USA - MA170107-4 metaG ...
CGCGGCCACTCAGGATTTCGCTGTCGTTCGCTTCGATGACCAGCTTGCCGTCGAAGTAAGCGCGCATCTTCGGCCCATCGTTTTCGACCTTCAACTCGTAGTACTTCGTCACGTCGTAAGCAATGTCAGCCGAGCCGAGTTCCTTCCAATCCACCACGCGAATTTTCTGTTCAATCGGCAGCTTCAGCGCCAGCCGCGCTGTCTTACCGCCCGTGATCGAGAAGACGTAGTAATGCCGGTTCGTGTGATACCGGAAAACAATGCCCGCCGATTCCGCCAGCGACAACGGCCTCACCTTCGCCGACACTGTGTAGCTGGTCCACAGCGGGTCGCCCGTGACGAAGAGCGGCTGCCAGCGCTCCGGCTGATCGTGCAGCAGGTGCTGTTCGAGGTAGGTCTTGCCGTCCTCGTCGCCTGCCACCCACGAATCGTTATGAGTGATCGGGTTGTACCACGGGCGCGTCGACACGCCCCGGTGCGGAAGGTAGTGATATTCCTGGATGGCGCCGTTGAGCAGGCCAACCGGCTTCGAGAGCCAGCCCGGCGGGAATTTCGAGAAGTCATCGCGGAACAGTTCGACGTGGGACGGCGTGGCGACGGCGAGTACGAACAACAACAGCAAGATTATGCGCATATGGTTTACCTGGATCGGGCCAACGAAGATTGAGAAATTCGGCGTGGAAACATTCTCCATTCTCAATTCTCAATTCTCAATTCTCAATTTTTTGCAGGAGGGCGCTTTATGACAAACACTACTCGCTGCAAAAAATTGAGAATTGAGAATGGAGAATGGAGAATGCCCCACGCCAATGTCAGAAGTCTAAGCGGAATCCGAGTTGAACGCTTCTGGGCGAGTAGTTCAGATTCGACGTGCGGATGCGTCCGAAGTTCGGACTCGACGCATTCACATCCGGGTCGGCCAGCACTACTGCGTTGAACGGGTTGAACACCTCCACGCGGAATTGCAGCTTGTATTTTTCAGCGATGTAGAAATTCTTCTGCGCGATGGCGTCGAACGTGAAGAAGCTCGGGCCGATCACCGTCCCGATGCCAGCCGTTCCGAATTGCCGCGTGGGACGCGTGGCCGCGGCGTTGATGAACGCGGGCACGCGATACGCCGCTGTGTCGAACCACTTGAGCGCCTTCTCGCCGCGCGACAACCCGTCGTGGTCGAGCCTGCCGTCGGCGATGCGGTCGGCGCGATTTGTAGCCGCGCCCGTGGGACTTTGGCCGACGCCAGCCGTTACTGTCAATGGCGTACCCGATTGCCACGTGCCGATCCCCGACAATTGCCAACCGCCGAGCACTGCGTTCACAACCCGTGGCGCCGACGCTCCCCAACGCTGGCCGCTACCGTATGGCAATTCGTAGACGTAGTTCCAGTGGATGATGTGCCTCGGCTGCTGCGCCACCGCGCCGTAATCGTAGCGGCTCTTTGGATCCGCCACCGGGTCCGAGGCCTGGAACAGATAGTTGAAGGCGCGGGCGAACGAGTAATTCACGTCGAACAGCAGCCCATTCGCAAAACGCTTCTGCAATTCGATCTCCCAGGCATTGTAGTTCGATTCGCCGTCACCTGCACGCTGTCCGGCGTCAATTCCGAACTGCGTCCATTTGCGCCGCGCCGGATCGGTCGCGGCGCGAGAGAGGCATTCGGTCGGCCCGGGCGCGCAAGCGTTGACGCGCACGCTGCGCGACAGATGCCGCCCGACGTTGCCGGCGTAGCTCGACCGCAGCCCCAGTCCCCAGCCGAGGTCTTTTTCCAGCGTGAAATTCCACGAGTAGAGCCGCATCGTGGGATAGTCCGGATTGAAGCCATCGAGCGTGGTGAGTTGGGTGTCGGCGCCTGCGGCGTTGCTGTTGGCTGTCGGGTTCTGGAACGTGAATAGCTGGTTCACGTTCACGTTCTGCGAGAGCAGCAGGCTGCGCGAAAGCTGCGCCCGCCGCACGAACGGCGCCACGTTGATCGAGGCGCGGAATTCGTTGATCGTGTAATCCACGTAGTAAACACCGAATCCTCCGCGCGCCACAAAAGTTGGCGTGATGCGATAAGCCCCACCGAAGCGCGGCGCAAAGTCGCGGTTGTTCGGGCGGATGAACGTGTTCGGCAATCCCACCGTTCCTGCCTCCGCGTAACGATCAGCAAACTGCCGGAACGCGGAATGGACGTTGCCCGCGCTGCCGTCGGGGATCAGGACTTTGCCTGTGGCGAAGTCGGCCACCGCCGCGCGCCCGAACTCTTCCTCGAAGAAGCCGAAGTTGTCGTAGCGCAGTCCGAGGTTCAGCGTCAGGCGCGGCGTCACTTTCCAATCATCCTGGATGAACGCGTGGTAGTTCGTCTTTTTGTGGAAGCCGCCGACCTCGCCGATGGTCACGTCGGTCGTTGACGGATAGCCCAACAGGAAATCCGCGAACGCGTCGCCCGTGGCCGAAGTCGTGGAGCGCGCGTTGTTGAAGTCCGACACGGTCGTGTAGCGCCCGTAAGGCGGCGATGCAATCTCGGTCGTCTTGCGCCCGGTCAGGTAAGTGAATCCGGCCTTGAACGTGTGGTTGCCGATGACCTTCGTGATATTCGGATCGAACGTGTAGCCGTAATCCTCGCTGACATTGAAGAGCAAACGATCGAAGAGCGGAGAGATGCCCAGCCCGTTTGTGCCGATGGCGATAGCCGGAGGCCCGGCGTACGGCGGCGCGGGCCGCAGGTCGTTGATGGGCACGGGGAACTGCTCGGCGCCGACCGACGGAATGTTGCGGAACGGCAGGTTGCGGTAGCTGAACTGGAAGACCGCGATGGTCGAAGGATTGATCGTCGCCGTCCAGTTCGCCGACACGGTGTAGTTCCACTGGTTCTTCGTGCTCGAACCGTGCGCACCCGGAACGTCACCGCTGTAACGCGACGCTTGGTCAAGCCGGGCGATGGTCGCGCGGGCGAAGACGCGGTTGCCCTGTGTGACGTTGTAGTCAAACCGCGCGTCGTATTTCTCCGAGTAATCGAACTGTGGCTTGGTGTAGACGGCGTTGAAGTCTGTGAGGCGCGCAGGTTGCGGCGCGTCCGGGATCAGTTTGAACAGTTCGGTCGCCACCGGGCTGATGCGGTTCGCCGGAATGATGTTGTCGGCGAACGGCTGCCCGGTGAGCGGATCAATGACGCGGATCGGCGCGGGATTGCCCGCCGCGTCGGTGCGCGACAATAGACTCGATAGGTTGCCGCCTCGCTCAGCCGCTGTCGGATATCGCGCGTTCAGCACCAGGCTCGACGTGTGCCGGAACACATCAGCGGAACCGAAAAAGAACATCTTGTCGCGCTTGATCGGCCCACCAACAGTCCCGCCGAACTGGTGTCGCACGAACGATTCGCGGCTCGGCGCTTCCCACCGGCGCGCGCCCATGCCGCCCGAACGGTAGAACTCGAACAGACTGCCGCGCAACGCATTCGTGCCCGACTTCGACGCCGCGATCACCTGCGTCGGCTGTGAATATTCGGCGTTGCCACCGTTGGTCGCCCAGCGCACTTCCTGCAGCGCGTCCAGGCTCGGCAGCGACAGATCGGCTCGTCGCCCGATGCCGTCAATCGCGGGCCAGCCGGTGGTCTGCAATGGATTGACCTGCGCTCCGTCGGCGACGATCTGCATCGCCGAGCGCCCGCCTTGATTGAAGCTGCCGCCGACCGTGTCCGTTGTCCCGTAAGGCACGCCCGCCGTCTGCCCGACCAGCGTCTGAATTTCCCGGACGATGACGGGGAGTTGCTTGAGTTGCGTTTCATAGCGCGAATTGCCGACGGCGGCGGTCTCCGTCTCGATCACCGCCGCGCCTCCCTGCACGGTCACGCTCTCGGTCACATTGCCGATTTCGAGTTGCACGTCCACAGTGGCTGCCGAATTGACGTCCACCCGCACGTCGTTGCGCGTGACGGCTTTGAAACCTTCTTTGCGGATTTGAACGCGGTAAGCGCCGACCGGCAACGGCGATACGGCATAAGTGCCGGAGGCGTTTGTCGTCACGCGCCTCGTCTCGCCGGTCTCCAGGCTAACGATCTCGACCGCGACATCGGCGACCGCCGCGCCGGTGTTGTCAGTAACGGTTCCCGCAATGCGCCCGATGCTTTGCGCCAGCGTGGGCGCAGCCAAGATTGCGGACAGGATAAGCAGGGTCAGAACACGAAGTTGCATGACGACTCCTTTGCAAATGTGGGACAAGATGCCATCTTGTCCCACGCTGGTTGGGTTGCTCGCGCAGTTGATTGAGCAACCCGATAATGATTGTTCTCAATTTCATCAGAAAGTCAGCTTCAGTCCGAGCTGAATCTCGCGCGGCGTCAGCACTGTGCCGCTGATTCGGCCGAAGTTGGCGTTGCCCAAACTGGTATTCGGATTGGCGAAATGCGGGTTGTTGAAGGCGTTGAAGAATTCCGAGCGGAATTCGATGGCGCGCTTCTCGTCAATCGAGAACTTCTTGAAGAGCGAGAGATCGAAGTTGACCACGCCAGGGCCGCGCGTGTGGCTCTTGCCGCCGTTGCCGAACACGAACTGCGCTGGCGCGGCGAAGCAACTTCGGTCGAACCATTGCTCAACGGTCTTCGGGCGACCGACATCCGAGCAGGTGATGTTCGCGTAGTTGCCAGTCGTGGTGTTCAACTGCGAGGTCGCCACCGTCACCACCAGCGGCGTGCCGCTGCGGACGTTGGTGATGCCGTTGACCTGCCAGCCGCCGATCACGAAATCCAGCGCGCGTGGAATGTCGCTCAAAAACTTCCGGCCTTTGCCGAGGGGCAACTCGTAGAGGTAGCTCGCCGCGAAAACGTGCGGAACGTCGGGCGCTTTGCCCGTGCCCACGCCGCGGTTGAGCGTGTCGTCGTAAGGCCAGACGATGGCCGTGTTGTCTATCGTCTTCGACCAGGTATAAGAGACCAGCGCCTGCAAGCCCGCCGAGAGCCGCTTCGAGTATTTCACCTGCAAGCCGTTATAACTGGATGAGCCGTCGGAGCCACGTTCGGTGATGTTCTGCGTTCGCGGGAAGATCGTGGCATAAGGCCTGCGCGGATCAATCGCTCCCGCCCCAGGCGACGTGGGCACGTTGATCGGGCGGTTGCGGAAGATGTGGTAGCCGTGATTGCCGACGTAGGCGATCTCGACGACGCCGGAAGCGTGAAGCTGCCGCTGGACGCTGAGCTGCCACATCGCCACAGTGTCCTGCCGGAAATTCTTCGGGATGAAGAAGAGTTGGATGCCCGCCGGCGGATCAATCGTCGGCGCAATCGGTTGCGGCACGAAGCCTGGCAGCCCGTCCACGCTCAGCCGCGCCGCCGGCGCGAACTGTGACGACGCGTTGATGATGAAGGTCTGGAAGAACGGATAGTTGCGTTCCAGCGTCCCGCCCGTCGCGCCGAAGTTGTCCGGGAAATAGCCCATCCCAAACGAACCGCGCACGGCGGTCTTGCCTTCGTCGGGGCTGTAGGCGAACCCGATGCGCGGCCCGAAGTTCTTCGTGTAGTTGTCAATATTCGGCCCGCGGTTGTCGTCGTTGGCAAAGACGATCTTGCCGGTTGTCAGATCAATATTGGTTTGCCGGTTGTGCCGCTCGCGCGGATGCGTGAAGAGGTCGTAGCGCAGGCCCAGATTGAGCGTCAGCTTGCGGTTCACGCGCCAATCGTCCTGCGCGTATAAACCCGCAAAGAACATCCGCACGGCAGGCCGTGTGTTGACGATGCCCCGTCCGTAATTGTCCGGCGCGCCCAACAGGAAGCTGGCAAACGCCGCGCCGCCCGAACCGGCGCGGCTGGTGAAGTTGGTGTTGAAATTGAAAAAGCCTCGCGGGTTCTGTTCCGGGTTGGTCAACGTTGATTCGATCCGCTTCAGATCGGCGCCGAACTTGATCGTGTGCGCGTTCTTCACCCACGTCACGTTCTCGGTGAGTTGGTAGGTGTTTGAAAGGCGAATCGCGTTGGTGAAGCCGGGCGAGCCGGTGCCCGTCAAACCAGTAATGCCGAAGTTGGCCACGCCCCGTGTTTCAGGGAATGCGGCGAGGTTGCCGTTCCTGATGCCGAGTTCGTTGTTCTTGTCCACGTTGGAATCGCTGCCGTTGTGCAGAGTGTTGAAGCGGTTGAAGCCGAAGCGGAATTCATTGAGCAGCGTCGGCGAGAACGAATACGAGTGGCCGATGACCGCGTTGTGGTCGCGCGAATCGGAGTTGATTTCGCCGAACGCGAGGAACGGCGCGTTGGGAAGCCGCGAACGCAGCGCGCGTTTCTGATACGACTCGCGCACGAACAGCCGCCCCAGCTTGCTGAACTGGTAATCGCCGCGGATGTCGATCTGGTTGACATCCTGCGTTTGCGAGATGTTCTCACCGTAGTTGTTGACCACGCCCGAACGATTGGGCAGCGGGTAAAGGCTCAGCGCCTTGACCGACACCGCGTCAAACCGGTTCGCCGGGATCACATTGTTGGCGAACTGCGTTCGCTGCGCGGGGTCGGCGTTGGAAGCCGGATCGTAGATCGGATTGGCGAATCCCTCGCTGACCAGAAAGCGTCCTTCGCGCATCGCCGGTGTGGGCACGGAAGCCGTGAATGGCCGTCCGCCGCGCAAGCGCAGCCCTTGATAGTCGCCGAAGAAGAAGGCTTTGTTCTTGATGAGCGGGCCCCCGAAGACGCCGCCGAACTGGTGGGTCTTGAACGGATTCTTGCTGATCGCGAAGAAGTCTTTGGCGTTGAGCGCCTCGTTGCGCAGGTATTCAAACACCGCCCCGTGATATTCGTTCGTGCCCGAACGGAGCGTCAGGTTGACCACGCCACCGCCGAACGCGCCGTATTCGGCGCTGGCGCTGTTGGTCTGCACCTTGAACTCTTCGATGGCTTCAATCGGCGGCGACATGCTGACGAAGGCATTGAGCGTCTCTTTGTTTTCGACGCCGTCCATGTAGTAGATCGTGCCTGACCACGGCAGCCCGTTGACGCTGGCCGAGGTCGCGCTGCGCGCGCCCGCCGTTGACGCGGCTTCCGGCGCGGCGCCGAACCCGGCGGGAACCGCGCCGGGCACAAGCTGAATCAGTTGCGAGAAGATGCGCCCGTTGAGCGGCAGCGTTTGAATCTGAAGCTTCTCCACAATTTCACCGAGATCGGAAGTGGTGCTCTGCACGAGCGGCGCGCCTCCCGTGACATTCACGGTCTCCTGGACATTGCCCACCTCCAGCGTGACGTCCAGCCGCGTCGTCTGGGCGACGTTGACTCCGATGTTGCCGGCGACGGCCTGGCGGAAGCCGGAGGCCACAACCGTCACTTTGTAAACGCCGGAAGGCAGCGAAGGCGCGATGTAATTGCCTTGGCTGTCCGTTTGGAACTCCGAAGAGATTCCCGTGCTTTGGTTGGTGATTGTGACTTTGGCGTTGGGCACTGCGCCCTGGTTGGGATCCTGCACCGTGCCGACAATCCTGCCGGTGATGGCCTGCCCGTAAGCGGCAGGGACTGTGGCAAGCAACACGATGGCGGTAAAGACGAGTATGGGGCTGGAAAACAGCCCCGTTCGGCTTTTCTTCATAGCGGTATCTCCTCTTTCGATGGTGTCGTTGTGGTTGGTTGATGAGCCGCGATGCATCAATGATCCGGGGCTCGTTACTCGTAAGAAAAGCCATCCCAGCAAAGCAAATCGTTCGTGTCAGTACCGCGAGCGGTAGCGAGCGTGGCCCCATAAACGACCGACTGATGAAGCCACGCTCGCTACCGCGGCGCTGAATCAGAAGAGCAGCTTCAGCCCGAACTGAATAATGCGCGGATCGCCGGCGTTCGGGTGGGTGGTGGTGATCCGGCCAAACCCGCCGCCCGAGACATTGGTGTTCGGGTTGTTGAAGTTGACCTGATTGAAGAGGTTGAAAAACTCGGCGCGGAACTGGACGTTGACCTGCTCGGTGATCCGGTTGTTCTTGAAGAACCCCATATCCCAACTGAACAGGCGCGGGCCGTAAAAGGCGCCTCTCCCAACCGTGCCGAAGGTCCCAACGTCATTGACGGCGAAGGCCGCCGAGTTGAACCAGACGGTCTTGTCCGAGCCAGCCGCCGGATCGAAGCTCGCCCCGGTGAACTTCGCCCGATCACGGTTGATACCCGTACGCGAGTTATCCTGTCCGCTGGTGACGGTGAACGGCGCGCCGGTCTGATACTGGCCGATGCCTGTCACCTGCCAGCCGTGGAGCACGCCGCGCAGGAACGGATTGTCGGTCGGCGCTTTGGGAAGCTCCCAGACATAAGACACGACGAAGCGCTGCCGGCGGTCAAAGTTGGAAGGGCCGTAAACCAGCTTGTCGGCATCCGGCAGATAAAAGGGAATCACTTCGATGCCGCCGCCGGAACTTTCAGGGTAATTGTCCAGGCTCTTCGACCAGGTGTAGTTGGCCAGCACCGAGAAGCCCTTGGAGAACCGCCGGTTCAGCGTCAATTGCATCGAGTGGTAGTACGACCGCCGATCTTCGGTGAAGAATTCGATCTGGCCGATCTCCGGGGCAAACAACCGCCGAGCATCCGTGCCCAATGTGCTGCCAGGGATGTAAACAGCTGGGTTTCCCTGCTTGACGACGCGCCCGTAGTTGGAGGCCGAGCCGACATAAGCCGCCCGCGCCAGCCACTGCGGGAAGAACTCCTGCTCCACGGTCAGGTTCCAGTTGTAGGCCAGCGGCGTGTTGTGCCGCCCATCATAGCTCGTCAACAGCACGGGACGAGGGAACGGCGCGTCGGCTGAGCCAATGGCCGCGAGCGTGATGAGATTGAAGTCAGTGCGTCCCTGATACGGGTCTGAGAAGGGACCCTGCGGGCGCGTCACGCTCAAGCGGATGCTCCACGGCGGCGCGTTCACTCCGCCGTTGTTGAATTCACCCAGCAGATGCTGGTCGTAGAACATGCCAGCCCCGCCGCGCACACTCGTCTTCCCGTTGCCAAACACGTCCCAGGCGAAACCGAAGCGCCCGCCCACGTTGTTGTAATCGCCCAGCGCGCCGTCTTCCGGCACGCCGGGGTCACCGCGGAACAACACGCCCGGCGGCGCATTCCTGAACTGCGGCGAGCGCACCCCGTTACGGAAGTTTTCCGCCGTGAAGTATTCGATCCGGCCTCGCACCTCGTGCCAGGGCGGCGTGGGTTCATAGCGCATTCCCAGGTTCAACGTAAAACGCGGATGCGCTTTGAAGTCGTCCTGGAAGAAGAGCGCCGAGTAGGTCGCCCGGTTGTTCTTGTATTCGCCGGTACCCTGGTCGAACGAATCCAACCGGCCCAGCAAAAAGTCGGAGATCGCGTTGCCGCTGATGTTGCCCCGGAAAACGTAGTGGCCGGCGCGGCGGAACTCGTTGTTGATGTCCACCCGATAGCGCGCGAGCTCGCCGCCGAACTGCAGGCTGTGCGAACCCAGCACCCAGCTCGTCCGGTTGCTCCACTCGAAGCCGTTGCGCACGAACGCCGCTTCCAGGTTGTCGCCGATGTTGAAGAAGCCCACCGCCTCGATCTGCGCAATTGACGCCAGTGTCGGATAGATGGGCAGCCGCACACCCAGGTCCTTCATGCTGGGCGTGCCCGCAGGCGGCGCGCGCCGCGAATGGATGCGGTTGTAGCCGAAGTTGAACTCGTTGAGCACCGTCGGGCTGAGCGTCCGCGTCCAACTGAGCGCCGTGTTCTGCGTCCGCACCCGCGACTGGTTGCTCCCGCCGCGATAAGTGAGCAGGTTGCCGTCGTTGTAGATCGCGGCGTTGCGGAAGTGGTCAATGAAGTAGCGCCCGCTGATTTGATCCTTGGCGGTCAGCTTGTGATCAATCTTCGCCACGCCCTGATCCAGTTCCTGCGCGATGTTGCGCCCGAAGACGATCCGGCCGTCGCCGCCCGCCGCCGGGATAAACTTCAACACATTGACCGAGGCCGGATCGAAGCGGCTGGTCGGAATCTGGTTGTTGGGGAAACACGCGGTCTTATCTGTGGCGTTGCAGTTCCCGGTCTTCAGCGGATCTCTGAGATAGACAGGATTCGACCCGCTGAGGAGACTTGAAAAGTCGCCATTGCGTTGCGCCGTGGTCGGCGCAAACGCCGTCACGTCGTTCGCCCGGTTCCGAATCCGCGTCCCCTGCCAGCCCAGGAAGAAGAAGGTCTTGTTGCGCCCGTCGTAATGAGGCAACACCACCGGCCCGCCGCCGAACGCGCCGAATTGATTGCGCTTCAGAAAGTCTCGTTGGTTGGCGAAAAAGTTCCGGGCGTTGAAGACGCGGTTGCGCGCGAACTCGAACGCGCCGCCGTGCAGATCGTTCGTGCCAGACCGCGTCACGACGTTGACGACCGCGCCGGCGTTGTTGCCCTGCGCCGCGCTGTAATTGCTCGTCTGGATGCTGAACTCCTGCAGGGCGTCGGGGAACGGGAAGGTCTGGTTCTCCTGGAAGTAGAAATCAGTATTGCTGACTCCATCCAGCTTGAAAGCGACCTGGCGAGCCTGCGAGCCGTTGGAAGACAGGCGCAACCCACCCGGAATGGACTTGCCGGTTTCGGCGCTTACGGTGTCAATCACCGTCCCGGCGACCAGCGTGGTCAATCGAGCGGCGTCGCGCCCGTTCAGCGGCAACTCGGCGATCCGGGCGCGATCCACCACTTCTTTCAGCGTTGAAGTGCTGGTGTCCACCTGAATGGCCGCCGCATCCACTTGAACCGTTTCGGTCACCACGCCGACTTCCAGCGTGATATTGAGCGTCAAACTCTGATTGGCCAGCAACTCAATGCCGGTGCGACGGAAGTTGCGGAAGCCCGAGGCTTCGACCGTTACTTCGTACTGAGTCGGGCGCAAAGCGGGCAGCACGTACCGCCCGTCGCTGTCGGTGGTTGCGGTCCGGGCGAAACCGGTGCCGACTTCAATGGCCTTCACATTGGCGCCGGGGACTACTTCCCCTTTGCCGTCCGTCACTGAACCGACGATTTGACCGGCCTGCTGCGCCAGCGCGGAGGCCGCGAGCAGAGA
>Ga0187893_10014111_pt1 | contig 10970 bp, 16 predicted proteins | sample MA1701074metaG_FD_139574 | JGI IMG/M metagenome (GOLD analysis project Ga0187893, IMG submission 139574) | White microbial mat communities from a basaltic lava cave in the Kipuka Kanohina Cave System on the Island of Hawaii, USA - MA170107-4 metaG ...
AATTCAAGCTCAATTTCAGATTTCTCACGGGCTATCGATAGGCTGAAGTCGGCGGGCAGCACCCGATGCGTCGCGTCTTTCTGAGACGGCGCCACAGCCGTTCATCGGTGCACGCAGATGACTGATGTGAGGTGGAGCGCCCCGTTCCGCCAGTTGGCGACCGAACTCTCTCAATGCGGTCCGGGGCGCAGCCAACGCCCTTATAAGGCCTGCGAATTTCAGTCCCGTCGATGCGGGCGTCTAGTCAGTGCCGCCGAACCTCACGTGTACATGTGAAAGCGCGTGGCATACCGTTTAGCACGGGTTCGAACCCGTTGGGGTCTCGAACCCAGCTTTATCGACCAACTGGGTTAACGCAGGTCGACCCAGTACACCTTTGGAACCGTGTTAGCGGGCCTCCGCAACCAAAAAATACGAGGGGTTAGCAGCGCTTCGGCCTGCTAACCTCTTTCGTTTACCCAGACTTCACCCAGCAATTGGTTTGCCGGCCTGGCGAACCCAGGGCCCGCTCATGGCGCTCCGTGAGCACATCGATCGGGCGCTGACGCTGGCGCTACTCGGCTGGATGGAGATGGAGCCCGGCTCCACGGCGGACACCGCTTATGGGCCCGTCGCTCGGTTTGACTTCGCAACGACGCCGCCCTACCGTCAACGTGTCCGACCTGTCAGCTGGGGGCCAACCGGCGCTCGAGCGACAACAGGAGCCCACGACAGCCGGCTAGCTGTGGAAGGAGTAGTCGGAGCACTGTGAAATGGATCACGGCTCTTGACCTTAGCCGGTGGGCGGACACGACTGGCGCGCGGACCGCATTATCGGAGCTGGTAAGCGCGCTGATTCGTGCGACCGCACCCGACATCCGCTCGTTTCGGTTTCCGACGGGCGACTCCGCACAGATACCCGGTTACGACGGGCGCCTTAGTGCTCGTGGGGTCGAGCCATATGTCGCTGATGGCGAGTCGGTGTGGGAGTTTGGCGTAGGGACTCAATACCTCGACAAAGCCAACGAGGATTTTCAACGCAGAACAAATGCTCCCGGGGACATCGTTAAGAGCGAGACGACGTTTGTGTTTGTCACGCCGCGAACATGGGCGATTGCGGGACGTTCTATCGAGGACTGGTGCCGAGAGAAAAAGAGCCAGTCCGACTGGAAGGACGTAAAGGTCATCGATGGCGTTGGGTTGGAAGATTGGCTGGCTCAGCGCCACGCTGTAGCCGCGCGTGCGGCGCGTACGATCCTGGGCATCATGCCGGCGATGGGTGCCCGGAGCATTGACGAGTTTTGGGATGAGTATGCGTGGCGCTTTAGGCCGCCTCTAATCAAGGATGTGCTTCTCTGTGAGCGGGAGGAACAGGCGAAGCAGCTTATTGGCCAGTTGTCTGGCGAGCCGCGAGACATTGTTGTCCGGGGTGATTCTCCCGATGAGGTTATAGCGTTTGTCATCGCCGCAATTCGTAGCGCTGAGCCTGAAGTGCAGAAGTTCTTGGAGGCGCGGACGCTCATTCTGGACACCGATGAGGCGGCGCGACGGGTAAATCAACAATCCAAGACAATCTTCATTGTGCGTGGTACGGCGGTAAGCCTTGGAGGATGGCTCGCCCGGTACAGCATAACTATCGTCCCGACTGGGCGTGACACGCCGCAACAAGGCGTGGCTTTCGTATTGAATCGACCAACAACTTACGCCCTCCGAGATGCGATAACCAAGATGGGATTCCGGGAGGAGGAGGCTTACCAACTCGCAAGGACTTGTGGCCGAAGCGTGACAGTACTCGCAAGGAGGATCCCCAGGGGGGATGCCGGTAAGCCGCCATGGGCTGACGGCCAACGCACACTGCTGCCGGCGCTGCTCGCGGGCGGCTGGGACGCGAACTCGCCGGACGATCAGGCGATCGTCTCCGTCCTTGCCGGCGGAATACCATACCCCGCATATGAGGCGACATTGCATCCCCTTGAGCGTCTTCCGGACCCTCCGATTGATAGAGAAGGCAATGTCTGGAAGATTCGCGCACCGGTAGATGCGTTCATCTATTTGGCGCCGCTCATAGGTCGGATCGACCTCGACCAACTTCGCGCCGCGGCCACCGAAGTATTTTCCGAGTACGACCCGTCGCTTGATCTTCCAGAAGAGGAACGGCCCTATGCCGTAATGAAGCGGAAGCGGCTGCGACATTCCGAGTGGCTGCGTGATGGACTTGCGACGACCCTGCTTCTTATGGCAGCGCTTCACAAAGAGGCCGAGCTCCGAATCAGTGGAACTACACCTCAAGAGTTTGTCGACCAAGTCATCAATGGGCTTCCAGGGCTTGGACGTGACTATCGCTTGCTGGCGTCGTTGCGCAGTGAGCTCCCGCTATTGATGGAGGCGGCCCCACGCCCTTTGCTGGCGACCCTCGAGCACCTGCTCGAGGGTGACGGCAGCGCGATGCGGGCCGTCTTCCGCGAGGGCGGCTTCCTGGGGCCGACCAGCCCGCATACGTACTTCCTGTGGGCTCTAGAAATGTTGACGTGGGACCCCGAGTATCTGGACCAAGTGGCCGTGATTCTGGCGCGACTGGCGCGAGTCGACCCAGGTGGTACATACCACAACCGACCGCTGAACAGTCTAAAGGGGATCTTTCTATCGTGGCATCCCGGCACGAATGCGACGCTCGGCGGTCGGATGGCCGCACTGGATCGCGTCATCGCACTTGAGCCGGAGATAGGCTGGCAGTTGCTGGTAGGTCTGTTTCCGGAACATCACGGCGTAGCGCACCCAACAGCTAAGCCGCGCTACCGTGAGGCGGGCTCATCCGAACGTGAAGTGCTGACGTGGGCACGTGTCTTCGAGGGTTATCGCGAGGTCGTGCGTCGCGCGCTTCAGCTGGCAAACAATGATCCCGCCAGGTGGACGACGATCATCAAAGAGATGTCAAACTTCGAGCCTCCTTTGCGGCAGCAGACATACGAGCTCCTGCGAGCCTTTGTTGAGAGTGGAGCCGGTGGCGACCGTCAGGCTGTATGGTCAGCGCTACGGGAGGAAGTTACGCGCCACCGTTCGTACGCGACGGCGGAATGGGCTCTTAAGGAGCCCGAGCTCGCACAACTCGACGGTATAGTCCGGGTGCTTGAGCCTGATGACGTAGTGCAAAGAGTGGCCTGGCTCTTCAACGACCAGTTTCCCGATGTGGCATCTGCGGAGGACGAGCGCCGGATCGAAGCCGTTGGGGAAAGGCGAGCGGAGGCGATCTCGCAAATATGTGGTACGGGGGGAGCAGCTGCGATTGTCAGATTGGCGGCGGCGGTGGAGTATCCGCAATTCGTCGCAAGCTCCGCCGGCCATGTTCTCCACGGCATGGATGAGTACGAGGCGCTCATTGTGTCCTCGCTCGGGCAAAGTGAGCGACTAAACACATTCGCTCTGGCATTATCCGGCGAGGCGGAACGGCGCTTCAGTGAAGAGTGGCGCGCTCGAATCGGGTCGGCGGCAGTGACGCGGGGTTGGGGGCCCGGCGACGTAGCTACATTACTTCTTGGATGGCGCGATGGTCCGACGACATGGGAGGTCGCTGCGCGATTCGGGCCAGAGGTCAAAGAGAGCTACTGGCGGCGCAAGTTCGCCTGGCCCTTGCATGACTCTCAAGACGAAACTCTGGTTGCTGCAGTGAAGAACTTTCTGTCGGTCGGCCGAGCGACCGCGGCCTTGGATGTGATTGAGCGCGAGGTGCATCGTCTTCCTGTCGGGCTCGTATTTGAAGTGCTGGATTCTGTCGTAACAGAACTCAGTAGTGCGGCCGGGAAGGGGCAACTCAGAGCGACATTTGGCTATCATCTCGGCGAAGTACTCGACGAACTTGCACGAAGAGACGACGCGTCGCCATTTGAGGTAGCGAAGCGAGAATATGCAGTACTGCCGTTGCTTGGTCACCGCGAACGGACACTTACTCTACATCGCGTTATGGCTGAGCGCGCCGAATTCTTCGTGTCGATACTGTGCGACGTGTTTCGTCCCAGTTCCGGAGAGCGTCCCGAGCCGACCGACGAGCACAGGGCCCGGGCACAGATTGGCTTTGATTTCATTAACTCGTTCAGGTTACTTCCCGGACTTCGCGATGGTGACGTGGATCTTACGGCTCTCCGAAGGTGGATCGAGGACGTCCGCCGACTGTCGGCGGAGGCCGACCGCGCCGACATCGCAGAAGAGTACATCGGTCACGTGCTCGCACACGCGCCCAGCGACCCGGCGGATCACGCTTGGCCACACCGCGCGGTGCGGGATGTAATCGAGGAGCTTCACTCCGATCGGATTGAAGAGGGCATACGAGTGGAGCGATTCAATATGCGCGGGGTGGTGTCGAAGGCGGTCTTTGAAGGTGGAGGGCAAGAGCGTGCGCTGGCCGAGCAAACACGGGGCTGGGCGGCGACCGGTGCCCGATGGCCAAGAACGGCAGCTACGCTTCGGCGGATTGCTCGTATGTGGGATGCAGAGGGCGATCGGGAGGACGAGCGGGCTCGCCAAGATCAAATGAGACGTGAATGACGCGGCGGCGAGCAAGCGCAACTGGAGCGAGGAGTTTGCAGGCCGAAGCCGCCAGGAGATGTGCTGGCGGCCTAAACGGCTGGCAGTCGGCGGCCAGCATTCTCGCTCACGTCGTGGTGCGCTTCGTCGGCAACGTATCCACGTACATCGTCGTCTTCTGAGCCGCCAGGCGGAGGTCGTCCTCGCTGACGATGTTGTAGCGGTCGAACATGCTGCGCGTCAGGTGGCCCGTCACCCCCATCGCGACGCGCTCGGGGGCACCCTCGAGGAAGGCGCGGATGCGCTGGGCCGCGTCGGTGAGCCAGCCGCCACGAGAGGGTCGTTCGCCAGCGCGGGGTCTCTGGGCACGAGCTGGAAGTGGGGAACGTCACTCATGCGCGGAATCCTGTTCGCTTACGCGATTCAACAGGGAGGAGTACAACTGCCCGCTGGAGGAGGAAGGTGAGAAACTCAACTGCCCAGGTACCGCCCCTCTGGAGAGCTTCGCTCTGGTTACTTCTGGAAGGGGCGGCTCTTTCCGCCGTTGAACGAGAGCTGAAACCGCCGCCCAAGGAGAGCCATGTCTTCCTCTTCGTGGCAGCCGGAGGTTGACCCTCTCGACCGGAGTCAGGCGGTACTGGGTGGACTTTCCGAACGTCCCCGGCTTCACCACCTCGATGATCGTGGTCTGCTCCAAGCGGTCCAGGGTGCGCTGCAGGTGGCGGCGGTGCAGCCGGGTCTCCTCCGCGAGCGTCGCCTGGCTCACAACCACCCGGCCCGCTCGGTCGGCGCGGCGGTAGAAGGCCATCATCACTCTCAGCCCGCGCAGGCTGAACACGGGCAGGCAGTGTTTCTGGAACCAGTTGGGCAAGATCGTGAAGCCGGTGCTGTCCACGTAGGGTCTCTGCTCCTTTCCGGGAGCCATGGGGTTCACCTCGGGCTCCCGGTCGTCGTGAGGCTCTAGGCTTCCGCTCTTATCCTCAGCAGGGAGATCTTCCATGGGGCCGGGGCGATCCATCCCCAGCGCCCGTTCCAGCTCCTCTCGCTCCCGTTCGTGGGCGGATTCGAACAGGCTGTCGTCCGGGTCAGGAAGGCGTCGGCCCATATCCTTTCCGTTCCTCAACCCAGGCGAGGGACTTGGCCACGGCCAGCTTCTCCCGGTAGACCTCGTAGGGCACCGCCAGTTCCAGGTCCGGAGCCTCCAGACCCTCGACCATACCCGCCATCCCGAGCGCCCGCATCTGGCGCTGCTCAGGGGTCAGCTCGGCATAGTGCATGGCCTCCGCGACCTCCCGGATGGCCTCGAGGTACGCCCGCCAGCCCGCGTAGGTGGGCTCGCAGGCGACGGAGGGCAGGGGCAGCTTCTGCACGTCGAACGGTAAGTCCAGCTTCTTGCGCATCGTCATCTCCCTCCTTGGAGATGGATGGGCCCGGCGGGGTTAGGCCGGGCCCGGCTTCCTTGAAGGTCAGGGTGTACTGCGCTGGTTGCCCAGCCCTTGAAGGTGTCGACGTCTAGTCAAGCGGTATGACTGGGGGCCGGTGGCGCAGATGCTGACTGGGCTTCTCTGCTGCTCAGGGCTCACCGGCCCCCCCTGGGTCAAAGGTGTCGTTGGTCCTACTTGCCCTCCAGGTACATCAGGACCGTACCGCAGTCCACGCCCTCGCCGTTGAGCCCGCCGAGGACCAGGCAGTTCCTCTCGTCAGCGAGAAACAGGCCCCCGGTGCGCCGGTTCGTACTGAGCAGGAAGCCCTGCTTCCTGGCCATGCGGCGGGACCGTGCCACCTGAAGCTGGTAGTCATGAAGGTCTTCTGCGGTTCCGTTACCGATCAGCGTTGCCATTGTGTTTCCTCCTTATCCTGTTAAGCGTCGCGCCGCACGTAGCGCCCGGTCTGGGCATCGCGCCAATGACGCTGGTGGGTGATGGCCTGCCAGGGCTCCACCCGGTGCGCAACTCGTCGTGAAAAGCACGATCGGCACCGCCCCGCCTTCGAGAGCCAAGGACTCGCCGGATTGCACGGGGTGACCGGGCACTCGGGCGACTGGCCGCACTCCACGCACTTCTCTGTCTCCATCTCGCCTCTCATGGCTACCACTCCGGCAGGGCGATGAACGCCTCGGGGTCCGCCATCACCTTCTCCATCAGCGCGTCCAGATCACCTCCCGTCGGGCCGTACTCCTCCACCACGTCGTCGAAGTTGCGGCGGTACTCCACCACCGTGCCGTCGGCCTGGGGAACTTCGAGAATCAGTCTCATGACCGGCCCTCCTGCTTCTTGAGGCGATGGGCGATGTCGATGAGGTCGTCGATGGTGATGCCGCACACGACCTTGTCGGTGTTGCCGTAACCCGGACAGGCACCGCCCCCGTGGATGGCGTGTCGGTCCCCGCCGTCGCCGGGAAGGCCAAGTCCCCGGTGCAGAAACTCCGCCAACTCGTACTCGGTGTCGTGCGTGTAGCCGCTCCACGGAATCCCCGCCGCCTCGCAGCGGCGTTTGAGGATGAGGCCATCGACCATTTGTTCTACAGTTAGTGGCTCCAGGTCTATTTCCTGCTTCGCCATCTCCGCCTTCATGACCGCCGCGCGAGCTTCTGCGGCTGTCATCTTTCCGGCCTCCATGACAGCCACCAGTGCCTCCAGCACCTGGTTCTCCTTCTGGAGCTTTGCCAACTCCTCGGCCGGGATCATGCCCGGCCCTCCTGCTCGCCGGGGGCGTCCAGCATCTTCTCCAGCGTCTGGACCTCTCTCCGTTCCTCCTCCAGGCGATTGGCGTACGCCACCAGGCAACCGACCCCACGGAAGAGCCCGAGGGCGATCTCGCTCGAGCTGCGCTGGAACCCTCGCATGCCCTTGCCCTGGCGGCCACGCCTGAACGCTTCGGCCGCGCCGATGCCAACCAGCACCGCAAACTCCAGCCGCCAGTGGGCCTCCGGTCCGACTTCCTTCCCTACCTTGCACTCCCCGGTGCAGAACCCGATAGGCTCCCGCTCCTCGGTCTCCTTCTCGTTCATGACCGCGCCTCCTCCGCCAGCCGCCGCTCCTGTCGCTCGTGGCGCTTCTTCATGAAGGCGATGAAGCTCGCCGCCACCGTGTACTGCCGCCGGTGGCCGTTCTCGAGCACCACCCAGAACTTCCGCTCTTGCTCCGCCATCTCTTCTCTCCTTTGGCCCCGAAGGGCTAGCGCTTCTAGGTTTCCCTCACCTAGTAAAGCGTTGACGCGTCGCGTTAGTGAAAGTCGGGGAAGTGCGCGGGAACACAGGCGGTTTCTCGCTTTTAGGTATGCCTAACCACCACATGTTGTGCCAGACAATCTTCGCCCCCTGCTACGGGCAGGGTCAACGCTTGACGAGGTGCATGGACTGGAACAGCCCCGGGAGACGATCTCCGACGCAGCCTGGGACGAGGAGTGCGCCCTCGTCCGGCTTGAGGCGCAACGACAGAAATACGCGACCCTTTGCGCGCTTGCGCCTGACGAGTTGCGGTGTACGCAAGACGTTTCGCTGACATAACCGGCCTGGCCTAGCCGCGACCCTCCTTATCACCCGTTAAGTGTCCCGGCCTGGGTTTTGCAACTCGATGCGTCATGACCCAGACCAACCCTCAACAGGAGGACAGGACGATGGCGACCAAGGTGAAGATCTGGTGGACCGCCGAGGAGCTGCGGAAGTTCATCGTCGACTTCGACGAGCGGGTGGAGGCCCAACTGGCCTCTCTGCCGCCGAAGCCCAAGCCCCAGAGCGAGCTGGCCCGCCTGCGGGAGGAGCTGGCCGCGCTCAAGGCGGGGCAGCAGGCCGAGCCCCCGGTGCCCGCCTAGCCGGAGCCGCCCTCCCCGAAGCCGCGCCGGCGCAAGCGATGAACAAGGACAGGGTCATCGCAGCTGCGGTCCGCTGGTGGGCCCGGCACCGCCCGGTCGACTGGACTCTGCAGCACTACATGGACAACCCGACCGTCAACACGGCGACTCCTGCCGAGAAGAAGCTGGCTCTGGTAGTGGCCGCTCACCTGAAAGCTGTCAAGGAGGCGAAGTGATGGCGAAGGCGAAGAAGTGGTGGACCCGCGAGGAGCTGTTGAAGTTCATCCCCGACTTCGACGAGCAGGCCAGGGCGTACACCGCCACGTTGCCGGTCAGGCCCGGGCCGATCAGTGAGGTTGCGCGGCTGCGGAAGGAGCTCGCCGAGCTCAAGGGGCAGCCCATCCCCGAGACTCCCGCCCCGACCGCCACCGAGACTCCCGCCCCGGTGGTCGAGGACAAGCCCGCCAAGAAGAAGTCCCGCAAGGCGCGGAAGGCCTAACTCGGGCTCGTCGGGGCCCAGGGCATCGGGCCCCGGCACCGGGGACACCCCATCATGACTGAGCTGGAGATCTGCGAACAGAAACTCCGAGACGCCCGAGATGTCCTCCGAATCGTCGTGTGGGCGGCTCGGGCCCTGGTGCGGGAGACGGCGGTCGGCGCGTTCCCGCCCGGCAGGCAGTCGATGGAGATGCTGGCCGAGGCTCTGCGGGACCCCCGCATCCGCGAGCTACTCGGATGAAGCGTCAGGGATACCACGACGTGGTCGCCGAGTTCCGGCGCAGGTTCCTGGCCCACATGCTCGCGGCCCACGCGGGAAACCGGAGCCACACCGCGAGGACCCTCGGGCTGCAGCGAAGTTATTTTATCCGGCTACTGCGACAAAACGGCCTTGGAAGACCGCATAGGCGAAATCCGGCGAAATCAGCTCAGAGTGAAAACGCTTAACATGTGTGCCCACGAGAACGACCGGCGACCCGAAGGCGGTACTGGTACCCAAGCCCGACGCCGCCGGGAGGTTGAAGAAGGTTTTCCAGCGGCTCCTGCAGGCCGGGGCTAAGTGAGCCGTCCTGCCGGGCTGTACGCCCGCGTCTCCACCGAGGATCAGGCCCAGCGGTACGGCCTGGACTCCCAAGTGCATGAGCTTCGAACCCTGGCCGAGCGCAAGGGGTACCAGATCGTCGGCGAGTTCCTGGACGACGGGGTCTCCGGTGCAACCTTAGATCGGCCCGCGCTCACCCGCCTGCGTGACAACCTCAAGCTGTTCCAGGTGGTCCTTGTCCACGCCCCCGACCGGCTCTCCCGCGTCCTCGTTCACCAGCTGATCCTGATGGAGGAGTTCAAGAAGGCCCAGGTGGCGGTGGAGTTCCTCACCACCCCGACCGAGGACACCGCCGAGGGGCGGCTGCTCCTGAACATCCAGGGCGTGATCGGTGAGTTCGAGCGGGAGAAGATCAAGGAGCGCACCCTACGGGGCAAGAGGGAGAAGGCCCGGCGGGGGATGGTGGTCGCGCCCGGCAACGCGCCCTACGGCTACCGCCCTGACCCCGCCCGGCCCGGTCACCTGATGATCTACGAGCCGGAGGCCGAGACGGTCAAGCTGGTCTACCGCCTGTGCATCGACGAGGGCAAGAGCCTGGACGGCATCGTGGCCGAGCTGCAGCGGCTCGGCACCCCGTCGACGAAGGCAGCCCAGGGTCGGCGGTGGGGGCGCACGCAGGTGGCCCGCATCCTGAACTCCAACCGCTACGCGGGGACGATGCACTACGGCGAGGAGCAGGTGCTGCCCGGCGGGAAGCGCAAGCCGGGAAGCAACCCCATCTCTATCGCCATCCCCGCCATCATCACTCCCGCGCGTCAGGCCGAGGCCCGGGCCCAGCTTACGAAGAACAAGGCGGTGTTGGTCGGACGGCCCAAAAACTTCTCCTACCTGCTCACCGGGATAGCCCGGTGCATAGCCTGCAACGCCCGCTACGAGTCGGTCCCGGCCCACGGACGGCGTTACTACCGCCACCAGGCCACCCCGACCTGCCGCGGCCCGTGGCTCTCAGCCACCAAGGCCGAGGCTGCGGTGTGGGATGCCCTTTCGGAGGCCCTCAAGGATCCCAAGATCCTCCGTAGAGCCGCGTTGGAGCACGAGGAGAGCAGCGGGGCTAGGGACGTGGAGATTCAGTCCAGGGCGGAGCACCTGCGCGCTCAGATACGGAAGATCCAGGCCAAAGAGAAGCGGCTCCTGGAGCTGTTCCTGGACGATGACCTCGCGCAGACCCAGCAGGCGCGGACGAAGCTGAAGGAGTTCGCACGGGAGCGGGGGCGGCTTACCGAGGCCCTGGAGCGGGTGGAAGAGCAAGTGGCCTCGCACACCCTGCTGAGTCGGGGCCCGGATGTGGAAGCCCTCTGCGAGCAGGCGCGGCGTGGTCTTGATCAGCTGGATGAGGAGGGCAGGCGGGGGCTGCTGCAGGACCTCGGGACAGAGATCAAGGTGCGACCGGATCGAACACTCGAAATCCACGGGTTTCTGCCGGCGGTGGAGTTGCCCCCACCGTGCTGAAGGACGGCAGGCCCGAGGTCACGTCCACCTCGACGAAGACGGTGGCGGCCTCGACGCCGCTGAGCGTGGCGGAGCGAACCCGCGCGAGCACGAGCCGAGTGTGGAGTACTCCGGACACCAGTCAATGTGCCGGA
>Ga0187893_10014112_pt1 | contig 10970 bp, 10 predicted proteins | sample MA1701074metaG_FD_139574 | JGI IMG/M metagenome (GOLD analysis project Ga0187893, IMG submission 139574) | White microbial mat communities from a basaltic lava cave in the Kipuka Kanohina Cave System on the Island of Hawaii, USA - MA170107-4 metaG ...
ATATGATAAATCAGTATTCATAACCTAATACTTTGCAAACTTAAGGGCATTTTATATAGTCTACCAAATTTATAGACTAAATTTTTAAAAAATTTTCCTTAGAAAACTTTTAATAAAATTCTTAAACTCCAAATAACTACTACTGATCCAAGCAATATAAATGAAGTTTTACGTGGCAACTTACCAGCTAACCTTGCCGCAATTGGCGCAGCTATTACACCACCGATCACTAACGCTAAAATCACTTGCCAGTTTTGCACACCAATTAGTGTAAAGAATGTAAAGGCGCTGGCCACTGTAACAAAAAATTCAGTAAGACTAACAGAGCCTACTACATAGCGGGGTGTTCTTCCTTTTGTTATTAAAGTGGAAGTAACAATCGGGCCCCATCCCCCACCACCAAATGAATCAAGAAATCCACCAGCTCCTGCTAACCAACCAAACCGCTTAAATTTTTTCTTTGGATTAATGGGCCTGAAAGCATTGATGAAGATCTTTATACCTAATAATAAAGTATAAATAGCCATTGCCGGGCGAAGATATTTGAGATGCGACTCATTAAATGTCACTAATAACAAAGCACCCAATACAGCGCCGATCACACCTGGTATCACTAAAGCTTTGAAAAGTTTTTTATTTACGTTTCCAAATTTGTAATGACTATAACCGGAAGCACCGCTTGTAAACATTTCTGCCGTATGAATACCGGCACTGATAGCAGCAGGGCTAACATTGGCTGTTTGTAAAACAATAGAACTCGTAACACCATAACCCATACTTGTAGCGCCATCCACCATTTGAGCAAGAAAACCTGCGAGCACCATCCACGGAAAATTCTTATCGAGAGTCTGATACCATTTTACCGTTTCATCGGCTACACTTTGCAGAGGCAGGTAAGAAAAAATAAAATGGCCGATCAGCATCAATGCAAAACCAATTAAGGTATAAGTAGCGATCTTTCTCCATCTTCTTTCTTTATCACGATTATCCTTTTCTACCAATACCTTAGTAAGAGCATTCAGCTTTTTTACTTTGTATGCAAAATTTCCATTGAGCTTGTTACGTACCTTATTGATATTTTCTATGGTTTCATTTACTTCGCCGGGGATGGCTTCATGCAAAACTTCACGAATCCTTTTTGCTACAGTGGGAGATTTACCATTTGTAGAAATAGCGATCTTAAGATTACCCTTTTGAACAATGCTGCTTAAATAAAAATCACATTGCTCGGGTGTATCTGCCACATTCACCAATAATTTTTTTTCTTTTGCCAGTTGGCGAATGCGTAAGCTTTCTTCTTTTTCGTTGATGGCAATAATGACGAGCTCTTTTTCTTCAAGGTCAACAGGATGAAATTTCCTTTTTTCAATTACCACCTGTGGATGTGATGCCGCCAGCTTTCTTACCTCGTCAGAAACCTCAATGGCAACAATATGGACAGATGTGGAAGGAGAATTAGTGAGTAAAGCGGTTAATTTTTCCAAACCCACTTTACCAGCGCCGATGAGCAATACACGCAGATCTTCCAGCTTGAGAAAAACGGGAAATAAATGATTGCTGGTATGAGATGAATCATGCGGGTTATTCATCGCTGCTTGTTTTATCGTTTCTAATGATTCACTCATAAAGTTGCACCAATTGCCTGCACAAAATTTATTCTTAGAACAGGTTGATGTGAATTTGTGTTAAACTGCCACCAATTCATCAGCATCAACTGCACCTGGCTATTTGTATTAAATGCATATTCACCACCAATCCATATCCGATCCTGATCCCAGTTTTTTCTTGTCTTACTGCTTTGCCACACCAGTTCATTACCTGCCATTGCTTTCCATCTCTCGTTGAATATATAATCCGCGCCAATCCTGTAACGAAACCTGTAAGCTAAACCATCCTGTTTTATCCAATGCCGCTGTTCTGTTCTGAACTGGTTTATTAATTGCCATTTATTCACCTTTACTTCATGTCTCAATTCTTCCCAAAGCCTCAGTTCATCTGTTATCACTTTACTTTTATCGTCATTGATTTGTCGTTGGTGAAACCATGCCGTCCCAAAACCGACTGTCCAATTATTATTGATCCGGTAATGTGCACCGCTGCGCATGGCTATCAAACCCAGCACCGGTTCTTTGGCAAAATTTCTAAACTGAATATCTGAATTGACCATCCATCGCTTATTGATTGAATACTTTAAATAATAAGCAGGCCACCAACTCAAGCGATGATTGTTCGATTGAGCATTGAGACCAAAGGAAACCAATAATGCAAAAACTGCTGAAGCAAACTTCCTTTTTTTCATTTTATGCAAACCTGGATAACACATCTCCCGGAATTACAGCAAAGAAAAACAGAAATACACTTTCAAAATGCAACAGTCTTTACAAATTAACAGCATCAAAATATTTGCTGACAAAGAGCCAATACGCAAATATATGGTTTGTCTACTAAATTAGTGGACAATTAATTTTATTTTTTCCAAACGGAAACAAAAACTTGTTATTTGACCGTCATCATACAAACGGCTGTTCCGTTTAATGGTATTTCAAACAAACATGTGACAATAGCTGTTTATTAACTTTACAGGTTTTATTATTCGGCCAAAAACTTTTGACTAAACGGAATCTCTAAGTTACTTTTGCTATAGTCTACCGACATAGTAGATTTTTAAGGAGCCCTCCCTTTTTAAGAATGAAAACGGAAGGTTTTAGAATCAGTAAACCACGGTAGCTGCAAAGGCTTACCTCTAAATTTTATAACATGCAAAGTTTTCGTACAGAACTTGAAAATCCCCTTGTAGAAAGAGATATTATTGAACTGGAGCGAAAGATCCGCCTGTTCAGGGATGGCAAGATTGATGAAGAAAAATTCAGAAGTCTTCGCCTGGCAAGAGGCGTTTATGGACAACGCCAGCAGGGAGTGCAGATGGTGCGTATCAAGCTTCCTTATGGTAAAATGACACTGGCTCAATGGAAACGAATTGCCGATGTATCGGATGAATATTCAACCGGCAACCTGCACTTAACTACACGCCAGGATGTTCAAATACATTTTGTAAGCCTTGACCGTACACCGGAAATGTGGAGTGAATTGGAAAAAGATAATGTTACCATTCGTGAAGCCTGTGGTAATACCGTAAGAAATGTAACCGCATCAGATGAAGCAGGTATTGATCCGGATGAGCCGTTTGATGTTTCGCCTTATGCGCATGGCATCTTTGAATATTTTCTGCGTAAACCATACTGCCAGGAAATGGGTCGCAAGTTTAAGATCGCTATCTCCAGCAGCGAAAAAGATTCAGCACTTGTATTTATGCATGACCTTGGCGCTATTCCACGCATACGTGAAGTGAACGGCGTATCAACAAGAGGTTTTAAAGTAGTGGTAGGCGGAGGCCTGGGTGCTCAACCTCATTTGGCTATTTGCACACATGAGTTTTTGGAAGAAGATTTGTTGCTTCCCTATATTGAAGCTGTATTAAGAGTGTTTGACCGCAATGGCGAACGCAACAGCCGTCACAAAGCAAGAATAAAATTCCTTGTACAAAAGATCGGTATTGATGCCTTCAATGAACTGGTGAAGGAAGAACAAAAAGCAGTAGCAGAACAAAGAGTAAAAATTGATACTTCTGTTTTTGATGAACCGGCTTTGCCAACCGGCATTTTACCAGAAGGCAAAATTGAAATAAAGAATCCGTTGAATTTTGAGATTTGGAAAAAAACCAATGTTCAAAAACAAAAGCAGGAAGGATATGTGGCCGTTTACGTCCGTATAGGAAATGGTAATATCGGCTCACACATAAGCAGAAGATTAATTGAAAAATTAAGACCAGTTATAGCTGACGATGTTAGAGTGACAATCAACCAGGGCCTTCAATTCCGCTATGTAAAGCCTGAACATCTTGAATACATTTACAGCGTATTGGAAGCAGAAGGATTCGCTGCTGCAGGATTTGGAAGCGTAGCAGATGTTACATCATGCCCCGGTACTGATACCTGTAACCTTGGTATCAGCAACAGTACAGGTATTGCTACAGTATTGTCTGAAGTGATAGAAGAAGAATATCCTGAATTGCTTTATAATAAGGAGATCGCCATTAAGATCAGCGGTTGTATGAATAGTTGCGGACAGCATGGTATGGCCAGCATCGGTTTTCATGGTTCTTCTTTAAAAGCTAAAGGCCAGGTGATACCAGCATTGCAGGTGTTGATTGGCGGTGGAGTTCTCGGCGGCGGTGAAGGAAGAATTTCAGATAAAATTTTTAAAGTGCCGAGCAAAAGGGGCCCCGATGTATTACGTTATGTTTTGAATGATTATAAAACAAATGCTTCTGATGGTGAATCTTTCCTTAGTTACAGTCACAAACAGGGAGATCGTTATTATTACGAACTGCTGAAACCATTGACCAGTCTTGAAACATTACAAGCTGAAGATTTTATTGACTGGGGACAGGAAGAAAAATATTCTACAGCAATCGGTGTGGGTGAATGTGCCGGCGTGATGATTGACCTGGTAGCCACATTGATCCTCGAGTCTGATGAAAAAATATCTTTCAGCGAAGCAAGTCTTGCTAATAAAGCATGGGCTGATTCTATTTATCATTCTTACTCTGCAATGGTAAACGGGGCCAAGGCTTTGTTGCTTCAGCAGGGAGTTCAATGCAACACTCAAACAGGAATATTAAAGGACTTCGATACACATTTTACTGAAAAGGGCCTTTATACTGCATCAGATAGTTTTAAAAACGCAGTGCTGCAAATCAATCAAACTGAGCCTTCAGAAGAGTTTGCTAAAACTTACTTGCAACAGGCGAAAGATTTTATTGCTTTTGCAAGACAGTTCAGAGAGCAAACAGTACTTGAAACAAAAGAAGCCTAAGAAGAAAAATCAAATAGCAGATGGGAACTATTTCAATTCTTTGAAAATGGTTCCCGTTTCGCTTTTAACCTGGAACCAGTTGAATAATTCATGGAGTTTCACCACATCCCCTACTATCACTATTGAAGGTGAGCTGAATTTTTTATCGGCAAAATCAACGCCGCAATTTTGCAAGGTAGAAACATGCACTTTTTGATAAACAGTAGTAGCTTGTTCAATAATAGCAATAGGTTTCTCTGGCGGAGCATCAGATTGTAATAACAGCGTTGCAAGATTGTTCAAATTTTTTGATGCCATGTAAAACACAATGGTATCATGGGTATCAGCCAACACTTTCCATTTTTCAAGGCTGATGTCTGAATTTGGATTGAATGTAATGAAGTGTACTCCCTGTGAATAATTTCTTGCGGTAAGCGGAATTCCGGCATAAGCTGAGACGCCTGATGCTGCGGTAATGCCTGGAATAATTTCAAATTCAATCTTGTGTTTTACTAACGCTTCCAGTTCGTCGAGTACATTACTAAAGAAAGCTACATCGCCACCTTTCAATCGCAAAACATTTTTTCCTTCCAATGCATGTTTAACAATCATGTCAGTTATCTCCTGCTGCGAATAAGATGCCTGGTTAAAGCCTTCTTTGCCGGTAAAGATCACCGGTGCATTTTTGTTAGCATGTGAAGAAATGATCTCCGGATTTACCAAACGATCTGTAATAATAACATCCGCTTCGCCTAACCGCTTTTGCAATTTGACAGTGATAAGCTCTGCATCACCGGGGCCAGCTCCGGCAATTATAACTTTTCCAGGTTGGATAGCAGAAGTCATGAATAGCCTTTCTCAATAAGATTTATTGATCTTTAGATTGCAATAATACAGAGGCCACCGTGCTGTTGCTTGTTTCATCAATTAAGATGGCGCCGCCGTTTTCAGAAATTTTATCGTAAGCATCAAAAACAAGCGGTGATGCTGTTTTGATAGTTGCCTTTACCACTTCATTCAATTTCACCGGCCCCTCAACAGGCTGCTGTTGCAATGTATTTACATCAAGCTTGTAAGCTATTTGTTTTACTATTGCTTTTACCAGGCGGCTATTGTGTTGTAAAATATATTTATTGCCCGACTGCAAAGGTTTTTCATCAAGCCAGCAAAGCAATACTTCCAGTTCATTGCTAACCTGCGGAAGATCATCCGTTTTTACAATAGTATCACCGCGGCTTATGTCAATATCATTTGCCAAATGAATTACGGCGCTTTGTGGTGCAAAAACTTCACCCACTTCTTCTCCGGCTATTTCCAATTTTGAAATGGTAGTTTCAATATCAGCCGGCAATAACTTTACTTTATCGCCTTTTCTATAAATACCGCTAACCACTTTACCGGCATAACCACGGTAATCATGCAGTTCTTCCGTTTGCGGCCTGATGACAAATTGTACCTGGAAACGTGGATGAGATAAGTTAACATCATTTTCAATTTCCACTTCTTCCAGAAATTGGAGTAATGGCCTGCCTTCGTACCATGTAATACGCTCTGATCTGTCAACAATATTATCACCATTCAAGGCGCTGATGGGTATGTATGTAATGTCTGTTAATCCCAACTGCTTGGCTACTTCAGAATAATCAATCACGATGTTGTTGAACACATCCTGTGAATATTCTACCAAATCCATTTTGTTAATAGCAACAACAACATGTGGTATTTTAAGAAGAGATGCGATGATAGAGTGACGCCGGGTTTGTTCTACCACACCCTGTCTTGCATCAATAAGAATGATGATCAGGTTTGCATTGGATGCGCCGGTGATCATATTTCTTGTGTATTGCACATGGCCAGGGGCATCAGCAATGATGAATTTTCTTTTTGGCGTAGTGAAATAACGATAGGCTACATCAATGGTAATGCCCTGCTCTCTTTCAGCACGAAGTCCATCGGTAAGTAATGCAAGGTCAACAGAACCATCAGTTCGATTCTTGGTTGATTTTTCCAATGCTTCCAACTGATCAATCAAAATGTTTTTGCTATCGTATAGCAGCCGACCGATCAATGTGCTTTTGCCATCATCTACACTTCCTGCAGTTATAAAACGTAATAGATCCATTGAGAATTTATTGTTTTTCGAATTGTTATTTTGTAACCAGCTTTTGTACTACTATCAGCTTCGTTGCGTCGCACTCTTCTTCATTCTGTTCTCTGATCAGCAACCCACCCCGGTCTTCTTGTTTTAATGTCTCCTAATTTCGCCCCTCCAAGGAGGGGAAGAGTCCTATCCATCAAACACTTCCTATTCACTATTCACCATTGACCACTCACTAAAAATATCCATTCTTCTTCCTGTCTTCCATTGCTGCTTCCGTTACTTTATCGTCAATTCTTGTTTCACCTCTTTCACTGATCTTGGTTGAAATGATCTCATTGATCACTTCATCTAACGTTGAGGCATTGGATTCAACAGCCGCCGTACAAGTCATATCACCTACAGTACGGTAACGAACTTTTTTCTTTAACACCACATCTGACTCTTCTATCTGTATAAAATCAGAAACAGCTACCAGTTGTCCTTCATGTTCTATCACTTCTCTGTCATGAGCAAAATAGATAGAAGGCAATGCAATATTTTCTTTACGGATATAATTCCAGATGTCAAGCTCTGTCCAGTTGCTGATGGGAAACACTCTTACATTTTCGCCTTTATGAATACGGCCATTGTAAGTATTCCAGAGTTCAGGTCTTTGCAGCTTAGGATTCCATTGTCCAAATTCATCACGAACAGAAAAAATCCTTTCCTTGGCTCTTGCTTTTTCTTCATCACGACGGGCGCCGCCAATGCAGGCATCAAACTTGAATTCTTCAATGGTATCAAGCAGTGTATGTGTTTGCAACCAGTTACGGCTTGCAAACTTTCCTTTTGGCTCTGTCAACTTTTTTTCACGAATAGTATCTTCTACTTTTCGAACGATCAAAGTTGCATTGACCTGTTTAGCCAATGCATCACGAAACTCCAGCGCTTCCGGAAAATTGTGGCCGGTATCAATATGCACCAACGGAAAAGGGATCTTTCCGGGAGCAAAAGCTTTTTTGGCCAAATGAACCAATGTGATGGAATCTTTACCGCCGCTGAAAAGCAGGCCGGGTTTCTCAAACTGTGCAGCTATTTCACGGAAGATATGAATGCTTTCCGCTTCCAGTTGCTCTAAATAATTCAAATGATATTTACTCATATCCTTTTTCTCACTTTTCGATTTATAGCAAAACAAAAATTAAGACTTTACTACTGTTGCATGCAAGCCACACTCTTTTTGCGATGTTTCCCACCACCATCTTCCGGCTCTTGCATCTTCACCCGGTTCAATAGCTCTTGTACACGGTGCACAACCAATGCTGACAAAACCTTTATCGTGTAAACGATTATAAGGCACATTGTTTTTTTCAATATAGCTGATCATATCATCATAAGACCAATTGATCAGCGGATTGAATTTATACAATTGTTTTTCTTCCGACCATTCTATCATTGGCATATTATGCCGGTTGTTTGATTGCTCAGCCCGCAAACCTGTGACCCAAACTTTCGAACCTGCCAAAGCTCTATTGAGCGGAATCACTTTCCGGATATGGCAACAAGCTTTCCTGTTGTCAACTGATTCATAAAAACTATTGATGCCTTTGGCAGCAACAAATTCTTCTACATCGGCCGCATTGGGGAAATAAACGTCAATCTTCTTTTTATAACGGGCTTCTGTGCGATCAAGCAATTCATAGGTTTCATTAAACAACCTGCCTGTATCAATCGTGAAGATTTTTACAGGCAGATCATTTTTAAAAATAGCATCAGTCAATACCTGGTCTTCCTGGCCTAATGAAGATGAAAACACAACCTGTCCCGGAAACAAATCGGCCACTAACCTCAATGCTTCGGGCAATGAACTCTCTTCAATCTTCTTTATTAATTCAGGATTCATCAATTATAAATTAGGCTGTGGTGTATAACGCAGGTATGGCTTTACTACTTTTACTCCTTTTGGAAATTTCTTTATAGCATCTTCTGTTGATACTGCTGGAACAACAATCACATCTTCGCCACCTTTCCAGTCAGCAGGAGTAGCAACGCTGTATCCGGCTGTCAGTTGCAATGAATCAACTACACGCAGTACTTCATAAAAGTTTCTGCCCGTAGAAGCAGGATAAGTGATCATTAGTTTAACAGTTTTATCAGGGCCAATTACAAACAGCGACCGGACAGTAGCGGTAGCAGATGCATTGGGATGGATCATATCGTATAATGTAGCAACTTTCCTGTCTTCATCAGCGATGATTGGAAAATCTACATTGCAGTTTTGCGTTTCATTAATATCTTTTCTCCATTCAAAATGTTTATCCAGCGGGTCAACACTTACAGCCAGAACTTTTACATTACGTTTTGCGAATTCTTCCTGCAATAAAGCAGTTTTACCAAGCTCTGTTGTGCAAACGGGTGTGAAATCAGCCGGGTGAGAAAAAAGAATACCCCAGCCATTACCCAAATACTCGTAAAAATCAATTTCCCCTTCTGTAGTTTTTGCTTTGAAATTGGGTGCAACATCTCCAAGGCGTAATGACATAAGATTAAAATTTAAGATTACAAAAATAAGGTTTAATAAACAGCCCACCAACCCGGTAGACTAATTTTATGCAATAGAATTACAAGTCAAACAACTGTTTGTCACAACTTATACAACAAGATCTTTAAGCGTTCGGTTTTCAACAATGCCTAATGTAGCATCTCTTACTTCGATCATCATATCATGCAGGCCGCAATGCTTTTGATCGCAGTTTTTGCAACGTTCATAAAAATAAAGACTTACACAAGGCAGCATAGCAATGGGCCCATTGATAAGCCTGATAATGGTAGCAACTTTAACCTGTTCAGGGCGTTGTTTTAAAAAATAACCACCTCCTTTTCCCTTCTTGCTGTCGAGTATGCCAGCTTTCTTTAACTCAAGCAGAATGTTCTCTAAAAATTTTAACGGAATCTTTTTCTTTTTAGCGATCTCAGAAATCAATACGGGCCCTTCATTAAATTTTTCACTAAGGTAGGTTAGTGCTTTAAAGGCGTATTGTGATTTCATTGAAAGCATATACTGTACTATTTCAAAAGCTCCAATTTATAATTTATTGGCGAATTTTTTCTTAACATGGCCGACACACCGCAATATTTTTCTAATGAAAGATCAATGGCCTTTCTAACCTTATCTTCATTTTCTGTTGCAGTTTTTATTTTGTAAGTCACCCAAATATCTTTAAAAACCCGTGGATGCTCGGTGGTTTGCTCGGTTTCTACATCAATAGTAAGATCAGAAAACTTTATACGCATTTTTTCCAAAATATCAACGACGTCTATTCCTGAACAAGCAGCAATAGCTGATAGCAAAAGCGCCTTGGGATTGGGCCCTTCTTTCCGGTTGCCATCAATGTTAAATACATTTTGTTCAAGCCTGCTTTCAAATGCATGATCATGTTTCCAGATAGTCGAAGTCTTCATAATTTTTTAACCGCTTTATTGATGTTTTTTATCCTGTGAAATATTATCGAGTGTCCAAGTCAACTGTCCCGTAAACTCCTGCTGCCTGACGGGACAAAGTTCTTTTTTGCAAATATGACATTGAACAGGTAAACAACCATCCGAATGGACAAATAGTTCTACCGATTCTCCTAAATTTTTCCTTACTAAGGCCGCTAATTTATCAATTTCGGCGTGAGCTTCATTTATGTTCAAATACCAGGGCACGGTGAGATGGCAGTCAATATGCAAAATGCTGCCATATTTTATTACCCGCAGGTTATGAAGGTCAACCCAGTTTTCCTGCCTGTTATTGTTTAACATTTCAACCATGCCTGTCAATAACTTTTCGTCGGCTTCATCCATAATGCCGGCTATTGATCTGCGCAAAATATTATAGCCGGTATAAAGCGTAAAAACAGCCACAGCAATTGCCAATGCACTGTCTATCCATTTTTGACCTGTGAAGTAGATCAAAATAAGACCTATAATGATTCCAATTGTTGACCATGTATCTGTTTGCAAATGTCTGCCACTTGCCATCAATGCCAGCGAA
>Ga0187893_10014113_pt1 | contig 10970 bp, 12 predicted proteins | sample MA1701074metaG_FD_139574 | JGI IMG/M metagenome (GOLD analysis project Ga0187893, IMG submission 139574) | White microbial mat communities from a basaltic lava cave in the Kipuka Kanohina Cave System on the Island of Hawaii, USA - MA170107-4 metaG ...
GCCGAGAACAGCAGGAACGGCAGCACGAACACGCCGGCAATCAGATTGACCGCCAGCGCGGGATCGAGACTCGTGAGGCTGCCGGCCTGAAAGGTCACCAGCAAGGTGACGGCGTACTTGAAGACGTTGTCGTTGGCGGCGCCGAGAAACTGCGTCGCAAAGAAAGGCGCGAAACGGGACTCGGCCAGCAGTCGATACTGACTGTGCTCGCTCATGATCGGCTTTGAAAGAAACCGCTTGTGTGGAACACGGATGCCGAAAGGCGACTGCCGCCATCGGCGAGCGTGCGCTTGAGAACGAATTCGAACAGCAGCGGATTGAATTCGCGGATGCGCAGCAACACGTCCGCCGCGCTCGCGGTCAGCAAATCGGCATCGACAAAACGGTCGAGTGAATACGCCAGCCCGATGCCCGGCAGCGGGTAGTCCGAACCGTGCAGCAGTCGTGCGTGCCAGTCCTGTCGTCGCAGCAGACGCCGGATCACGTCGAGCTTGCGGTTGCGCTGAAAGACCGCGGAGACGTCGGCAAAAAGCTTGCTCCGGTAGTTCGGATCGTCGAAGAGCCGCGCAAACAGATCGAACGAGGCGACGCGCGGTTTGGTCTCACCCGGCGCGTCCAGGTCGCGCGCACTGCCGAGCGTGGCGGCATGCGCAACGATGACGCGCACGTCCGCTTCCAGCGGCCGCCGCACGCGCAGCACGTTGTTATATGGCTCCTGCTTCGCGCCCGGCGCGGCATGCTCCGCTCCGCAGTGGATCACCAGCGGCAGGTCGAGCTTCACGAGGCTCGAGTAAAAAGCGTCGCAACGCGCAGACGCGGGATCGATGTTCATCGCCGACGGCAGCCACTTGATCGCACGCGCGCCGTCGCGTTTGGCCTGGTCCAGACGTTCGAGCGCATCGGGTCGATACGGGTGAATCGACGCCACCCACTCGAAGCGCTGCGCATGGAGCTTCGCAACCGCGGCCGCGTAGGCGTTTGGCGTATGGAAGGTCGACTCGCCGGGCAACTCCCGGCCGTCGTCGCCGACCGCGTTGTCAAAGGCGAAGAGCAGTATCCGGAAGCCCACGGGCATCGCGTCGGCCAGCAACCGCAGCCGCTCAACGTAGCGCGCGTCAACCTCGCCCGCAGGCGCGTCGGCAACGCAGGCCGCGCCCATCATGACTTTGCGGCGTATCCGTTCAATCGGATGCAGCCAGCTTTCAGTGCGCGGATCGACGGTCGCGCCGCTGCCGGAATCGCCGGTGCCGACGAGGTGCACGTGCACATCCCACACCCGCTTCGCGTCGAGACCTTCCCAGGCGGCGGCAACCAGTTCGTGGCGCGCGAGCTCCGCCGGAAGTGCTTGCAGGCAATCGGCCGCTTGCGCGCGGGCCATTGCAGCGGCAATCGGCGTGGCGCAACACAGGCAAAGAAATTGGCGTCGGTTCATGCGGCGCGCATGGTATCGACGAACCCTGCGCCGCCCCGACGGCCGGCCAAAGTTGCGGCAAGCGCTACCGGGGGTTGAGCGTTGAGCGTGCAGCGTTGAGCGTCGAGCGTTAAGTGAGGTGAGTGCCGTCATTCCGGCGAAAGCCGGAATCCAGTGTCTTGTGGCCGTCCGAAAGTCGCTGGATTCCGGCTTTCGCCGGAATGACGAGTCGCTCAACCTCACCCACTGGTGGATTCCTGCTCCGGCCAGTCGCGGATATACGCCTTGAGCATCCGGTTCTCGAAGCTCTGCTCTTCGAGCACGGCCTTGGCCACGTCGTGGAAAGAAATCACGCCCATCAGAGTGCGGCCTTCGAGGACCGGCAAATAGCGCGCGTGTTGTTCGATCATCAGACGCCGCACTTCATTGATATCGGTCTCCGGCGTCGTCGTCATCGGCGCGCCTTCCATCGACTGTCGCACGCTGCCTTCGCCCACCTGGCCGCCATTGGCGTTGATCGTGTTGATCACCTCGCGGAAGGTCAGCATGCCGACCAGTTCGCCGTGGTCCATCACGACCACGGAACCGATGTCCTTTTCCGCCATAACCTGCACGGCCGACCACAGGGTGCTGGCGGGAGCAACCGTGTAAAGCGCGCTGCCTTTGATCCGAAGGATGTCGCTGACTTTCATGGCGCCTCCTGTGATGCAGCTTCGCGGACGACTTTAGCGCTTTGCCTCGACCCCGGCCCTCCCACGCTTGCGGGGAAGGAATGGAGCCCAAGCTTACTTCGCAAACAACCTTCGCATCCGCTCGACCTCGCGCATCATCGCCGCGCGCACCGGCGGCTCCCACACGGAATGACCGGCGTCGGGCACGACTAGGTAGTTCGCGGTAGGCCAGGCGCGCGCGAGTTCATCCGCACTGCTGATGGGGCAGACCATGTCGTAGCGCGCCTGCACGATCGACGCTGGAATATGGCGAATCCGGTAGAGATTGTTCAGCAGTTGATCGGGAGCGAGAAAACACCGGTGCGCGAAGTAGTGCGCTTCAAGGCGGGCCAACCCGAGCGCCTCGTCGGCAAAGTGGCGAACCAGTTCGGGATTGGGCAGTAAGGTCGAGCAACTGCCTTCGAACTCGCTCCATGCGCGCGCAAACGGCATGTGAACGAGCGGGTCGGGATCGAACAGCCGCTTCAGGTATCCGCGCAGCACATCGTCGCGCTCCTCAGTCGGAAGCAGTTCGACAAAGCGGCGCCATGCCTCGGGAAATATGTGCCGCAGGCTGTGCATGAACCAGTCAATTTCGCTTTGCCGGCCGAGAAAGACGCCGCGCAGAACGAAGCCGAGGCAGCGTTCGGGGAACGACTGTCCATAGGCGAGCGCCAGCGTGCTGCCCCACGAACCGCCGAAGACCAGCCACTTGGCCACACCGAGATAGTCGCGCAGCAGTTCGATATCCCGCACCAGGTGCTGCGTGGTGTTCAGCGTCGCATCGCCCAGAGGCGTCGAATTGCCGGCGCCGCGCTGGTCAAAGAGCACGATGCGAAAAGACTCTGGATCGAAAAAGCGGCGATGCTCGGCAGAGCAGCCGCCGCCCGGCCCGCCGTGCAGAAACACGACCGGAACGCCATGCGGATTGCCGCTCACCTCCCAGTACATCGTGTGCACGTCGTCGAGCGGAAGCATGCCGGTGTCGTACGGTTCGACCGCCGGAAAGAGATCAGCGCGCATATCCATGCGTGGCATTATGCCGAGCCTTTTTTCCGCGCCAATGCCAATGTCAGCACCGAAATACCCCGGCTTTGACACGCTTGTGCTGCACGCCGGCCAGGCGCCGGATGTTGCCACCGGAAGCCGCGCGGTGCCGATCTATGCGACGACGGCGTTCTGCTTCGATGACTCGGAGCACGCGGCGTCCCTCTTCAATATGGAGCGCGCCGGCCACGTTTACTCCCGCATTTCGAATCCGACCGTCGCGGTGCTGGAGGAACGCGTGGCCGCACTCGAAAGAGGTGTGGGTGCCGTCGCCACCGCAAGCGGGCAGGCCGCATTGCACCTGGCGATTGCGACGCTGATGGGCGCGGGTTCGCACATCGTTGCCAGTCGCGCGCTGTACGGCGGCTCGCATAACCTGCTCTCGTACACGCTGAAGCGTTTCGGCATCGAGACGACATTCGTCGATCCGCGCAAGCTCGACGACTGGCGCGCGGCGATCCGCCCGAACACGCGCCTGTTGATGGGCGAGACGCTCGGCAATCCCGGCCTTGACGTGCTCGATGTCCCGCGGGTTGCTGCCATTGCGCACGAGCACGCGCTGCCGCTGCTCGTCGACAGCACGTTCACCACACCGTATCTGATGCAGCCGTTCGAACATGGCGCCGACCTCGTGTACCACTCGGCAACCAAGTTCATCGGTGGTCATGGCGTTGCGATCGGCGGCGTGCTGGTCGATGGCGGCACTTTCGACTGGCAGGCCAGTGGCAAGTTCGATGTGCTGACCGCGCCGTACGAAGGATTTCACGGCATGACCTTCGCCGACGAGAGCACGGTCGCAGCGTTCCTGCTGCGCGCGCGGCGCGAGGGGCTGCGCGATTTTGGCGCGTGCATGAGCCCGCACACGGCGTTTCTGCTGTTGCAAGGTCTGGAAACGCTGCCGCTTCGCATGCAGCGCCACGTCGACAACACGCGCAAGGTCGTTGCGTTTCTGACCGATGAGCCGCAGGTCGAGTCGATCGCGTATCCGGAACTGGCGTCGCACCCGGATCGCGCGCTCGCGGAGAAACTGCTGCCGCGCGGCTGCGGCGCGGTGTTCAGCTTCAACCTGAAGGGCTCGCGTGCCGCGGGGCGCAAGTTCGTCGAGTCACTGACGGTGTTTTCGCATCTGGCCAATGTGGGCGATGCGAAGTCGCTCGTCATTCATCCCGCATCGACCACGCACTTCCGCGTTCCCGACGATCAACTGGCCGCGGCAGGAATCACGCAAGGCACGATCCGCCTGTCGGTGGGCCTCGAGGATCCGGCCGATCTGATCGACGATCTGACGCGCGCGCTGAAGCTCGCATCGAAGGTTGCGTAGCGATGCGGCTTGGCCTGCAACCGCAACGCATTTACGCGTACACCGGCGGCAAGACGTACGAGCCCGGCAAGACGTGTTTCGTATTCATTCACGGCGCGCAGAACGATCACAGCGTGTGGATTCTGCAGAGCCGGTTTCTCGCCCATCACGGTTGCGCCGTGCTGGCGATCGACCTGCCCGGGCATGGCAGGAGCGACGGTCCGGCGCTGCCGACGGTCGAGGAGATGGCCGATCGGATCGGCGCGGCACTCGCGCCGTTGGGAACGCATCGTTTCGTGCTGGTCGGTCACAGCATGGGCTCGTTGATCTCGCTCGAGGTAGCACGCCGGATTCCGGACCGCGTAGCCGGCGTCGCGCTGCTTGGAACGGCGTTTCCGATGCGCGTGTCCGATGCGCTGCTCAGTGCCTCGCGCGACGATCCGGCGGCGGCGATGGACATGATCAACGTCTGGTCGTACAGCGGATCGATCGCACCCTTCAGCGTGCGTCCCGGCAATCCGGGACCGGGCTTCAACGTCGTGTGGGAGAACCTGCGGCTGATGCAGCGAATCAGCGCCGTCAATGGAGAACGCGTGCTGCATACCGATTTCGTCGCCTGCAACCGGTACGCCGGCGGAATCGACGCGGCGCGCGCCCTGCCCTGCTCGGCGCTGTTTGTGCTCGGCGCCGCCGACAGCATGACGCCACCGAAAGCCGCGCAGTCGCTGATCGATGCTTGCGCGCAGCGCACGGTGATCACGCTGCCGAAGACCGGCCACGCGATGATGGCGGAGAACCCGGAAGGCGTGCGGCGCGCGCTGCTCGAAAAATGGGGTCTCGAAAAATGGGGTCAGACCCCATTTTTCTGATCAACTGGGACACCTACTGGCTGTACCTGCTGACAGAAGCCGCGCTGAGTCTGTCGCCGGGGCCGGCGGTGATGCTCGTCATTGCTTATGGCCTTACACAGGGCGCACGCCGTTCGATTCCCGCGGCGCTCGGCATCCTGAGCGCGAACGCGATCTACTTCGCGATCTCGGCCACTAGCCTTGGAGCGGTGCTGATCGCATCGAAGACGATCTTCACCGCGGTCAAGTGGGCGGGCGCTGTCTATCTCGTCGTGCTGGCGCTGCGCGCTCTTTTCGGCCGGCCGTCGCCGCTGACGGTGTCGAATCCGCCGCCGCAGACAAGCACGCGCGGGATCTTTCTCGCGGGACTGACGCTGCAACTGGCCAATCCGAAGACACTGATTTTTTTTGTTGCGATCCTGCCGCAGTTCGTCGACGCGCATCTGCCCATCGGCCCGCAGATGTTGTGGCTCGCGGCGGGCTCGGTGATTCCGGAGCTTTTTATCCTGGCCGGATACGGGTATCTCGCGTCACGTGCGACACGAATCGCAACCGAGGTTCGCTACGCGCGCTGGACCGACCGCGTTGCGGCAGTCCTGGTGCTGAGCGCCGCCGCGCTGGTGGTCACCGTCAATCCGGCATGAGCGACCCGGATAAGCGTAGATTGCGCGCCATATCGAGGAGACATCCATGAACGCAATCGCGAAACCGGATGCCCGGAAGTACGAAACCTTCGGCGAGTTCTATCCGTTCTATCTGAGCGAGCACAAGAACCGCACCTGCCGGCGACTCCATTTTCTCGGCTCATCGCTCGCGCTGGTGTGTCTTGGCGCGCTGATTTCCACCGGCAATGCGTTGTGGTTGCTGGCCGGTCTGGTTGCCGGCTATGGCTGCGCGTGGATCGGCCACTTTGCGTTCGAGAAGAACAGACCGGCGTCGTTCAAGCAGCCGCTCTACAGCTTCATCGGCGACTGGGCGATGTACAGGGATATCTGGCTGGGGCGTATTCCTTTTTAAGCCTTGCGTTGCCCTGCGCGCCGCCCGGACTTTTCTCCCGCGCGCGAACGGGTCTTTGTTCCGCCCTCGCTCTTGCGCCTGCGCCGCGAGCCTTGCTTAGCTCCGCCGACATCTGCCGCGCGGATTTCGCCGCGATCAACTTTGCTGCGCGAGCTTGAACCATCGCGATCGGACATCCGGTTGCCGTCGCCTTGTCCGTGAAAAACGTTGCTGTTGCGGGTACCCGCCATGCCGCGCTCCTTTCGAGGTGGCTCGGGTTCACAGCAAGCGCTATGCCTGGTGACGTTACGAACGCACAGGGCGCAACAGTGGACGATCCAGCCAGTCGCCCTCGTCCTGGTTAACGATCCACTCGCCGATACCAATCCGGTCGCGCGTCAGAAGAGAGTTCGACGAGTCGAATGCAAACCGCTCGTACGCCGCGCGTAACGTCGTCGTCCGGGGATCACAGGTCAGCCGCCATTGCCCAGCGCGCGTGCCGCCCATCGTTCGCACGTAGTCCAGGCGTTCCAGTTCGACCAGTAACCGCTCGGTGTCGTCCAAGCGCGTGCGGGTCAGCCGTGATAACTCATCGGCCGAACGCTCGCCGCGCGTCTCGCCGAGTGCCGCGTACAACGCGCGCAGCAATGCGACGGCGGTGACGAAGTCGTTGCCCGGCCGCTGCTCGTCGGCGAACCGCGTTGTGCGCAATTCGGGGATCGTCGCCGCGATCGCCGCACCGAACAGCAACACCAGCCACGACAGCCAGACCCAGATCAGAAACAGCGGCACGACAGCGAACGCGCCGTAAATGCTGGACACCGTGCCCGCCTTCAGATACGCAGCGAAGCCATCCTTGATCAGTTCTCCCGCGATCGCCGCCGCAAAGCCGCCGATGAGTGCGTCGCGCCACATGACGCGCCGGTACGGCACCAGCACGTACAGCGCGGCGTACGCGAGTCCGCTGACGACGAGCGGCAGGTAGCCGAGAACGCCGCGCACGACGACCGGCATCTGCCGCATGACACCCGTCGACATCGAAATGAGATACGAGGTCGCGGCCACGCTGCCGCCGATCACCAGCGGACCGAGCGTGAGCAGCGCCCAGTAGACAAGCACGCGCTGCGCCACGCGGCGCTGTTGCCGTACGTGCCATAGCTCGTTCAAGGTGCGCTCGACGGTTGCGATCATCATCATTGCCGTCAGCCCCAGAAAGATGAGGCCAAAGGCCGTCAGCCCCGCGGCCTTCGCGGCGAATTCGTTGATGTAGCGCATCAGCAGCACCGCGTACTGGTCCGGCAGCATTTCACGCAACACGTTTTTTTCCAGCGCACCGCGCAGCTCGCCGAACATCGGAAACGCAGCGAAGATCGACAACGCCACCGCCGCCAGCGGCACCAGCGCGAGCACGGTTGTGAAGGTCAGGCTGCCTGCCACCTGCGGCAGCCGCATCGCTTCGGCGCGAGAGACGGCGAACCCGAGCACCTCCCGCGCACGTTGCAGTCGCGGTCCGATAGTTGCGGGATCAAGCCAGACGCGCATCCGCGACCAGCGCGCTGCGCTTGGTGTCTCTCTTTCCGCGGCGACGTTGTCCATCGGGCTCTGGATACACTCCCGCGCGACTTTACCCGTGCGAATCTTCAGGCGTGGATATTCTCGTTCTCTACTACAGCCGCAACGGCGCGGTGCGCCGGATCGCCGAGCACATCGCCACCGGCATCGACGCGGTGCCCGGGGCACAGGCGCGGATGCGCACGGTGCCTCCGGTAGCGCCGTTGACCGAGGTGGCCGCGCCGCCCGTTCCGCCGCAAGGCAGTCCGTACGCGGAACTGCGCGACCTCGAAGAATGCGGCGGTCTTGCACTCGGCTCGCCGACCCGCTTCGGCAACATGGCCGCCCCGCTCAAACACTTTCTCGACGGCACCAGCGGCTTGTGGTTTTCCGGCGCGCTGGCGGGCAAACCCGCCGCGGTGTTCACCTCGACGGCGTCGTTGCACGGCGGCCAGGAAACGACGCTGCTGTCGATGATGTTGCCGCTGCTTCATCACGGCATGCTGATCGTCGGCGTGCCGTACACCGAGCCCGACCTGATGACGACGGCGAGCGGCGGCAGCCCATACGGCATCAGCCATTTCGCGCGCGCCGACGGCACCGGCCCGCCGACCGACGAAGAGAAGCGGCTTGCGATCGCGCTGGGCAAACGCCTTGCAACCGCGGCGCTGCGGCTCGCGGCATGACGCTGCTCGACACACTTATCGGCATCGCGGGTCGCGACAATGTGCTGACCGGCGCCGACGCCGCGCCATACCTCACGGATTGGCGCAAGCGGTACACGGGCAGTGCGCTGGCGGTAGTGCGATCGAACTCCACCGATGACCTCGCTCGCGTCGTGCGTGCCTGTGTTGCCGCGCGCACACCGATGCTGCCGCAAGGAGGCAACACCGGGCTCGTCGGTGGCAGCACGCCGGACGCGGGCGGCCGGACCGTGGTCATCAGCCTGCAGCGGATGAATCGCATTCGAGCGCTCGATTCGTTCAATGGCACCGTCACGGTGGAGGCCGGCTGCGTGCTGGCCCGGTTGCACGAGGTCGCGCGAGAACACGGCCGGCTGTTTCCGCTGAGCCTTGCGGCCGAAGGCAGCGCGACCATCGGCGGAAATCTATCGACCAATGCCGGCGGCACGCAGGTCCTGCGCTATGGCAACGCGCGCGACCTGGCGCTCGGTCTGGAAGTAGTGTTGCCGTCGGGCGAGGTCTGGAACGGCTTGCGCGGCCTGCGCAAAGACAACACCGGCTACGACCTCAAGCAACTGTTTATCGGCGCCGAAGGAACGCTCGGCGTGATCACCGCCGCGACGCTGAAGCTCTATCCATTGCCGCGGGCGCAGATGACGGCGTTTGCGGCGCTGCCTTCACTTGACGCCGCGGTGCGGCTGCTGGAAATCGCAAAGGCTTGCGCGGGCGCCGGCCTTACTGGTTTTGAAGTGATGTCGGCGGCTTGCATACGCCGCGCGGTCGATGAGCTACCGCGACTGCGAATGCCGTTGCCGACAACTGCGCCCTGGTTCGTCCTGCTCGAACTGTCGGACCATGAAAGCGAAGCACACGCGACCGCGCTACTCGAAAGCACGCTGTCACCGGCGCTCGATGCGCAAACCGTGCTCGATGCCGTGGTCGCGCGTTCGCTGGCGGAAGCCGACGGCATGTGGCAGTTGCGCGAAGGGATTCCGGAAGCGCACGCCAAAGCCGGCGGCAATGTCAAACACGATATCGCGCTGCCGGTTTCGGCGATAGCGGAATTCGTCGCCACCACCGATGCCGTGCTGGTGGCGCGTTTTCCGTGGATCGCGCCGGCGGTGTTCGGACACCTCGGCGACGGCAACCTTCACTACAACATGGGCACGAAAACAGGTACGCCGATTGCCGTTGCGTTCGAACACGAAGCGGAGATCAATCGCATCGTGCTGGATGCCGTGCACGCGCGCGGCGGATCGATCAGCGCGGAGCACGGCGTCGGGCAATTGAAACGCGACTCGCTGCCGCGGTACAAACCCGCAATTGAGCTGGAACTGATGGGCGCAATCAAACGTACGCTCGATCCGCTGGGATTGATGAACCCCGGAAAGGTGTTGTGAGCTGTCGGACGTTCGTCGGGACGCCAATGCCGTCCGATCGCATGGTTCTTCTTGACGGCGCTTATCGCTTAGACTGCCCGCATCGCGTGGCAACGGAGACAAAGATGCGTTCGACTCGCGTTCTCGCACTCGGGGTTCTCGCATTCGTCCTCGCCGCGGCGCCGGCAGCGGCAGCCGATCAGGCGGTTTTCCGCTGCGAGAGCAAGGAAGGCAGAGTCACCTACAGCGACGAGCCGTGCCCATCGGGCAGTCGCGCTGCGCGCAAGCTGGACGAATCGCCTCCCGTTGTGATTCCTGCCGGCAAAGACACGCCGCGCAGCGCGCGCGACGTCGGCCAGATCGTTCAAAGCCGCACCGTTGCCGACTCCCGCCGCACCGATCCCTATCAGGAAAACCGGGTTCTCGACGAACAGATTGCCACGCAACGGCGCGAGTGCGCCGAGCTTGCACGCCGCGTTCAGTACGCGCGCCAGGACGTCGATGCCGCGGTGACAGGCAATCGTTCATCGGCCGAACTCGCGTTGCGACGAGCGCAGGATCAGTTTCAGCTGTATTGCCCGCGGCGATAAGCCGTGCACACGGCGGCAGCTCTCTGGGTCGCCGCCGCGTGGATGATCACGGCCAACGCGTTCGCGCAAGGCGTGCAACGCTGCGAAAGTCCCGACGGCAAAGTCACGTACGCCAACGTCGAGTGCCCGCCGGGCACTCAGTCGGTGCGCAAACTCGACGACGCAACGCCGCCCGCCGCTGTCGATCAAAAGGCCGCCAAGGAACGAATGGCGCGCGACGCCAAGCAGGTCGAAGGCATCGAGCGATTGCGCAAACAGGCCGAAGCAAAACAGGCGCGCGACCGCGCGACGGCCGAAGAGAAAACGCGCAAGAAGGCGGCCGAGTGTAAAAAACTCGAACTGAAGAGCCGCGAGGCGAAGGAGGATTTCGAGCGCGCGGCGCTGGCCAAGAAAGCCGACGCCGAGCGCAAGCTCAAGCGCGCCGATGCGATGTTTCGGCTGAACTGTGAAGGCTA
>Ga0187893_10014114_pt1 | contig 10969 bp, 10 predicted proteins | sample MA1701074metaG_FD_139574 | JGI IMG/M metagenome (GOLD analysis project Ga0187893, IMG submission 139574) | White microbial mat communities from a basaltic lava cave in the Kipuka Kanohina Cave System on the Island of Hawaii, USA - MA170107-4 metaG ...
ACGGCAAGCCGGTACGCATCGGGGTGAACTGGGGAAGTCTCGATCCAGATCTGCTGGGCCGCATGATGGACGACAACGCACGGCTGTCCGAGCCAAAGGATGCGGCGGCGGTGATGCGCGAAGCGCTGATCACATCAGCGCTGCAAAGCGCCGCGAAAGCCGAAGCGATCGGTTTGCCGGGCGACAGGCTTGTGCTGTCCTGCAAAGTGAGCGGCGTGCAGGACCTGATCACCGTCTATCGCGATCTCGCGGCGCGCTCGGAATATCCGCTGCACCTGGGTCTGACCGAAGCGGGCATGGGCTCGAAGGGGATCGTTGCTTCTGCGGCGGCACTCGCCGTGCTGTTGCAGGAAGGTATCGGCGACACCATCCGCGTCTCCCTGACCCCCGATCCCGGTGGTGACCGTACGCGCGAAGTAGTGGTAGCTCAGGAAATTCTGCAGACGATGGGCCTGCGATCCTTCACGCCGATGGTGATAGCCTGCCCAGGCTGTGGGCGCACCTCCAGCACCTTCTTCCAGGAACTGGCCGACAAGATTCAGGGGTATTTGCGCCGCCAGATGCCTGAGTGGCGCGCGCAGTTCCCAGGGGTCGAGGAAATGCGTGTTGCAGTGATGGGCTGCGTAGTCAACGGCCCTGGCGAGAGCAAACACGCCCATATCGGCATCAGCCTGCCAGGCTCGGGCGAGACGCCGGTTGCCCCGGTTTTCGTCGATGGGGTCAAGACAGTCACGCTGAAGGGTGATCGTATTGCCGAGGAGTTCCAGCGGCTGGTCGACAACTACGTGGCGGACCATTATGGTCCCGCGGGGAAACGCGAGTCCGAACCGAAACCGCTCGCCGGAAACGAATCAGCTCGCGCTTCCGGCTGATTCGCCGCACCGCCATATCTATCATATCACTAGACGATACGGTTCATGACACAAACCATTCAGGCGGTCCGCGGGATGAACGACATCCTTCCGGACCAGGCCCCGCTGTGGGAATACTTTGAGGACACGGTGCGTGACTGGCTCAGGCAGTACGGCTATCGATATATCAGCATGCCGATACTGGAGAAGACTGAACTGTTTGTACGCGCGATCGGCGAAGTGACCGATATCGTCGAGAAGGAGATGTATACCTTCGTCGACAGGCTGAACGGCGAAAATCTGACACTGCGACCCGAGGGCACCGCGTCGTGTGTGCGCGCCGCGATCCAGCACAATCTTCTCTATTCCGGCCCGCAGAGACTCTTCTATGCCGGCCCGATGTTCCGGCACGAGCGTCCGCAAAAGGGGCGCCACCGGCAGTTCCACCAGGTCGGTGTCGAAGCGCTCGGTTTCGCCGGGCCGGACGTGGACGCCGAACACATGGTGATGGGCGCGGGACTGTGGCGCCGGCTGGGGCTGGATGGCATCCGGCTCGAGATCAATACGCTGGGCAATAGCGCCTCGCGCGCCCGCTACCGCGCGCGGCTTATCCGATATCTGGAAAGCCGCGCCGGTGAACTCGACGAGGAAGCAGGCAAGCGACTGAACACCAATCCTTTGCGGGTGCTCGACAGCAAGAATCCGGCGATGCAGGAAGTCATCGCGCAGGCACCCAGGCTGGCCGACGACCTCGACGAGGTGTCGCTGAAACATTTTCAGGAATTGCAGGACCTGCTGCGAAACGCCGGCATGGAATTCAGCATCAACACCCGGCTCGTGCGCGGTCTGGATTACTACAATGACGCGGTCTACGAATGGACTACTTCGCGACTGGGTGCGCAAGGTACGGTCTGCGCGGGCGGACGCTACGATGGGCTGATCGCGCAGATCGGCGGCAAACCGGCACCGGCCTGCGGCTTCGCGATGGGAATCGAGCGGCTGCTCGCGTTGCTTGCTGACGCCCGCGCCGCCGTATCCGCATCAGCCGTGGACGTTTACCTCGTGCACAGCGGGGAGGTGGCAAGCAAATTCGCCTGGAACGTTGCGGAGTTGTTGCGCGGCAAGGGATTGTCCCTGGTGTTCCATTGCGGCGGCGGCAGTTTCAAGGCGCAGATGAAGCGGGCGGACACGAGCGGTGCACGTTTCGCAGTGATCGTCGGCGACGACGAAGCGGCAAAGCAGATGGTCGCGCTCAAGCCGCTGCGTGAGCCCGGCGAACAGGCGCAGGTCAATGCGGATGAGGCGGCAAGAATCATCCGCGGCTCAAATTTCTCAACCACATGATGAAGATTCGCAAAAATGGCACTCGATCTTGAAGAACAGGAGCAACTGGATGCGCTCAAGCAGTTCTGGAAGCAGTACGGCGCGCTAATCGTCACGATGGCGTTACTGGCGCTGGCCACCTTTGCAGGCGTAAAGGGCTGGAATTACTACCAGCGCGGGCAGTCTGAAAAGGCTTCGGCGCTGTTCGGCAAATTCGAGGAAGCGGTGCGCAAGAACGACGTTTCGCGAATCGGAAGCCTGGGTGCGGAGATAATCGACAAGTACGGCTCCACCGCCTATGGACCAATGGCTGCGTTGCAGCTTGCGAGAAACAATTACGACAACGGCGACGCGGCTGCCGCTGCAACCAGGCTGGAATGGGCTGCCGACAAAGCCAAGGACGACGAGACAGCGGCGCTGGCGCGTCTGCGGCTGGCCGGCATTCGCCTCGATGAGAAAAAGTATTCTGAAGCGCTCGCGCTCTTGGACTCAAAGCATCCCCGGGCGTTTGCACCGCTGTACGCGGACCTGCGCGGCGACATCCTCGCGGCACAGGGCAAGCTGGCGGAGGCGCGCGCCGCCTACAAGCTGGCGTTGGAAGGCAGTCCACCCAACAGCAACTATCGTAACGTGGTGCAGATCAAACTCGACGCGCTGGGATCGACAAAGTGACGGTCGAGCCAACGCTGTATCGGCTCGCCATCGCCGGACTGGTTGTTTTCGCGCTGGGCGGGTGTGGGAGCAAAGGTCCCAAACCCGCTCCATTGCCGAATTTCAAGGCCGTGGAAAAACTCCGGGTGGAATGGCGGGCCCACGTCGGCAGCGCTGGTAATTACCTGTTTACGCCAGCTTTCTTCCAGGACGGTGTTTTTGCTGCCGGTAGTCGGGGCGAGATCGTCCGACTGAACGCGGGGACCGGCAGGACCGTCTGGCAAGTCAATACCAAGGCGCCGCTCTCCGGCGGCGTCGGCGTGGGCGAGAACATGGTGATGGTCGGCACTGCTAAGGGCGTTGTGCTGGCTTACGACCTGAACGGCAAACCACTTTGGAAAACCACCGTTTCGAGCGAGGTGCTGAGCGCGCCGCAAGCAGCGAATGGATTCGTGGTGGTGCGCAGCGGAGATAGCCGCATATTCGGACTCGACGCAAAGGACGGAACGCGGCGCTGGGAGTACCAGACGATTACCCCGCCGCTGACTCTGCGCGCAAATCCCGGTGTCGTCATCATCGGGGGTTACGTGATTGCGGGCATGCCGGCGGGCAAGCTGGTGGTGCTGAATCTCGCCAATGGAGGCGTGGTCTGGGAAACCGTGGTCGCGGCGCCCAAGGGCGACAACGAGCTTGAACGTATAACCGACATTGCCGGCGCACCACTGGTGGAGTCGCAGAAAGTTTGTGCGGTGACATTTCAGGGTCGTGCGGCATGCTACGAAACCGAGCGTGGAGGGCAGTTGTGGGCGCGCGCCGCATCCAGCGTCGGCGGACTGGCGGCCGACGCCTTGAATTTGTATCTATCGGAGGACGCTGGTGCCGTGGTGGCGCTCGACAAGAATACCGGTGCCAGCGTTTGGAAGCAGGCCAATCTATCGCACCGGAGCCTGACGACGCCACTGGCCTTTGGCAAACACGTCATCGTCGGTGACTACGAGGGGCAGGTACACTTCCTCAAGATCGAGGATGGATCATTCGCGGCACGCATCGGTACCGACGGCGGAGGAATCGCCGCCGCGCCGGCAAGACTAGATGACAAGGTGTTGGTGCAGACCCGCAAGGGCGGTATCTATGCGATTACCGTTCGGTGATCGCGCAAGCGCAAGGACGACGGCGGACGGAAGACGGGTGATGTCTGCGGGATGCGGCGCTCCGCAACCTCGTTGCGCGCGGTCCGTTCCCCCGGCTTGCTGAGAAGGACGTCATGTTGTCCGCATCATCGCTGCCATGAAGCCCACGATCGTGCTAGTAGGGCGGCCTAACGTCGGCAAGTCCACTCTTTTCAATCGCATGACACGTTCGCGCCAGGCACTGGTTGCGGACATGCCCGGGCTCACCCGGGATCGCCATTACGGTCATGGCAATCGCGACGGCAGACCGTTCCTGGTGGTCGACACCGGCGGATTCGAACCCGTAGCCAAGGAAGGGCTGCTCAAGGAGATGGCGCGACAGACCATGCAGGCGGTCGACGAGGCGGACGCGGTGCTGCTGCTGGTGGACGCGCGCGAGGGTTTGAGGCCGCAGGATCGCCGGGTCGCCTCTGAATTGCGTAAGTCCGGGCGCAGAATCTGGTTGGTGGTCAACAAGTCCGAAGGACTCGCGCCCGAGATGGCGGCGGCGGATTTTCACGAACTCGGTCTGGGCAGGCCATTGGCAATTTCGGCGGCGCACGGCGAAGGCGTGCGCGATCTCGTCGATCTCGTGCTCGAGGAATTTCCGGCGGAGGAGAGGACCGAGGACGTTGGCAGACATCCCAAGATCGCGATAGTCGGCCGGCCCAACGTCGGCAAGTCCACCCTTGTGAACACGCTGATCGGCGAGGAACGTGTGATTGCGTTCGACGAACCGGGTACAACGCGCGACAGCATTTACATCGATTTTGAACGCGAAGGCCGCCGTTACACGCTGATCGATACGGCGGGGGTGCGCCGACGTGGAAAAGTCGAAGATGTCGTCGAGAAGTTCTCCGTCGTAAAGACCCTGCAGGCGATCGAGGACGCCAACGTTGTGGTGCTTGTACTCGACGTAACCCAGGAAGTCTCCGACCAGGACGCCCACCTGGCCGGCTTCATCCTCGAGGCCGGCAGGGCACTGGTTGTCGTCATCAACAAATGGGACGCGGCGAATCAGGAGTCACGCGAAAAAGCAAAACGCGATCACGCTCGCAAACTCAATTTCCTTGACTTCGCACCGCTGCATTTCATTTCCGCGCGTGCCGGTACCGGAGTGAAGGCGATGCTCAAGTCGGTCGATGCCGCCTACGCTTCCGCGATGGCGAAGCTTTCGACCCCGAAACTGACGCGCGCGCTGATCGCCGCCGTTCAAAAACAGTCTCCACCGCGCTCGGGGGTCTTTCGCCCGAAGCTTCGGTATGCACACCAGGGCGGCATGAACCCGCCGCTGATCATGATTCATGGGAACGGATTGGACCACGTTCCTGACAGTTATCGCAGGTACCTCGAACGCACTTTCATCTCGGCCTTCCAGTTGTCCGGAACGCCGGTACGCGTATTCTTCAAGCAGGGAAGAAATCCTTACGCTAATCGCAAGAAATCCTAGCGATGCTTTGACCATATACCACGTGCGCCGATGCCTTGATTCGGGTAGATCACAAAACGCCGCTGCCGTCGTGCAGGGGGGCGCCGCAGTCCGGTAACGTCAAGTGCCGCACGCGAGTTACCGGCATGGCGGCAGTCTTCCGGCAGGGGCACAGAAGACTGCGACAAACTTCGATGAACGGGCACGGCGCGCAAGTACGCCCCCATTCTGCGCGCCGGCGTTCCCGGCAGGCTTTCGCAACGGGCGAAAGTCGCGTCGCGAGGCTCGCCGGAAACTTCCCTGGTCCCGCGCAGGGTTTCATGGGATGGTATTGCGCGCCGAAATCCAGTAGAGTAAACACGGGTCAAAAAAACACAATAAGGAGCTGCCATGAGCGCGAAAGGGCAATTGTTACAAGACCCGTTTCTGAATGCATTGCGCAAGGAGCATGTACCGGTTTCAATTTACCTGGTCAATGGCATCAAGTTGCAGGGTCAGATCGAGTCGTTCGATCAATACGTCGTGTTGCTGAAGAATACCGTGACGCAAATGGTGTACAAGCACGCAATATCCACCGTTGTTCCCGCGCGTCCGGTGAGCTTGCCTGTGGAGCACGGGGCCGAAGACTGAGTGGTCCCTGCGTCTCCTGTCGTCAATCTCCCTCAGCCTCCGTCGCCGCGGCAGAAAGCCGGCGCGGCAGGAGCGCGTGTGCCGTGACTTACCTGAAAAGTGCGCGATGACGGAGCGTTCTCGCGGCGGTGACCGCGCGATCCTGGTGAACCTCGATTTCGGCAACGTTGATTTCGCCGAGTCACTGGAAGAAATCCGCCGGCTGGCCGAGAGTGCAGACCTGCGGCCCGTTTGCGTGGTGAAGGGTAAGCGCCAGCGCCCCGACGCGGCTACGTTTGCAGGTTCAGGGAAAGTCGAGGAAATTGCCGCCCTGGTGAAGTCCGCTGGCGCCTCGCTGGTATTGTTCAATCATGATCTGTCGCCAGCGCAGCAGAGGAATCTGGAAAAGCACTGTAACTGCCGGGTGATCGACCGGACCAGTCTGATACTCGACATCTTCGCGCAGCGAGCCCGTTCACACGAAGGCAAGCTGCAGGTGGAACTGGCCCAGCTCGAACATCTGTCAACCAGGCTGGTGCGCGGCTGGACCCACCTCGAGCGGCAGAAGGGCGGGATTGGCCTGCGTGGTCCCGGTGAAACCCAGTTGGAGACCGACCGCCAGTTGTTGCGCAAGCGGGTGAAGATTCTCAAGGAAAAGCTCGCCATCGTGCACAGGCAGCGGCAGACACAACGCCGGGCGCGCCTGCGCGGTCCGGCGATGTCGGTTTCGCTGGTTGGTTATACCAACGCGGGTAAATCGACGCTGTTCAATCGGCTCACCTCAAGCCATGCCTACGCGGCAGACCAGTTGTTCGCCACGCTGGACACGACGTCACGGCGTGTCAACGGCGAGAACGGCGATGCTGTGGTGATGTCCGATACAGTGGGTTTCATCCGCGATCTTCCACCGACGCTGGTGGCAGCGTTTACTGCCACGCTGGAAGAGACGGGGCGCGCCGATCTGCTCCTGCACGTAGTGGATGCCGCGAGCCCGGCACGCGATGACCAGATTGCGGAAGTCAACAAGGTGCTCGCAACCATCGGCGCGGCCACGGTTCCACAGTTGATGATCTTCAACAAGATCGATGCGGTCGGGCTCGAGCCCGGGGTCGAGCGCGATCAGTGTGGTAATATCGCCGCGATCCGCGTGAGTGCGCGTAGCGGTTCCGGTGTAGGTTTCCTGCGTTCGCTGCTGGGTGATCTGCAAAAGGCACATCGCAACGCCAGAAAACTCGCCGCAGCATAGTGATTCTTCCTCGTTTTGCCTGCCAGTCCGAAGAAAGCAAGCATCTATGGCATTGAATGATCCCAACTGGGGTAAGCGCGGCAACGAAGGCCCGCCCGACCTCGACGAACTTTGGCGCCGCCTGAATCAGAAGCTCGGCTTTCTCTTCGGCGGCAAGGGCGGCGGCAACGCACCTCAAGGACCCAGCGCGCGCCAGATGGGTGGCGGGTTCGGACTGCTGATCGCAGTGGTTCTGCTGGTGTGGCTCGCCAGCGGCTTTTATATCGTGGATGAAGGCCGGCGCGGCGTGGTCCTGCGTTTCGGCAAGTTTCTGGAGACCAATCAGCCGGGCCCGCGCTGGCATCTTCCGTGGCCGGTCGAATCAGTCGATATCGTCAACGTGTCCGAAGTCCGCACGGTGGAAGTCGGCTACCGAAACAGCGTGCGTACCAAGGTCCCCAGCGAATCGTTGATGCTGACCGACGACGAAAACATCATCGATCTGCAATTCGCCGTGCAATATATCCGCGCCAATCCGGAAGAGTATCTGTTCAACAACCGGGATGCCGACCAGGCCGTGATGCAAGTTGCCGAATCGGCGATTCGCGAGGTAGTCGGCAAGAACCGGATGGATTTCGTGCTCAACGAGGGGCGGGCGCAGGTGGCTGCCAAGGCGCAGGAATCAATGCAGGTCATTCTCGACCGCTACAAGACCGGCATCTCCGTAAGCCAGGTCACAATGCAGAATGCGCAGCCGCCGGAGCAGGTGCAGGCGGCTTTCGACGACGTCAACAAGGCCAATCAGGACCTTGAGCGGCAGAAAAACGAGGGGCAAGCCTACGCCAACGACGTCGTTCCGAAGGCTCGCGGTACCGCCGCCAGATTGATCCAGGAAGCGGAAGGCTACCGCCAGCGGGTGGTGGCAAACGCCGTGGGAGACGCCTCACGCTTCCGCCAGATCGTAACCGAATATAACAAGGCGCCGGCGGTGACCCGCGAGCGCCTCTACCTGGACACGATGCAACAGGTACTTACGAATTCGAGCAAGATCGTGGTCGATCAGAAGGCCGGTAGCAATCTTTTGTATCTGCCTCTCGACAAGCTGATGCAATTGAGTGGTTCCGGTAGCGGTGTGGAATCAGGCAAGCCTGCCGTCCCGGAAGTGCCAATGACACTTCCCGGCCCGGCGGAAGCGGCGCCACGCTCGCGCGATGCGCTGCGCAATCGTGACAGGGAGGCGCGATGAGAACCAGCCTGAGCACGGTGCTGGTCGCCATAGTGGTGGTGCTGATCGTCGCCAGCATGAGCCTGTTCACGGTGGATCAGCGCCAGAACGCGATGGTATTCCGGCTCGGCGAGGTAATCAGCGTCCAGACCGAACCGGGACTGTATTTCAAGATGCCGGTAATCGATAATGTGCGCTTCTTCGATATCCGCGTTCTCACGCTGGATTCGGAGGAGCCCGAGAGATTCCTGACTACCGAGAACAAGAATGTACTGGTCGACTCGTTCGTAAAATGGCGTGTCATCGACGTGCGCCAGTATTACATCAGCGTCGGTGGTGACGAGCTGCGCGCCAACGACCGCTTGAAGAAGACAGTGAATGCGAGTCTGCGCGACGAATTCGGCAAGCGCACAGTGCACGACGTGGTGTCTGGCGAGCGCGACAAGATCATGGAACTCATGCGCGAAAAAGTCGACATCGATGCCGCCAAAATTGGAGTCAAGGTGCTGGACGTGCGTCTGAAGCGGGTCGATCTTACGCAGGAAGTCAGCGAAGCGGTGTACCGGCGCATGGAAGCGGAGCGCAAGCGGGTCGCCAACGAACTGCGCTCCACCGGCTTTGCGGCGGCCGAAAAGATCCGTGCCGACGCCGACCGCGAGCGCGAGGTGATCATTGCAGAGGCGTACCGGGATGCACAGCGCATCAAGGGTGACGGCGATGCCAAGGCGTCGGCGATTTACGCCCGGGCGTATCAGTCAGATCCCGAGTTCTACGCCTTTTACCGCAGCCTCGAGGCGTATCGACAGAGTTTCCGGAACAAGAGCGACCTGCTGATAATTGAACCGAATTCCGCGTTCTTCAAGTACCTGAAAAATTCATCGGGTCGCAGCGGCAATTAGCAAGTCGCAGTTCGTGGGATCCGCAGCGGACTGGTCTCACCGATAGTGCGACGTGCGGCGGGAAAGGGGAGGATGGAAAGCTATACAAGCATCCTGCTGACCGCAGTTGCATTGATGCTGATCATCGAAGGCGTGTTGCCATTCCTTCTCCCGACCGTCTGGAGGGACGCGTTTCGCCGGCTCACCGAAATGTCGGACGGACAGATTCGTTTCGTCGGACTGTCTTCGATGCTCGCCGGTCTTTTACTGCTTTTCCTGACAAAATAGCCGAACATGCGCGATCTGGAAATTGGCCGACCGCTGGCGGCGGTATCGGAACGCGAAAGTTCGCTTGAAAACGACCATGCAGAAGTGGCTGCTTCCTGAATATATCGAGGACGTTCTACCCGCGGAGGCGGCTCGGGTGGAGCGGCTTCGTCGCCGCATTCTCGACCTGTTCGTTTCACACGGCTACGAACTGGTGATCCCGCCCATGCTCGAGTACCTGGATTCGCTGCTCACAGGCACCGGCCACGATCTCGATCTAAAGACCTTCAAGCTGGTGGACCAGTTGTCGGGGCGGCTGCTGGGGTTGCGCGCCGACATAACGCCGCAAGTGACGCGCATCGATGCACACCTGCTCAACCGACAGGGCGTCACCCGCCTGTGTTACAGCGGCACGGTTCTGCATACGCAGCCATCCGGACTGTTACGCACGCGAGAGTTGCTGCAGATCGGCGCAGAGCTTTATGGTCATGCGAGCCTCGAAAGCGACATCGAAATCCAGACGCTGATGCTTCGCGCACTGCAGGCCGCGGGGTTGAAGGGGATTCACCTCGACCTTGGCCACGTCGCAGTGTTCCGCGCACTGGTGACGCGCGCGGCGGTAGCGCGGGAGCAGGAGGCCGAGCTGTTCCAGGTACTGCAGGCAAAGGACGTACCGGCGTTGCGAGAGTTGACGGCCGGCCTCGATGCCAGGACCCGCGAGGCTCTGCTGCTTCTGCCTCAGCTTTATGGTGGCCCGGAAGCGCTCGTGATCGCGCGCGATCGACTGCCGGCGTATCCGGAGCTGGGCGCCTGCCTCGATCTGCTGGAAGCGATCGGCACGCAGCTCCGTGGCGAGGTCAAGGAGCTGTGTTTCGATCTCGCCGAATTACGCGGTTACCACTATCACAGCGGCGTGGTTTTCGCCGCCTATGCCGGAGCGCGCCCGGAGGCAGTCGCCCGCGGCGGCCGCTACGACGAAGTCGGGCGCGCCTTTGGTCGGGCAAGGCCGGCGACCGGATTTACCATGGACTTGCGCGAGCTGGCCGACATGGGAGACGGCGACCTGAAACCGATGCGCGTTCTTGCCCCTTACCGCCCCGGCGACGCGGCGCTGCACTCGGAGGTGACACGGCTGCGCGCGGGCGGAATCATCGTGGTAGTGGAGTTGTCTGGACATGAAGCCCATCGCGCGGAGCTGAACTGCGAGCAGCAGCTGGTATCGCGCGCCGGTGCCTGGAAGCTTGAACCTTTGAACTGACCGGCGCGAATGTGGATTTCGAATCAGAGGAGGGCATGGCAAGCAACGTCGTGGTCATAGGGACGCAGCGGGGTGATGAAGGCA
>Ga0187893_10014115_pt1 | contig 10969 bp, 11 predicted proteins | sample MA1701074metaG_FD_139574 | JGI IMG/M metagenome (GOLD analysis project Ga0187893, IMG submission 139574) | White microbial mat communities from a basaltic lava cave in the Kipuka Kanohina Cave System on the Island of Hawaii, USA - MA170107-4 metaG ...
AGGACTTGCCATGCTCATGAACGTCATTGAAATCCAAAAGATCATTCCCCACCGATTTCCGTTCCTGTTGGTGGACGCAATTCTGGAGCTGGAGCCGGCCAAGAAAATTGTTGGAATCAAGAATGTCACGGTCAATGAGCCCTTCTTCCAGGGACATTTTCCAGGGGCTCCGGTCATGCCAGGAGTCCTGATTGTGGAGGCGATGGCGCAGGTGGCGGCGGTCATGGTTCTAAGGGAGTTCCCTGATCGGGAACACAAGCTTGTCTACTTCAGTGGTATTGACCGGGCCCGTTTTCGACAGCCTGTGGTTCCCGGAGACCAGATTCGCATTGTAGTAGAGGCCATTAAGATGCGGGCTCGGCACGGTAAACTGAGAGGTGAGGCGTTTGTCAAAGAGAAGCTAGTGGCTGAAGCAGAAATCTTCTCGACGATTGTGGACCGGGAAGCATAGATGAGCATTCATCCCTCCGCAATCATCAGCCCCGAAGCCTCCCTGGCCGAGGACGTGATCGTTGGCGCCTACTCCGTCATTGGGGAACACGTCGTGATCGGCGAGGGTTGCCGGGTGGACGAGCATGTGGTCATAGAGGGCCCCACTCGAATCGGCCGACGCTGCCGCTTTTTTCCGTTTGGCTCGATAGGGCTTCCCCCCCAGGACTTGAAATATGGGGGCGAGCGTACCGAACTGATTGTCGGCGACGACAATATTTTTCGCGAGTATGTCACCGTGCATCGCGGCACTGTTCAAGGCGGGGGGCGCACCGTCATCGGAAACCACAACTTTATGATGGCTTACAGCCACATCGCGCACGATTGCATTCTGGGCAACCATATCATTCTGGCCAATGCGGCAACCTTGGCTGGTCACGTTACCATAGCCGATCACGCCACGATCGGCGCGTTCTCGGGCGTCCACCAATTTTGCAAAGTGGGATTTCACGGCTTTGTAGGGGGATACTCGGTCATCACCAAGGACGTCCTTCCTTTTTCCAAAACAGTAAGCCCTCGAGATGCGGGTAACTATGGAGTGAATACCATCGGCTTGGAACGGAAAGGATTTTCACCAGAATCGATCAGGAACATTCGAGCCGCGTTTCGTGTCATTCAACAGTCGAAACTAAACACAGGTCAGGCCCTAGCCGCCCTCAGGGAGGGATTTTCCAGCGACCGGGATGTTCAGACCATCATTGACTTTATTGAGAAGAGCGAAAGAGGAGTGATTAAGTGACGAGCCGCGAGTGGCGAGTGACGAGCATCGGCTTGCCACTCGTCACTCATCACTCGTTCCTCGTCCTATGCGTTACGGTCTGATTGCAGGCAATGGCAAGTTTCCCTTTCTTGTTCTTGATGCGGCGCGCAGCCAGGGCATCGACATGGTTGTTGCCGCCATCAAGGAGGAGGCATTCGAGGAAATCAACTCGGCGGCCAAGACGGTGCATTGGATTGGACTAGGACAGCTCAGCAAGCTCATTAAGACGTTTAAGCAGGAGGGTGTAACGCAGGCCATCATGGCTGGCCAGGTGAAGCACAAACAAATTTTCAGTTCGATTGTCCCGGATCTGAAGCTTGTGAAGCTGTTGGCGAGCCTTGCCTCGAAGAACACGGACTCGCTCATTGGCGCCGTAGCCGGAGTGTTGGAGGAAGAAGGCATCACCTTGATGGAGTCCACCGCCTTCTTGAAGCCGTTACTACCGGATCCGGGCCTGCTGACTGTCCGTGCTCCCAACGAGAGCGAAGCGAAAGACATTGAGTATGGACGGCGCATTGCGCGCGAAATTGCCCGCATGGATATTGGACAATCGGTTGTCGTCCGCGCCCAAGCTTGCGTTGCCGTCGAGGCGATGGAAGGTACCGATGATGTAATTCGGCGCGCGGCGTCCTTGGCTGGTCATCAGCCAATCACCGTCGTCAAAGTAAGCAAGCCCAAGCAGGACATGCGCTTCGATGTACCGGTGGTTGGGCTGCCGACGGTAGAATTAATGGTGGCCATGAATGCGACGGCACTGGCGATCGATGCACACAAGACTTTGCTGATTGATCGCGAAAAGGTGGTGGCCTTCGCCAATTCCCACCGGCTCAGCATCGTCGCCTGCGATCCGGAATGAAATGGGAGACGAGTCCGCTATGCGCGCCATCATACCTCGATTCTTTGAAGGCTTGGCGGGGAAGAAGTTTCAACCCTCTTGGCCAGTCGTCTATGTCAAAAATTAGAGCTGCCATTATCGGTGTCGGTTATCTGGGACGCCAGCATGCCCGGATCTATTCCGAGCTGGACTCTGTAGAGCTTGTTGGCGTGGTCGATAAGAACCCCGAGACTGCCGCCGCTGTGGCCTCAGATTTTGGCACAATGGCTTACTCGGACTATAGACAACTGCTTGGCAAAGTCACGGCAGCCAGCCTCGCTGCACCGACCAGCGAACATGCTTCCATCGGTTGTGAGCTGTTGCGCCAGGGAGTTGATGTACTGGTGGAGAAGCCCATTGCCTCGACGATGGAAGAGGCAGAGGCTTTGATTGAGACCGCCCGCGCGCACCGACGCATCCTTCAAGTGGGGCATCTGGAACGCTTCAATCCGGCCGTTGTCACCGCACGCGGCCTCGCCCGGCATCCGCTGTTTTTCGAAGTCCACCGGCTTGGAGTGTTCACTTCCAGAAGCCTGGACATTGACGTTGTCTTCGACCTGATGATTCACGACCTGGACGTCGTCCTTGATCTGGTGCGCTCGCCCGTCCGATCGGTGAGGGCGGTTGGGTTGCCTATTCTGAGCCGGAAGATCGATATTGCGAACGCACGCATTGAGTTTGAAAGTGGCTGCGTGGCCAATCTTACCGCCAGCCGCGTGAGCACCGAAAAAGTTCGCAAGCTGCGGTTCTTTCAACCGAGTCAGTATGTTTCTCTCGACTACACGAGACAGGATGTCGTGGTCTTGGGCGTAAAGCCAGGTGAAGGCAGCTCGCCACCCGTCATCGCGTCGCAGAAGATCGAAACCGCCCGGGTGGAGCCGCTCAGAGCCGAGATCGAGTCGTTTTTGACGGCTGTCAAGCATCGGTCGGAGCCTGAAGTCACAGCCGAAAGCAGCAAACAGGCCTTGGCATTGGCTCAGCGCGTGGTTGAGGAGATTCGGCACCATACGGCTTCATTGTCTACTTCTGGGGCAGGGAGCAGCTAGTTTGAGGTGCTCAGGCATAGTATGAAAGACGAGATCGACATTCTACGAGTTCAGTTCGCCGACGAGCGGGCTTCCCACCGCATTCGCGAGGCCTTTCTGTCTTCGGTTATTCTGCATCTCCTGCTCATTATTTTCATTCTTGTCAGCCCCAAGCTATTTTCGCGAAGCACCGTTAGGAATGTGGACTCGGATGTCGCGGCCTCCAATCCCAGCAAGGAGCTAGGGTTTCTGGCGCTTCCGAAGGATTATCAGAAACTTCTACGCAAGCCAAAGACGCCTGTGCTTGCCGAGAAAGACCGCGTCGCTCAGGGCAAGGCCCCGAAGATTGATCCCAAAGGTTTGCGCGCTCCCTATTCTGAGGGCAACACGAAACAGCTCGAGCAGTCAGCGCCCGCGGGCGTTCCGCAGCAGCCCGTCCATGCGGCGCCAGCACCCCCTCCGAGCCAACCGCAACAGCCTCCAGCTCCCGCACCCGATGAGAACAAGCAGATCGCAAAGCTCCAGTCGCCCCAGCCCAGCTCTGCGAGCAGACCCCAACGAGGCTTGCAAGACATCAGCGATCGGCTGGAAACTCCTGGTTTTTCGGTGAAGAAGTCCATTGAACAGGCTCGCCTGTCGGGAAGCTATGGGCAGGGCGGCTTGGGCGGAGATTCACTCCGTAACTTTGATAACCGCCAAGCCAACTTCTCGGTGGATGAACCGACCATCCTCAGCGACACACTCGGGGTGGATTTTGGCAGCTGGCTGCGGCTGGTCTACTATCGAGTCCGCGACAACTGGTATGCTGTTATCCCGGAACTGATTCGCAGCGGCACTAAGGGGAAGGTCGTGATCATTTTTGACATCCACAGCAACGGCCGCATCGACAACTTGCAGGTCGTCAAGAGTTCCGGCCTGTCTCCCTACGACCGTGCCGCGATCTCGTCCCTCAAACTCTCAGAACCCTTCCCCGGTTTCCCCCACGCTTTCAAAGGGCAATCTCTGACACTGCAATTTTCCTATCTGTACAACGTTCGGTTGTGACTTCGGGTTAAAGTCTCCTCGCGACGACCGGCATTGACTCGCATCCCGCTAGAAGATTCCATTCAGTTGCCGTTTTCAGAAAGCGTCGTTGACGCTTCAGTTGCAAACCCTGATTCAGCGAGTTTAGCAACATTGCACATCAGCCACGGCGAACGACTCATCCTAGGAGGCTTCGCCGCGCATCTCCTGACTCTTGGCCTCACAACTGACTGAGCATGCATCGCCTATCGCCGTCGAAGTGACGCGCTCTGCCAAAAACCTTGGCCGATCGTAGACAACTCCAGGAGCACCACAGATTTGGTTGAGACGAGGTTGTCATCCGGTTGCCGGCCGATTCGTGGAGTCCTTGACTTTAGTTTAAATATATGATAACATTGACTTTAAATCTATTATAAAGGGAGGCATACATGTTGACGAGAATCCAAGATTTTATTCAACTCGCATCAAAAGATCTCAAGACCACGCCAGACACGGCGCGCGACGCAACGGGAGCCCTTCTGCAGTATATCCAGCACAAAGCAGATCCTAAGGATTTCCAGGAACTGGAAAATCGAATTCCGGGCGCAGCAGAGCTTACCAAGCAGGCACCCGCCGAAACGCAGAAAGCCGCTGCGGGAAGCCACACAACGGGCGTGCTGGGTAGCGTGACGAGCACTGCTGCTTCAACATTAGCTGGGACCGGCGTTGGCTCTGGGCTGCAAATGGCCAGCCTGCTTCAAAGCGCGGGACTTAGCAACGATAAGTTCGCGCCCTTCGTTTCTACATTCTTCAATTTTGCCAAGCCCAAGCTCGGCAACGAATTGGTCACCAGGCTCGTCGGGAAAATTCCGGAACTGAAACACGTGCTCAACTAGAAGGAGTTAAGGAGTCAAAGATAAACAACACCAAACGAAAGGAGCAATAGATATGGGATACAGGATCACTGAAATAGAAGGCGTCGGCACCAAGTATGCCGACAAGCTTGCAACCATGAACATTACTACTACGGAAGACTTGCTGAAGTTCAGCACCACACCCGTTGGCCGCAGACAATTGAGCGAGAAGACTGGAATCTCGGAAACGCTCATTCTGAAATGGTCGAACTATGCCGACATGATGCGTATTTCCGGAGTCGGTCCACAGTTTGCCGAGCTCCTCGAAGCTTCAGGCGTGGACACGGTGAAGGAACTCCGCAACAGAAACTCTGAGAATCTCTATCAGCAAATGAAAGAAGTCAACGCGACAAAAGGACTGGCGAAGGCTTCACCTGCGGACTCTGTGGTGCATGACTGGGTAGAACAGGCAAAGGAACTAGCCCCCTTGATGACCTACTAGGGAATAACTGAAGATCTAAGATCGTTCCTTCCTGGTCTCTAATTCCAGAAACCTGCGGAAGAACTCTGATCGCAGCAACCGTTCAGCTTGTTCCTGCCCGCGGCGAAAGGTTCGCATGATCACGGCGTTGTCGTGGCACAGGAAGCCTGCTTCGACTGGATGATCGGGGCTGATCACCAGCAGTCGCGCATGTTGCAGCGATTTCCTGGTCGATGGCTCCTCATTCAGCAGCCGCAGCCGGGCGCTTGTTTCCCACAGGCGGCCTTTTGGGTCGCAACAAAAAATCACGGTCTTGTCTGCGTGAGCCCAATCTGCCACAGCCCGAAAGCGACTATCTTCCTCGAACAGCGCCATGGGCATCTTCATGGCGAAACTTCCGTCTAAAAACACCGCGTTAGCGTCCCCGCCAAATTGCTGAGGATCTCCATCGTTCACCTGCTCTGGACGCAGCGGCCAACCCATAGCTAGTGGAACAAGACAGGACGCTTCAATCACCGAGTGATAGTTAGAGTGCGTCAAAGGGCGAACGAATTCAGTATGCAAGGCAGAGGGCAGCGGCATTGCGAATATGACAGGATCCTCTTGGTACATTGAGGGCGAATATTTCATCGCTCGCGGCAGTTTTCGGGTGAGCGATTTCAGAAAGTAGCGGTTGAGGTCGTGCGACTGAACAGGCTTGCCGTCCCGGCGGCGCAGCCGAGTCGTGAAGATCAGCAGTTTTTTTCCCGGTTTGCCGTTAAACACGGCGGCAACCTCAGAGTGTCCCATGACGAAGCGAATAGAGCTGCGCAGATGGAGGCGAAACTTTCCAAACCCCCAGAAGCTCTGCTGTTCGAACGCTACTGCTTCATTGTCGGGAAATTTTTCGGAACCCCAATGTGTCCATCCCTTCAAGACGGTGACTTCCGTTTCCGTGGCGACATCCGCTGCTGCATAGCCTCCGGCCGAGGCGCCCATTGAGATCTGTGGATAACAACCCTGATGGCGGGACCAGCACATCAGCTCGTGCAGGACGCCGCCCTGCCAAGCGCCGCGCCCCGCGCCGCCAGAATCGAGAATCCAACCGAAGGTTGTTGGGGGCATGACTCTAAGGTTAAGCTTGGTGGTTCAATGCGAGGAACAGGCGGCTACAACTCAGCGATTTGTCGCAACATTCTGGAAGGCAACGTCCAGAGGAGCTCACCGGCCCAGGGAGGCGGGTCGTTGGTTTGCACACAGAATACCGCACCCTTCTTGAACGGGAGCGACACTCTTGCATCCCCAAAAACCAGGTAAGAAGCAATGCAACCGACGCTGGGCTGATGTCCTACCAGGAGTACAGACTTGCACTCACCAAGACTGTGCAAACGACGCAGAACGCCCTCGACTGCGCCCTCCGGAACGAGTTCATCCCATTCATCCATTGGCCGACGAAACTTCAATACATCAGCCACGATCTCGGCAGTTTGTCGCGCACGAAGCAAGGGGCTGGAAATGATCAGGTCGAAGTCTGTCTGGAGCCGCTTCAACCCCTGAGCCGCCTGACGCATTTTTGCGATACCTTCGCTGGTGAGCGCCCGCTGCTCGTCCCGGAAATTGTTATCCTGGCCAATTGGAGCGGCAACGCCATGACGGAGGAGATGGATGTGCATTGGTCAATGTGAGAAAAAACGATTTTTCACTCTTGCGTAGTGCATCAGGAAGACACCAAGGGGCGCGTTCGGCGTCTCACCCCCTCGGTTTTTCGGCCACTCCCCCTAGAGGCGCGAAGCAAGGGGGGGAGACACTACGGGTCAGGCGAGCCGCAGCGAGGTACTTCTTGCTCAACTCCTCCGCCGGGTGGGCAAGCTGGAGTCCCGATCCCAGATGATGCTGCAGCCGGGCAGTGCGCTCTTCAACGTCTCCAGCCCTTTCTCAGAGACCAGAGTGTGATACAGATTCAGGATCTTCAATTTCTTAAGACCAGCCAGAAGCGGGACACTCGCGTCACTCACGGCACCACCGTCCATTTGCAGCTCCATCAAATCCTCCAAAGCGGCCAAATGCGCCAAGCCCGCATCCGTCACGCCTGTGTAATCCAGGTTCAGGCTTGTTAGCGACCGCAGTCGCGCGATGGATTGTAGGCCGGCCTCGCCCACTCGCGTCCGGACAAGCTCCAACACCCTCAATGATCCAAGCCCTTCCAGACTCTTCAGACCCTTGTCCGTAAAGCGACCGTAGCTCAGTGCCAACTCAACCAAGTTGACCATTTCTCCAAGCTGCACCAATCCCTCATCACCAATGTCAGTTCCGGCCAGATTCAGGTGCGTAAGTCTCGTCAAGTTCTTAAGTTGAGACATTCCTTTATCGGTGACGTCCGAATGGCTCAGGGAAAGCTGTTCCAAATTCTTGACCAAAGCCAGCTGCTTCAGCCCAGCATCCGTAACTGGTGCCCCGGCAAGATCTATGTGCGTCAGCCCTGCCAGATCGCTGAGGCGCGCGAAACCCTCACCCTGAACCAGCGTATGCCTCAAGCTGAGCTTTCGAAGAGACTTTAGCGAAGCCAGATGAGCCAGCCCTCGATCCGTAGTCAGGGTGTGATCGAGTGCCAGGTCTGTTAGTTTCGTGGCCCCCGAGCAGAAGCGTATGCCCAGGTCGCCAATCTCGGTGTTCTTCAGGTCGAGCGTACGGAGATCAGGAAGTTCGCCGAGAACCTCGAGCTGTGGGTCGGTGGCGCCTGTCGAAGCCAGCGAGACGCCTGTAAGAGAACCCTGAGCCCAAATGGCTTTTCCGCCTATACCCTGAATCCATTTTACCACTGCCTTCTCCCCCTTGCCAACGGGCGGCGTCGCGCTCGCTACCTGTCCAGCTGGGCGCAACGCGAAAAAATCCACAAAGTCAAGATCAGAGTTTGGCAGCGCAGCTTGGAGGCTGGCGATGCCGGCGCTCGTTGTGCGTGTGTAGCGCAAATCCAGCCGTTTCAGTTGCTTCAGCTGTTTGAGCTTCTCCAGACCCGCGTTCGTAACTTGGGTACGATAAAGCACCAGTTCTTCCAGTTCACGCATTTCCTTCAGGTTATCGAGTCCACTGTCCGTAACCTCGGTTCCCAGCAGGTTCAGCTTGCGGAGCTGTGTGAGTTCTTTCAGATGTGACAACCCACGATCGCTGACTTTTGTTCCATGCAGATCCAGCTCTCTGAGCTGGTGAAGCGAGCTCAGTGATGCGATTCCCTCGTCGGTGATCTGAGTGTCACGCAGGTAAAGTTTGGAAAGGTCTGCCATGCCTTCCAGGCTCCTGATACCGCCGTCGTCCAACGGGGCAAAACTCACGTCCAGGAAGCGCAGCTTACGAAATGGAGCCAGCGATCTACCCTTGACTTCTGTGAGTGCAAGACGCAGTTCCCGCAGATTGGTCAGACTTGCGATCTGGTCCAATCCAGAGTCGCGCAGCTTGATGGTGGTGATGAAGTGGTCGCTCAAATGAAGCACTTCCAAATTCGTCAGCTTCGCCAGATGCCGCATGTGGGGATTATGATCGGGATGCTTTCCCGCGTTCGGATTGAATATCGGGCCTGGGAGATAGAGCGCTTTAAGGTGGGTGAGCTCTGACAGGCGCACCAGATCGGGCGGATCAATGTTGGCTCCGACCAGATTAATAGTGTGAAGACGAAAGTCTGGCTGAGACAAATCGGACAAATCCGCTAGAACTTTCGACTGAGGACCCATCGTCACAACGTGGCCGCCCATGCGGATGACCCACTCTGCAACTTCACGGTCCAGCATTTCCACTGTGGCCTGTGCGAAGACCGGCAATAGACACAATGCAATCGCGGCCACGACGTGCAGTCCTCTAGCTTGTCGGCTTCTGCCAGCAACCGGGCTTGGCAAAAGTCGCAGGTTCGTCATTTCTGGACAGCGTGTCATATAGGCTATTCAGATATCGTCTGGATTCCAGTTTTCGCCAGTATGACGTTATTGAATTCTTAGGTCTTCGTCATCCAGCCAACCGCACCGCGAGCCGGACTCCAGAATGAGGTTGCTGCTCGCCGATGGCCTCAAAGCTGTTGAAGATGAGCACGAGGAGGACGCGGACTGCGATACGTGGCGTCGTTAGCTTTCTCCCTGCATGAAGTACGCCCGTGTCGCTTCTCTCACGAACTGTGCGCAGCGGAACGCCTGAAACTGAGTCTCCAACTCTTCAGCGGCATGCATCAATGCCTCCTCGGAGGCACGTCCAGGGCGAAGCATTTGATAGATCTGTAAGATCTTCTCCTCGGGCACGCGCGCGAGTTCGCTGGCACGGCGCAGATTTTCTGCCAACTGGCGGCGTCCGGCGGCGGCGGCTATTTCTGCCTGCCATTCCAATGCTTCGCTAGTAACCCGCAGGTCCTTGATTTGGATCTTTCCAGCCAGCACTGCTTCCAAGTCGATCTCAGTGAACTGGAGGCCAGAAGGTGTCTTCAGCCGCTCCGGCTGTCGCTCTGAAAGAGGGTAGTCACTGACTCCCGGCTTGTCCATGGTCATGGGCCCCCAAGCTTTCCAGCCAGTTTCCCGCTCCGAGGAAAGTCTGCAGATGCATGTCCGCTTACCTTCTCAGTTGCTTGCGTCTCCGTGGCTGGGCTGCATCCGAGATCGTCAAAGTCCACGTCGATTTCCTGCGGCGGCTTTCTTTTGACAACTTGCTCTGTTTCCCGATGATGCAGCAGTGTGGTGTTGACGATATATTTCAGGCGCGCCATGTTGTCGATCTGAATCGGCACCGGAAGGACCGGTTCGCCCTTGGCGTACTTGGCAGCGTTCTTTCCAATGACTCGATAGGAATCGAGCGTGAGGTTGGGTGCTTGCGGGAAAAGCTCCAGATTGTTCAACGGCTCCAGATCACGATGATGGATGACCGTGGTTCCTTTCGATTGAATGCCAATGCCGATTCCGGAACCGCTTAACTGGGCGCCTGCATGACCGATAAAGCCACAGTCAGAGGTTGAATAAATCTTAACGAGCCGTGCCCTGAGGCCCTCGGTCTGAACCCCGTCCATCAGTGCTCGCAACACACTCTCATGAGGCAATCCCAGCAGCGTCGCATCCATCGCTGTTCCAAAAGCTGGCCCGAGTGCGATTACAATTTCCCGTGTATTAGTGCCTTGTTGCGCATCGCCGCGTTCGTGCATGCGCATCTTCTTTCCGGGGCTGGGCTGGCCAATCTTTTGAGGCTGCAACGCCTGGGGTATGGAAGAGATTTCCTCCCAGCGTTGCGGGCTTAGCACGTAGCCGGTACCTGGCCCCTCGTAGTCATTGGGATCATTGATGGCGCTCAAAACACGCGGACCAGGCAACACGACAGCCGACGTTTGGAGGTAGTCGCCGGACACCCGCAGCTTTTGCAACGCAAGTACCTTTTCTGCAATGTCTTGAAATCCATGTTGGGCCAGAGCGCGAATCACATCTACTCCGTTTTTCCCGTTCTTCAGGAATCTTTCAGCGGCTTCAAGATCGGCCACCACGTTTC
>Ga0187893_10014116_pt1 | contig 10969 bp, 13 predicted proteins | sample MA1701074metaG_FD_139574 | JGI IMG/M metagenome (GOLD analysis project Ga0187893, IMG submission 139574) | White microbial mat communities from a basaltic lava cave in the Kipuka Kanohina Cave System on the Island of Hawaii, USA - MA170107-4 metaG ...
ATTCGCAACATCGAGCCTTTTTCCACCGTGCCCAGATTCTTTACAAAAATGGGGACACCCTCGCGATTGTGGCCGACAACAATGTTCTCAATGTCGTGGATGTCAGAGATCAGTGCCTCACCCCGAATGATGTATTGTTCCTGGTTCCGCTCCATGTAGCCGCTCCCAACATTGGCGTTATTCTTCTCCAATGCCTCGAAGATGGAAGCGAGAGACAACCGATAGGCGAGCAAGCTCTGTGGATTGATGACGACATGATACTGTTGCGCCTTGCCGCCCCAGGTGTTCACTTCCACGACGCCGGGAACTGACCGCAACCGGTAGGCGATCTCCCAGTCGAGGATGGTGCGAAGCTCCATCGGCGTGTAGCCCTCCCCTTCTACTGTGAACTGGTAAATCTCACCCAGTCCGGTCGTGAGGGGTCCTAACTCCGGACGGCCGAGGTTTGCCGGAATGGCTTCAATTGCCGTGTTCAGACGCTCTGATACCAGTTGACGCGCGAAGTAGATATTGACGTCCTCTTCAAAGATCACAGTTACGGAGGAAACGCCGTAACGCGAAACCGACCGAATCTCTGACAGGCGTGGCAGGCCGTTCATCGCGGCCTCCACGGGATAAGTGATGAACCGTTCGATTTCCACCGGCCCCAGAGTCGGAGATTTGGTCAGGATCTGCACTTGGACATTGGTGATGTCGGGCACAGCATCAATGGTGAGGTGTTTCAATGCAAACGATCCAGCTACGACAGAAAGGCAGACGGCAAGAATCACCAGAATGCGGTTGGCAAGAGCGAGTTCGACGATGCGATGCATCAGTGTTCCTCCTGAAGAGTTTCTTTGAGCAACGTCGACTTGAGATAGAAGCTGCCCTGCGTGACGACTCGTTCGCCAGGCTTCAGTCCGTGGGTTACCTCAACCCAGCCATCGGCTTTGTGGCCCAGCTCGACCTCACGCCGTTGAAGCTCTTGTGCCTTGGTCTGAACAAAAACTGCATTCTTGCCATCCACTTGCTGCAAGGCTGTTTCAGGAATTGCCGGAACAATCCTAGGATCCTGGGTGGGGAGACGAACGGCGCCGAACATCTCCAGCCTGAGCTGCTTGCCGCGGTTTTCCACTTCGACTCGCACCTTGGCGGTGCGCGTTTCCGGGTCGAGTCGCTGTGCGACTTGAGTGATCCTTCCTGAGAATTTTCTGTCGGGGAAAGTAACAAAGGAGATCTCGGCAGTCTGGCCTGTCTTGACGCGTCCAAGGTCGCGCTCATACACGCTGGCAATGACCCACACGTGTCGGAGATTGGCGATCGTCATCACCTCCTGGTCGGTCGCCAACACCTCGCCTGGGGCAATTTGAAATTCCAGAATCACGCCCGACTGAGGCGCCCTAACGCTGCTAATGCTTGAAGAAGTCACCGATGCTATCAGTCGGTCCGTACTCGCCCCGAAACGCCCGAGCTTGCCAGCCACCGCGTTCAGATTCTCGGCATGTGCCTCCAGTTCGGCCTGGGCCTCCCGTTGGTCAGCGATTCGTATCTCCAGCTCCTTTTGGGCCAGCGCTTGTACGGCCACCAGGCTCCTGGCCCTTTCGACCGACTGCTCGGTCAACCTGACACGGGCTTCGAGCTTCCTCTTTTGTGAGAGAAGCCCTTTGTATTCTCCCAGCAGCTCTCCCAATTCGATGTTGTCGTAGTCGAACAGCACCTGCCCAGCCTCGACCTGGTCCCCAGGGCGCACTAGTACACGCCTTACGATGCCTCTCCCAAGGCAGCGAACACGAGCCACCTGATTCAAATCGGGCTCAACGACACCTGCAGCCTCAAGCCACTCTTTCAGGGCACGTAGTTCGACTACGAGTGTCTTGATGTCAGCGTTACGCAACGCTTCTGCTGTGAGCGCAACGGTCTCGCCAGGGCCGCTCTGGCTTTCTTCGTGAACATGCTCCGGTTCAACAGTGCGGCCCTTGTAGTACCATGTGAACACCGCGCCCCCAAGCAGCAGCGTGAATAGAACCATGTTTCTCAGAGTGAAGTCAGGAACTCGGATGGTAATTTCTCGCATGGTTATTCAGCCTCCAGCCCGATGGCGCTTCCCAGCTCGTAAAGACTCATGCGGTAATCATACAGAGCCTGATTGTAGGCTTTCCGTGTCTCACGAAAAGCTCGCTCGGCATCGAGCAAATGGATGAGGTCGATCTCTCCCAACTGGTAGGCGGTCAGGACGATCTGCCGAGATTCTTCAGCTTTCTGAATGGATTCCTTCTCGATGTATTCCACTCGCAGGCGACTGATCTCAGAGCTGTTGTGAGCCTTCCGAATGTCGAGCAGGACTTGAGATCGCGTGTGGGCAGAAAGATTGTCTGCCCGAGCCTTCTCTGCCGCCGCCCTGGCAATGCCTCCTTCGTTCCTGTCAAATACCTTCAGGGGAAGGGAAATCCCGAAGACGACGGTGTTGTCGAGCAGGTTTCTCTTGTATCCACTCGTGACTGTGATGTTCGGAGACCGCAGAGACCATTGGTGGAGCGTCTCGGTGTCAGCCCGCTTCTGCTCGAACATCGAAGCCATCAAATCGGGGCGTTTGGCGAGAGCCTGACGCTGCAGCTCTTCCAATAGCAGCGGGGGAGGAATCCCGTCCGCAGGGTTTGCGGTTCTTCTGACGACCGCAAGAGGCTCGGAGAGCTTGAAGGAAGGGGTGACCTGAGAAAGTCCGAAGAGAGAAAGCAGCGTGCTCTTCGCATTGGACAACGCTAGTTTGGAGGCAAAAACGTCCTCGACAAACCTGAGGCGTTCAACCTCCACGCGCTTCAGTTCCGCACCAGAGATGTCCCCTTTTTCGAAACGCGTTCGGTTCAGCTCGATGACCCGATCGATTTCCTGAAGGATGGTTTCAGCGCTGCCCAGATTAGCTTGAGCGAGAACGGCTTGGAAATAAGCCCTGCGAACCTCAAGGGCCAAAGCACGGACCATATTGTCTGTTTGGGCTTTTTGCGCCTGGCTCCTCAGTTCTGCAGCGTGTGTTCGCAGTTTCCTTTTCCCACCCGTCTCGATCTCCTGGTCGAGCCGGACGGTGATTTCCTGAGTGTGAAAGAACGGGCCTATCTCGGAGTGGAACAGCCGGTAGTCTTCGAAGTAAGCTGAGAAGGCAGGATTCAACCGCTTCGAAGCATCAACTCGATCGGCTTCCGTAATCTCAACTTCATTTCGCGCGGCCTTGAGTCGCGGGTTGTTGGCAAGTGCAATTTCGAGGGCCTTCTTCAAGTCGAGTTGTTCCGCTACTTCCGCGTTGATCTGACCAACACAGACGGCTGGCCAGAGCAGCAGGAATGGCAAGAGCCATTTCATGATCTCCTCCTTGGTGGCTGAGCGTGCAGTTATCTTGAAGACGCGAACCCGCCTTGGAGGCGTGTTTTACCGACGGACAGTCGGAAAAGTCGACTGCATAGACAGTCCTTCTTCCAGGGATTCCCTAGGGGACCAGGGTTGGGAGGCTAGGATCGCGGAGGGTGATACGGCGGCTGAGGATTGACCGAAGAAACGATTTCACCAGGAATCAGACTAAGGATGGAACTGTTCAAGGTTCTGAGGGGCTGAAAAGCGCCTGAGATGAGAAGATGACGGCAACAACACAAGCAGTCGTGGTCGTCGCCTCTGGAGTTCGGAGGGGAAGTTTGTTGCGTGTCTGGCGCAGTCACGAAGGCTAAAGCCCGTGGCTGAGCCAGAGACACAGACTGGTCTTCCCCGCATGCGTCAGGTACCAGCAGGTCCTCAACACCCAGACAAAGGCAAATCAAGGCGATCAGCAGGAAAGCCACAAACCGCTTTGAGGAGGTGCCACGTAAGAAAATCATACTCAGTCAGAATAGCAGCTCAACACGAAGCGAACCAGCCAAATTGTTGGACATCGCGTGTATTACAACGACCCTAAAAATGCTCTGAGGGCCTCCTTATCTTCCGCGGGCAGCTCTTCATATGCGGTGCGACTCTTGAGGGCCTCGCCTCCGTGCATCTGGATAGCCTCTTTCAGAGTCGAAGCTCGGCCGTCATGCAGAAACGGCGCTCGCAGGCGTACGCCCCAGAGGGGTGGTGTTCGTATCTCCTCCGGCTTTGCGTCGCCCTGGCCGATGCCGTCACCTGTGCCTATATCGTGTAGTAGAAAATCGCTGTACGGGAAGAAGCGTTTGAAGCTCAGAGCCTGAACCGCACTGGGGCCTGTTCTCAGCGAAGGAACGTGGCACGAAGTGCAGCCGGCCTGCTGAAAGAGTTGTTCCCCTCGTTGAGCTTCTTCAGTGATAGGTCCACGAGGCGGGGGTCCGAGTAGTTTCATGAAGTTGTCGAAGTTATCAATCCCTCTCAGTCCCGTAGTCCGTTCGGGTCCGTCCTGCAACCCGGGAACCGGGTTAAACAACTCGATCTTCTCGCAATCGCCGCCCGGACAGGCTTCTTTAGGAAACAGATCGTTGGTAATACCCATTTCGTCCCGATAGGCCTCAGCTCCAAAGGCCATCAGCGTTGCTTGTTGAGCCTTCCAGCCAAAGCGCCCAATCCGCACCCGGTCGGTGGCCCTGTCGAGAACGCGGTGAGCCCGGCCGCTGATGCCGTCACCGTCGCCGTCCTCTGGATCCTCTAACGCAATCAGCACTTCGTCGGGAACAGCCTCCACCAGGCCGTTCCCAAACAGCGGAAGAGATTTTCTCCGGGCGATGACGTTCGCTTCCGGTGGAATCGTGACCTGCGTCTCGTGCGGCGGGATCGAGAACATTTGAAACACTGATCCTCCCGGCAATTCTTCAAAGGTGCCGTCTTCATGACGGATCCCCGCACGGACCTCGGTGATGGTGCTCGATCCGCCGATTCGAGGGACGCTGTGGCACTCTGCACACGAACGTCCGTTAAACACCGGCCCCAGTCCTTCATCCGGACTCTCCACTTCAGTGAAATCGTCGAGTCCAACCCTGAACAGTTCGAAGTCTCTGGCAGTGATGCCTTGAAGCGGATCTCCGAACTCTGTGCCTGCGACGATTTGTTCCTGTTGTGAGGCCGACCAACTGGCGGTCAGAACGTGCAGACAAACAAACCCGATAATCACAGCGAGAGTTGTCAGACGTATTCTTCTACACATAGCTCAATCCTTGATCGACTCTTGACTTCCGAAATCATTCCACGACGATCACGCCTCGCATCATGGTGTGACCGGCACCGCAGGGCCTGGAGCATTCGAAGGCATAGCTTCCTTTCTCTTTGGCATCGAAAACCACCTTGACGTTGCCACGGCCCCGAGCCGGAATGATCTGATTGATATTTGCCGAGGCAATGCGAAAGCCGTGAAAGGTGTCGTCGCTGCTTAAGGTGATCTCCAGTATCGTTCCCTCTTTCACCTTGATTTGTGACGGCGTGAAATTGAAACGCTCGGCCACCATATTCACTTTCTGAACCTTGCGTCCTTTCTTCTTCTTATTGTCGGGATCAGTCTGATCCCGACCGTAACCCAAAAACGCGAGCAGGAAGAAAGCCGCCAGCGTCAGAACCAAGCCCTTTTTGCTCTCTGTCCAGTGAAGTTTCATCAAAGATCTCCTTGCGGAGTGGCTCAGAACCACCATCCCACCCCAAAGTTCCAGCGATTGGTTGGTCGAACCACTGTGCTGGCGCTTCGCATGAGGTTGTAGTCGAATTTCAGAGCCACGTCCGGATAGGGATAGTAGGTCAGCCCAATCACGTGGGCTGAACGATCAAACTGCTTGAGCGGCAGAAATCCGGCTGGCATGCGATACTGCGTGTCGAAGTTTTCGTAGCGATAGAATGTGACCAAGTCATGCCTGAACCCAATCGGGAACAAGTGAGCTGCCCCTTCGAGATAAAAGCCCCGCATGGCTCTGGCGACATTCGGATTAACACCCGTCTGGCGCTGTAATGCCCGGTTGATTTCAGCCGCGTTCCCCAGATGATTCGTCGCAAACTGACCTCTCCAATCGAAGCGGCCACGCCGAAAACGGCCGTCGAATTCAAAGATTCGCGCCGGGCCTTTGATGTTTTGAAGATTAAACCCTGTACGCCCGTTCCAAAAACTGGTTCCCAGATTCAACCCCGGAACGCCGCGATACTCCAGGCGTCCGACCTGGGCCATATGTCGGGCGTTCTCGAGGAAGCCGTTCTGCAGGCCGCCGCGGAATCCTTCTTCGGCTGAGAATCGCGTGGCATCCAGGGACGTCATCAGATAAGCCTTGTAGGCAAAACCCTTCCCTAGATCACCGACGAACCCTCCTCCGGAGCCGAACCAAGTGGAAGGGATAATGAATGTGTCGACAAAGGGTCGCTCCACACCGTTAAAACTCACTGGCTCGTGGCGCTCATTGATGATGCCCACCGGTGACAGGAGCATGCCTGCACGAAAGTTGAACCTCGGATGAATCAGAAAGTCGAGATAGGCTTGCTCTAGCGCTATTTCACCGCTTATCTCTCTTCCTTCCACGAATGCGTGTTCAAACTCCAGTTCCGACCAAAAGCGAATGCGATCGCCAAATCCGTGGCCAAAAAGCAATACAAACCGGTGGAAGTCGAACGTGGTCGGATTGAGACCGTCGTGATTCAGATGAGTCTCCATGTACCCGGCATACGGCACATTCTGAATTTCAGACGCAGCATCATTGATTGGCGGCGTTGTCGATGCAAGCTGCGCAACCGGGACGGAGGGAAGACTGGCTCTGTCAGGCGGCGGATTGGCACCGCTCGTATCAAGAGCTTTTAGATCGGTTGTGAGAGATTTCACCTCACTCCTGGTTTGTTCGAGAGCTGTCGTTCCGCCGGGAGTCTCGCCGGAAATTTTCTGGAGCAGAAGATCAAGATTGCGCTCTAGGCTGGACAGCCTTTGTTCTATTGCCGCCAGACGTTCCTCCGCGGTCTCAGCTGTCAATGAAGCTGACTGGAGCATACAAGCGATAAACACAATACAGCGGAGCCGGAAGACCCGGACACGACTGGTAAACATAGCACCTCCATAATCGCAACGAAAAGCCAACCCGGGAAGGTTATCCTAGTTTTCCAAATGGCCAAAGAAATATTTTGATCATCCTAAATTTATGTCAAGATCCATTGAAAGTTAGCGTATCCAAAAAGTAATTGTAAGCACACAACTCACGTCGGATTTTGCCTATGTAGGGTCGTCGACGCGACGGTTTTACGACTAAACTGTTTGGTGACTGATTCTGATTCCGGGGGTGTTATGAGAAAGCGTGTTGTTACCAGCACTGCAGAAAATTACCTAAAGGCTGTTTTGAGACTCGAAGACATGAATGAAAAAGTTAGTACCTCCAAGGTGGCTCGCCGGCTTGATGTGGTTGATGGCACCGTGACGGATATGCTGAGGAAGCTGCAGTCTGCTGGCCTACTCGAGTACACTCCTTACTATGGCGCTGCTCTGACTCCCAAAGGACGCGTTATAGCGCTAAAAATCGTCCGACGTCATCGCCTGATTGAATTGTTTCTTCATCAGATTATGGGATATGGCTGGGAACAGGTCCATGACGAGGCTGAACGGTTGGAGCACGCAGTATCTGATTTCTTCGTCGAACGAATTGACGTCCTGATGAACCATCCTACCCAAGACCCTCACGGAGAGGCCATTCCCGATGCTCGCGGTTTTCGAGCGCCCGAACATGATCTTTGCTTAGCTTCCGCTGAGCCAGGACTCTATACGATCCGCAGAGTAACTAGTAGCAATGCGGCGCTCTTGGAATATTTGGGAAACCAGGGTCTGTTGCCAGCTCGAACTCTTTCTCTAATTAGCAGAGCGCCTTTCGACGGACCTCTTGAGATACTTCTCACGAAAACCGAAAGTGCACGGCATATTGGTATCGAGGTCGCGAAGCACGTTTTTGTCTCTCCCGGAAAGGAACGGGGCAGAGCTCGGAGCAGCAATTCGAACCAAGTTCCCCCGTCTTCCAAGCGCCGCGACCGCTCGTAATTTGCAATACAGACTTCAGTCACCTATTGGGTATTGAAGTTGCGAGAAATTCATCCGTAAATCTGCCGCTCCCACGAAGCTCAGTAAACTCGGCATTTGGCTCATACATGACGCTGTCCCGGAACGTCCTTGAGCTAAACCAGGGCTTCAGATTTAAACGCCACTTTCCGAAGTCGCAGTGCATTCGTAATCACGGCCACTGAGCCGAAGGTCATGGCCGCCGCTGCCAGCATAGGACTGAGCAACCAGCCGAAAAAGGGATAAAGAACGCCAGCTGCAATCGGCACGCCGAGCGCGTTGTACACAAATGCGAAGAACAGATTCTGGCGGATGTTCTTCATTGTCGCCCGGCTGAGTTTGCGGGCTCGGACGACGCGGAAGGGCTTCAGATCATCATGGTCACGGGAGACACCAGAGTGACTGCCAAATCGGTGGCTCAACAGTTAGGAATTGATGAGGTGAAAGCCGAGGTGCTGCCGGATCAAAAGAATGCAGTAGTAAGGAGCCTGCAAGAACCAGGGCTCGTGGTCGCGATGGCAAACGACGGCGTCAACGATGCGCCAGCGCTCGCTCAGGCACATGTGGGCATCGCAATGGGAACCGGTACTGACATTGCTATTGAGAGTGCCGGAACCACGCTGGTGAAGGGAGATCTTGATGGTATCGTGGATTGCCTCGACTGAAGAGATTTGATTGGATCGGCTGTGGCTAGGAGACCTGCCCGTTCACGGAAACGAACATTACCGTATGGCCTTCACGGCGCAACTTCTCGGCCTTTTCGAACAAAGGCTCGACGCTCATAGCGACCTGCTCAAAGAGTTGCTGATTTCCAAGGGCGACTTCCTTTCCCGCTACTCGACAACCCCTTTGCCAGTCACGGATCGGAAGTTTTCTGCGGCGGCTATTTCAATCCCCCTTTCCCGCGCCCCAGCCACAATCGCGCCCGCGAGCGGATGCTCGCTGCCCAATTCCAGGCTTGCAGCGAATGCCAGGACTTGTCCCTCACTCCATGGAGGCAACGCATGTACCGACTGAAGTGCGGGCTTTCCCACTGTCAATGTTCCCGTTTTGTCCACGACCAGAGCATTGACCTTCTCCATCACTTCAAGTGCCTCCGCATCTTTGATCAGGACTCCCGAGAGAGCACCGCGACCGCATTGATGAGTGCATGCGTCATGCGTGGTTCAGGGCCGACAAGACCCCAAACGATAAAGGTCCCTAAGGCTACCAGGACGACAGCGGGAACGAACCACGCCGAGACGGTATCGGCTAGTCGCTGGATGGGAACCCGGCTTCTTTGTGCTTGTGCCACCATTCGAACAATCTGGGCAAGGAGCGTCTCGCTTCCAACCCGTTCCGCTCGAATCACCAGTCCGCCTGTGCCGTTGACAGTACCTCCGGTGACCTAGTTGCCTTGCACCTTCTCCACGGGTACTGGTTCGCCCGTGATCATCGATTCGTTAACCGAGCTGGCTCCCTCCAAAACCACTCCGTCGACCGGAACCTTCTCACCTGGCCTGACTCGCAGAGTATCGTTTGGCAAGACTTGATCCAGTGGAATATCCTCTTCCGCACCGGTGGGTCGTATTACTCGAGCTGTCTTGGGTGCGAGCCCGAGCAACGCTTTGATCGAACTGCTGGTCTGGCTGCGCGCACGCAGTTCCAACACCTGCCCCAAGAGGACCAAAGTAGTGATCACCGCTGCCGCTTCAAAGTAGATAGCTACCTCGCCTCCATGGCCACGAAAGGCAGGAGGGAACAGCTCCGGGAATAATGCGCCGAGCAAACTATAGAGATAGGCCGTTCCAGTCCCCATAGCAATCAAGGTAAACATGTTCAGGCTTCGATTGACGATCGACGCCCAACCACGTTGGAAAAAAGGCCAGCCGCCCCAAAGTACGGCCGGCGTCGTCAAGGCCAGTTGAAGCCAAGTTAACAAACGCGGTGAGACGGCATGCTGCAATGGCTGCCCCGGGATCATCTCCGACATCGCAATCAGAAACACAGGCACCGTCAAGAACAAGCTGAGCCAGAACCGTCGCGTCATGTCCTTAAGCTCAGGGGTTTCATCCTCCAAGGTCACGATGCGGGCTTCAAGCGCCATTCCGCAAATGGGGCAGGAACCGGGTTCGCTCCGGACAACTTCCGGATGCATCGGACAGACATATTCCGTTTTGGAAGGAAGCGCAGTGATGCCGGACGGTTCCAAGGCCATACCGCATTTAGGGCACGACCCAGACCCCTTTGACTTGGGTTTGGTGTTTCATCGGACTTTCCTCTCTTGCGCTTCGCAGGACCCAGGTTTGCTGAAGCCCTCAATGCTGCTGACGAATGACGGTGCAAAACCTTACACCCTTCACAAACGAGTTCAGCTAACCGCGTCCGCAGACCGCGCCAAAACCTCTACTAGGAACTCGGCTCTGTGAACTATCCCTGAATGTAAGAACTCCAGGGACATCCAGTACCGTCCTAAGCTTGGAAAAGCGGCATGAAATTGAATGGAGTGCTCTGTACCGTTGGAGTTCATTGCATGGACATGCAAATAAGCCAGGTCGCCCTCGCGCAGTGCGACCAGATGGCCCCGCGCACCCAAATAGATTCCAAGGTCCTGCACAGGTTTGCCATCCTGGGTTATGGCGAACGACAATAAGTTATTGGCACTTGTTTTCAACTCACTGCTTTCCAGATGGACCTCGTAACGTCCAATCCGAGACACGGTTGAAGGTTTCGGTGGTGGAGCAAGGCGCATATCGCCAGCAACCGCCACATCGAGTCCAAGAGTCACAGATTGGCCGTGTCTGAAAAAATCGGCGAAGATTCGGTAAACTCCTGCTTCGGGCAGAGCTAGTGACACAGACCAGATCCCAGTGTGATCCACCTGTGGATGAAGGTGTTGAAAGTGCTTCAAATCCCGGCGTATCACTATCAGATGCAGGGGTCTTTCATGGTGCTCCTCGAAGGATTGGACGGCTTTTCCGAAGTCGTCCAAGATTCGAAATCGAAAGTTGTTTTCACGGCCAG
>Ga0187893_10014117_pt1 | contig 10967 bp, 17 predicted proteins | sample MA1701074metaG_FD_139574 | JGI IMG/M metagenome (GOLD analysis project Ga0187893, IMG submission 139574) | White microbial mat communities from a basaltic lava cave in the Kipuka Kanohina Cave System on the Island of Hawaii, USA - MA170107-4 metaG ...
AAAGTTGTTCTGTGTCTTTGAGGTTTACGTCTGGCACAAGACCATACAACACAACATTTGCATTGCCGTATTTTTGAATGCGACTCACCAGACCTAAAGTAAATAGCTCGCTAAGTCTTGGCGCAATTCGGTTTACGACCTTTTTTGGCTTGTATCTCTGGTCATACAGTCGGGCAATTTCTTTACTAGTGTGCATGCCGCCCATTTGATACAAGATTGTCAATATGCGCGAGTAGGTTGAATCGGGGTCTAGTAATGACCGAGGCGAAGTACGAAAAGCGCCATCTTGCACTTTCTTGTTGACTATCGCCTTGCCATCTAAACCAAGGCGCATGAACTTGCGTTGTCTGTTACTCATGATCGTTAACCTCGTATTTGCGACAGTCTTTCAAAGAATGCACATGATCGAATGCCGAGCAATTGCAATAACCCGCCTGCGCCCACCATGAGCGCGTGCTTGGGTCATGGTTAGGTTTTATCGTTCGCTTTTTCTTGCTCTCTTGATATGCTTCAAAGCCCTTTACAATGTCGGCAAAAGACACGCCAAACCGCGCCACTGCCTGTGTTGTTTTCAAAACATACCGCTGTAACTTGGCGAGTCTGTGAACTGCTTTTATTACATGGTGTACTCTGACAGTAACAGTTTGTTGTAATTCAATTTCTCTTTGAATAATCGGCGCTATCGGTTCTTCTATGGGCTTTGCCTCGTTTACAGTTGCCCACTCAAAGATCACCGGCCCGAGACTGTGTTTTTTTACCGGCGGTTCATCTACGGCATAAGTGTCTGCGCTGTATGTATCGCTAGAATAAGTTGCAGACACTTTACAAACACCCGGGTGTTTTACAAGGGTCTGTAATTTTGCTTCGCAAAATGTAAGACATTCTAGTTTACCTTGTGTGCGACTGCAACATGCAATTGCGGGTTTTGCACTGCCACGCCGCATAAAAGACAACGCAAAGTGTCGCCAGCAGGCAAGAATTTTACGCCTGCAATGGTTCTTGTTTTTGCTTTAGAGAAATACTTGTGAGACATATCGCTTAATCAAAAAAAAGACTGGCGCTTGCCAAGCGCACAGTCATCGGTTTTTACAGACACGCACAACGTTGTATAGACGAGCATAAAATCAGCCTATTCGCAGTTTCAGTACTAGGTCGTAATCGCCTTGCGGCAAATTTGGCGGTATTCTTAACGCCAAGTCTAAGCCGCCCTCGCCGAGATTGATCACGTCTTTGTCGATCTCGTGGTTTTTTGCCCAAGTGTGCTTTTTTACGACGGGGCAGTCTTTGCCGTTTATCGTTGCGCCACTTATGTCAAACTGCAATGCCATCTTAAATGCCTGCGATTTTTTGCAAACGCCTGTGCCGTTCTAGCATTTCTTGTTCGTTATGCCGTTCGCTGTGTGTTATCTCGCCTGTAATTGGGTCTATGCTTAGACGCGTGCCGCGCTTCTGCGTGCTTGCCAATTTCTCTTGAACGTCTAACATTTCTTGCACAGAAACGTAACCTTTAGCTTCGGCTTCGGCTTCGACACACTCTCTCAAGCTATGCAACATAACTTTCGCCTCAACTGTTTCTTTCATCTCTGCCTGCGTTAAAGTCGATTGCAATTCTTCGAACGTGTTTAATGGCATAAGTTGCTTGGCAATCTTTTCTAGCAATGTTATTGCCTTGTCGGTCTTTATTGCCTCACAATTGGCTCGCATTTCATTTGCTACTTCTTCTCTTGTTTTGTACATTTTGTTTTTCACTTTTTTTTGTTATGCAAAATCAGACAAGCGTTTCAAGCCTGATTCGTAAAGGCTTTTTGTAAAAACCTTTAACGTCGTTTTCAAACTTGGCGGGCACGTTGATTACGTACCGCCTGCCACTCTTGCTAACGGTTGAAACTATCATAACTTGAACTGCATTGGTCTGATCTTGCATGTAGGGGTATTTTCGTCACCGTAATACTTAAGCAGAAAACACGCTCGTTTTTTTGAGCGCTTCTGTCATTTTCTGATCACGCTTACGGTTTAGTCGGTTTACACTGACTAGATGTTGTTGTGGCTCTGTGAGCATCTTTTCAAAGTTGTATTTCTTGCAAAGTCTACGAAAAGTAATGTAAGGCATGTCTATAAGATCAGCAAATTGCTTCTTTGAAATCTTGGTCGCCATATAACTCGCTAAATATTCGCCGATGATTTGCATGTCTTCTTTAGCTTGACGCAATATCTCGTCGTTTGCTTGCTGGCGCAATTCTCTTGTGATTAGTAGTAAGTATTCGTCGTCAAGGTAGTCTGGCTTTGCGCCGTCTTGCTCGGCATTCTGTGACAGAATTTTCTTTGTTGCAGCGTCAAACGCATGACTAACGCTGTTGTTTTTCTCAAAGTCTTCTGCGACAGTTTCGTACCAAGGCTTGTTATCGTCGTCTGACATTCGTACTTTTCTGTAAATACTACTCGCGTCGCTATCTGACTATAAAGGTTACATGTAGCTTGTATGTTGTCATTTGATATTACAACTACTTGAAAAAAGGTAAGTGGGCCGGTCTAGACAGCGTTAAAGGTACGCCAGCTTTGGTTCTTCGCCCGACTGCCGCCCGTACCCTGTTGGTTAGTTGGTTATTTATTTGAGCACGATTTTCATGCCCAACTGTTCAAATCTATACAGGGCTTGAGAGACCCAATACCTAGTTTGCTGGCTCTGTGTTCGTGGTAGTCGCGTCGAATTTGCGGTTGTGTGCTCTCGACCAGATTATTACCAAGTAAATAGCAAAGCCCTGTAGACCCCAGCCGACCGCATTACCGATTATCGATGAATAGACGAAACTCGGGGCTATAGTGCCCAAAGTAACATCGCGTTTGATTATGTACCAGTCTGACTCGTTAGCTAGGCTAGGCACAACTGAGTCAGACTGACCAAAGGCTAGACCATCATCGCCCCATTTCGAATAGTCGGCGTCTGAATAGTAATAGGCGACAATCGCGATAGAGAGTACTATCTCTGGCACGATAACATACAGCACATATTTTCGCAATTTTCTAATTCGATAGAACGCCCAAAAGTTAACTATTGGCAAGAACGTAAAGACGATCTGCCAAGACACACTGACCTTGTGATCTGCTGGCATTCTAGTATTAGAACAGGCTACGACTACAATAACCTTATCTGATACATTGCGGCATGAACGATTATTGCGGTTAAAGCATCTGTTTCTGTACGCGGTTGTTTTGGTTATTGGCTTGGCAAATACTGATAACGCCTATGCCCGAGGCTCACCATGTGCACCGCCTTCTGGTCTCTACGACTGCATACATTTTTTCAACTTTTCTCAAATGGCAACAGGCATATCTGTCGTCGGCATCTCGCTACTAGTTGCATGGTTGTCTTTTAGAAAATACATGCAAAACAAAGATTTCTACTTCGTAAAGAAGATCATGTAGCAGGCATGATTCTTGGCTATTCGACGTGTGCAATCTTCATGATTGCGTTTGCCATTTGCATTGGCGTTGCGCAGGCAAGCCTTGCCAACAATGTATCATGTGGGGTCGAGATAAGTACTCTCAGCCATCGCGTTGTGAAACACATTCATGAATTCGATTTTCAGCCGGGCGGGCAATATCTCGCTAGCGTAACATTTCAAAACCACTGCGAATCAACGACTTCAATCGTTGGTTTCATCGAAGTTAGAGATTCAACAGGCATCACGTTGGCTTTAGAGAGCAAGACAGGTAGCTGGGTAAACAGCACCGGGTGGCGTTTTTCAGACCTACATATGGGCATTTATTGGGTACCAGAGACACCGGGGCGGTACGAAATTAGATCATTTGCCGTTTCGAACTTTACTACACCAGTAGTACTGTCAGACGTAGCATCAAAGCTGGTAGACATACCCGCAACTAGGGTAAATGGCTAGCCGAAACATCTAACTTGCGTCACCGAAAACCACCACTGCAATAACTTTTCTGAACCTGTGTTATCAGAGAGATTAAATCAGACGCGACGACATTACTGTTTGCATGTCAAGATCTCTTGTGTTTGCGCTGGCGACAACAGTATTGGCGTTGACATTGAGCGCACCGCCCGCACAAGCTCAAGATTTCATTCTCACCGACTTGAGCGACCCTGTGCTAAAAGACCTCGAACATGACATTGATGACGGGGTTACTGTCAACGAACCAGTCGCGATTTCAGCGATAGTCGTTAACGGCGAAGTTTTCGCAAAGCAAGTTACGGTCGTGATAGAGACTAGAGATAGTAACGGTTTTACCGTTGATGTGCAGCTTCAAAACGGCACAGTTTTTGGCGAGAGTTACGCAGAATTTTCAACGTTATGGCGACCACAAGAGGCAGGCATGTACGAGCTTAGGGCATATGTCATTTCTAACACCCAGCCTCTTACAGGTGTAAAAACAAGCCAAGTAGAAATTAGCAACTAGCCTGCTGATTGCAATAACCTTATCTGAAACGGTGTCATCATTAGCCCATTGCAATCAGCGCGAGTTCTTGCGCCTTCACTTGTTTGTTTTGTACTTGTCATGGTGAGTACCCAGACCGCTTTCGCTCATGGCTCGCAATGTAACCCCTCTACTGCCTGCTTACCCTGGCCCAAAGGCACTTTCTGGTCTTATTCTGACACTCTAGCTTTTTCGCTCGCTCTTGCGCTAACTGCTACTATCGTGACCTTTGCTCTAAGGTACTTTTACTTCGCAAAAAATCTCGAACGCGAGAATACGCACTAAACCTAAATAGCACACTTTTCTAAACCGCGTTACGACAGAAACAACCAAGCGCGGGCGACCTATTGCCGTAATTATCTTGTCAATTCTCACATTCATCGCCGTCATACCGCCCGTAGTTGAGCGAACACCTCTTGAAACAGCTTTCGTTTACGGCACGCCTAGTACTACCCCACTGATAGATTCGATTGCGTACTTTGTTTTCTTTGTTTCATTATTTTTTGTCAGCATAGTGGCGAGCATCGCTGTCTTTAGGCAGCAGAGATGGGCATGGTTTCTTGCCATAGCTTTACACATGGCGGTCTTTGCTTTTCATCTAGCGGCTAGCATATCGATAGGGCGAGATTCGAACGATCTTGGCTTCATAGGCAGCTTTGACGGCTCTGCTGGCAAATACGCTTCTATGTTGATCAGTTTGGTCTCTCTATATTTGCTGTCAAGAAAAGATGTCAGAACTTTTCTAACTGTGATTAACTAGCTGAGCCTCTTCGTCACCACGAAGACACGCTCGGCGAGCGTAGCGCCAGCGAAGTGAGCCGTGCCTCATACGTGTGTTCATGTTTAGCTTTCTTGCTTCATACCTACAAACTATAAAAAATACAACTTTTAGCAACATGAAATTAGCATGTTATTGCTGTAAAAAAGACACAAGACGAAAGGGTCAGATAGCTTATCGATAACTTTCGTATGACCCCCGGGGTCAGAAAATTGCGAGTTAAAATAGCCCTGCTACTGGTTCGCTGTGTCAGAAATTCATGTCTGAGACGAGAAAACTACCGCAGCTAAGGTAAAGAAACAGCCGAACTCAAAGGTGAAAATAACGCGTAAGGGCTGCGCTTACAATGCTTGCAAGAATTGAGCACCCAGCAGCAACCAAGACGAAGAGATCAACAGCATGAAACGAGAGCCAAATCAAGAACAACCCGAAAGCAAACAACGCCAATGACAAAGAATAATCTTTTACTGATTCAATTAGCGGTTTGCTACTCAACATTTGACCCTTTCAACTTGAACGTAATGCCGCGCCCTATCAAATAGTAGAGTACCGCCGTGACCAATGAAACAATAAGCAGCCCGATGCCTATGCGAAGCGAGTAGCCAAATACTAACGGCGCGTCGCCGAGGTCTTTGTAATACATCCAGTTAGGGTCGTCTGGCGAAAGCGTTTCAAAAATTACTTGATCTCTCTGAACAAGATACGGGTTAATAGCGTAACCGCCTATCATGATTGCTAAACCGGCAAGTGCCATGACCAACGCTGTGTACCTAATCGCTCGATGCGAGCCTTTATCATAAAGCAGGTGCATCGTAATAATTTACGATCAAAGTTGTTGATTAGGGTTTTGCCGTTTCTGGCAAAGACCCCTCGCCCTAAGGTGCTATTCGAGTTATTAATGACAGCCTATTTAGGGTCATTAATGGTCGAATCGTTGCAAATGTTAGTTAACGGCATTGCTTAGCATTAGAAATCTACTGCTTCGCTCTCATGCTAAGCTCAACAAGAAAACTAGTGCTGAGACCGGGTATCTTTATGGCAGACAAATACATTGACCCTAAGACAAGTAAACCACCACCCACAATACAAAGCGCACCGATACCTCAGGTGATCAATACAGGTATTGCTTTCATTATTGCGGGTCTTTGCGGTCAGATTGTCGCAATGTTTCTCTAAGGTTGCGCGTCATGTATGACCAAGAAGACGTTATTCAAAGACGCATAGAAAGAACCCGCCAAGACATCAACCCGCACTTTAACGAAGCAACGATTAGACGCTGCGAGATCGAGATCGAGATCAAGACCTTGCAGACAGCACCAAGAACCGTAAAGGCAATCGAGATTTTGCTTGAAAAGAAACGCCGACAAGCACGCAACGCAAGCTGTATTTGCGAGTCAGAACCGACTTATCTGCGTTCGTGGTAACGAACGTAACGATTTCGGTTATGAAAACCAAAACGACGACGAAATAGCGGCGTTAGAATGGTTACTGCCAGTCATAAGACTACAGAACTCTGAACACTGCAATGGTGAGGTTGTCTAGCGCATGTGTGTCATGCATGGGTCATGCTTGACGCATGCTTTAATTACTTGCAGGGTTTATCATTATGGTAACTTTCGGTAACTTGTGGTAAAATGACGGGTGGTTTGCATGATCAGCGACCTTCGCTGAAAGGCTTGGTCATGCTGGCCCGCCACCCGTCGTCTTATGCAACAAGAGTAAGACTAATAAAAAGATCGCTCATGGCACGCGCTTATACGTACGCCCGTTGCATCTATAAGTGAAAAATGAGTCAAAAATCGCTTTTGTGTTTAGAACTGGTGCGGCGGGCGTGATGCAGCTTTTTGTAAAGACCGAATGAATAAGTAACACAAGAATACTGTGTCTTTTCAAGCGAAAAGATAGTATGATAGCTAAGTATAACATATCCAAGGCTTAACGATAGCCCTAAATACTCGTGCCTCGTGAATAATAGGCATGGGCCCGCAGGGAAACGTGACCGAAAAGGCGTATAGCGACTTTTATCGCACGATAAAGACAGATGCCACGCGTGAATCTTACGACTTGTCGTTGAAACAGTTCAAAGAATGGATGAAGGCCAAAACATATACCGCGCTTCTGGAACACCAGACAAAAGAAATACAGAATAAAATCGTGGAATACATCGATTCATTGAAAGCGCGAGGTATTGCGAATGTGTCGATAAAGACCAAGCTGGCAGGCCTGCGACACTTCTATATCATCAATGACATGCCGACCGTAAATTTTGAAAAGGTATACAAGTTTATCGGGCCACAAAAGCGTGTTAATGCTGACAGGCTCCCGACAAGAGAGGAGATTCAAAAGACACTGGACGCGTCTGACCTGCGAAAGAAAGCGGCGCTATTTCTGCTTCTGGCAGGCCTGCGCGTAGGCGCTCTACCGGGATTAAAGATCGGTGATCTCAAAAAGTATGATGAGCATGGTGTTTATGCCGTTAGAGTTTACAGAGGCGAACCCGACGAGTATCTGACTTTTGTAACCAAGGAGGGCACGGCGGCCATAGATGCCTATCTTGAGTTTCGTAAGCAGTATGGCGAAGTGCTAGAGGATAAGGCCCCTCTCATTAGAGAGCAATTCGACATTAGGAACCAGGAAGCCGCAAAGAAGCCGCGGCCAATTACTAAAGAAGGATTCCAGGATATGTTGGTAAAAGCTGCGATTGACGCCGGAGTACATAGGCGCGGGCACAATCCGTATGAAAGACACCAAGTGATGGCGAATCATGGCTACAGAAAATTTTTCAATAGCAAGCTCAACGAGGCCGGGGTAAAACCAATTTTGAAAGAAAAAATGATGGGCCACAAGGCCGGGCTCGAAGCCTCATACCTCAGACCATCAGAAAATGAGCTGTTAAACGAATTTCTAAAGGCTATGCCGCTGTTGACGATAAGCGATGCTGAGGAGTGGAAAGCAAAAGCTGCGAAGTTGCAGCTGACTATAGACGAGAGACTGAAAGACCTGCAAGCTCAGCTCGACGCTGTGAACCAATGGAAAAAGGATAAAGAGGCATTAGACCAGCCGCAACAGGTGCAGTCGCGGAAAAAGAAAGGGAAAACCTAACCCTTATCATTCTTGACTGTATAGGTCGGTATCTTGGTTTGTAGACCGTATGTCTTGCCGAATTCAGAAAAGCAGTGAAGGGTATCACGCAATGCTTTTGCATGGGGATCGATCAAGGTGTTAGACTGATGCGGTAACATTAGCTGCATCCCCTCTAATGCTTCATCTAGCAAATTACAATAATGGTCAAATTCAGCCTGATTGAATGGCTTGCCCGCATAACGCCCTTCCCGCAAAGCCTGGAGGGTGAAATTACGAATAGTTCGCACTGCGTCAGTCTTTAAAAGTTCATTTCTGAATTCTACCGGTAGCCTTCCGATTAGCTGGTGTATCTGGTCCAGAGCATCCTTGCAGCCGTCGGTAATTTCCCGGCGGAGCCGGCTCTTTTGCACGTAAGGATAATGCTTTGGATCTATCAATCTGGCCGCGTTCAAAGTATCTACAATACTGAACCGTCGATTTGTCTTTACAAAATTGCGAATTTGTGTCTCCCGAATATCTTTTCGTATTCTAGCCATCCTTAACCGTACAGAAGCAGACAATTGATATATTTACGTATTGGCAATATGCCCATGTCTATCACGACGATCCGGGTGCAGACAAGCACCAAAGAACGACTTGAAAACATGGGTAGGAAAAATCAGACTTTTGATGAGATCCTTACCCAAGTGCTAGATAATATCGAGAGGACAAGGAAATGAAGCAAGAATACGTCGCAACTGTACGGGCAAACGGTCGGTTTTTCGTGCCAATTCCTGATAGCGTCGCAAAAATGTTGAACCTAAGAGATGCGGATCTCTTTAAACCAATACTTACACCTGACGGTCTGATCACGTACGAGCGCGTCGATGTGGAGGATAAACAAACTTGACGAAGGCGGATCACGCGGCCCAGCTCTGGAAGGCAGGGGCCGGCATGACCATCACAGGAGATAGGTTTCATGGCTATAATCGAACAAGTAGCTAATAATCTTAGCGGAAAGCGCATTATTCACGCGGAATCGTGCGCGTGTCCCTTATGCCCGTTTGCTTGTCAGTTTTGCGGGTACAGAACTAGGTACACCGACAGGATGAACCTGCACTATAGCAAAGAGCATGGAGTAAATCCATGACAGATATTGAGGAGGCCAAGAACGACAAAGAGCGCGCTCATATTGTGGCCCTGTATTTGCACGATACTTACCACTTCAAGACCCTTCGTGATACAAGGGAAATCCTGGTCTATCAGGATGGTATTTTCAAGCCGGAAAACGGGTTAATCGCTGAAAATGTCGAGGGCATCCTGGGCCTCGAAGCAACCATAAAGCTCGTTCGAGAGGTTATTGACAAGATAACGCGACTGACACTTACGGAGCGTTCCGAGTTTGACAAGGACCCAGACATTCTGAACCTGAAAGATGGACTGTTGAACATGAAAACCGGCAAGCTGAAATTTCACAAACACGATCATCCCTATCTATCCCGCGTGCAGCTACCGCTAAAGTTCGATCCAAAAGCCGGGTGTCCGACTATCGCCAGGTTCATGAAAACATCACTCGTTGATCCAACTAACATCAAGAAATTTGTCCGTATGCTCGGCTATATCCTCATGTCATCGAACAAGTACTATGCGATATTCTTTTTTGTGGGCGTCGGCAGCAATGGCAAAAGCGTGATGATAGAGCTGATAAGGAAGTTCATAGGCCCCGAGAACTGCGCTACCGTAAGCCTGCAGGAACTGGTGAGTGATCCGTACGCGAAGGCCGAGCTAGCCGGCAAAATGGTGAACCTGGTTGCAGATATGCCGGCCGACGAGATAACGGATGGCAGCATTTTCAGGTCCCTATCCTCTATGGACCGGAACCGGGGCCAATTCAAGTACAAGAACGCGTTTACATTCTACAATCGCGCGAAAATGATATTCAGTACTAATAGGCTGCCAAGGATACCGGCCGAATATGCAAACATGCGGCGGGTGATCATCATTGAATTTCCGCATGTATTCGGCGAGGATGAAAAGGATCCCGAACTATTGCAGAAACTGACCACCGAAGCCGAGCTGTCGGGCTTGTTAAACCTGGCGCTGGCAGGTAAGAAGGCCCTGGAGCTTGAAGGAGGATTCAACTTTGAAACGGTCCAGCAGGTAAGCCGGAAATACGAAGTCTGGACGAATGACGTAAAGGCTTTTGTTGATCAGCGATGCATTTTGAACGGCAGGGACGGGCCAACTGATGAAATACAGATGGGATATGCAAGGTTTTGTAAGGATACCGGCCGCAAACCTATGGAAAATAACGTTTTGGGAGCTGAACTTGCAGAAATGGGTATTATAAGGAAGCGCAAGAGGGTGAAAGGCGTGGCCAGGTACTTCTATGAGGGACTGAGCCTAAAGACAGCTCTTGATGGCGCCGCGCCCGGTGTACCCGGCTAGACCCAACCTTATTGTTGTACTTTCATTCGGCGACTTATTCGAGAATAGTTCCTAGCTGCAGCTAGGTACGCCGGGTACACCCCAGGCAAGACCCTAGTATCATTTGATGCTAGGGTAGAGCGGCAAGTCGGGCGTCCGGATCGTCAGAGAAAACCACCCTCAGGTCTACCATAGTCTTAAAATACTACCAAGTAGCCATTAAAGACCATGCCGACTGTATCAACGAAACTTAGCCGAGCTG
>Ga0187893_10014119_pt1 | contig 10965 bp, 7 predicted proteins | sample MA1701074metaG_FD_139574 | JGI IMG/M metagenome (GOLD analysis project Ga0187893, IMG submission 139574) | White microbial mat communities from a basaltic lava cave in the Kipuka Kanohina Cave System on the Island of Hawaii, USA - MA170107-4 metaG ...
CGTGGTGAGCGCCTCCCGCGTGTCGTGGGTTGAGGGCGGCTCCTCGGGCCTTCGGCCCGCGAGCGGTTATTGACCGTGCGTTCAATCGCCACGCAGGCTCTCTGAAGGGGGGCGATCTGCGGCGCGGGGTGAGGCCGAGGGGGGGCGACGCACTCCGTGGTGAGCGCCTCCCGCGTGTCGTGGGTTGAGGGCGGCTCCCATCCCGTGACGATCCAAGATCTTTCCTTTCAGCATCCGATAGAGTAATGATGGCTCCGTCCGTGGGGCGGGCCGTGCCTGTTCGTATCAGGCTCCAGGCGATTATCGGCCCCCGGTATTGAACGGAATGCTGCGCGCGATCTTCTTCGATATCGACGACACCCTCTATTCCACGAGCGAGTTCTCGGAGATCGCCCGCTCCAACGCCATCGACGCGATGATTGAAGCGGGCCTCTCCCTTTCGAAGGACCAGGTCCTGGTGGAGCTGGAGGAGGTCATCCGCGAGTTCTCGGCGAACTACGAGCATCACTACGACAAGCTCCTCCTGCGGATTCCCAAGCGGTACTACAAGGGAGTGAACCCCGCGATCCTGGTGGCCGCCGGCGTCATCGCCTACCACGAGACGAAGATCCGCCAGCTCGCCCCGTACGAAGACGCCATCGAAGTGCTGCGTCTCCTGTCGAAGACCAACCTCATCCTTGGGATCATCACCGAAGGGCTCGAGGTGAAGCAGGCCGAGAAGCTCGTGCGCATGCGGATCACGCAATACCTCTCTCCCAACGCGATCTTCATCTCGCATCAGCTCGGGATCTCGAAGCCCAACCCCAAGCTCTACCAGCGCGCGTGCAGCGACCTCAACATCAAGCCCGCCGAGACCATGTACGTCGGGGATAACCCGGTCAACGACATCGACCCGCCGAACTCCCTGGGCATCATCACCGTGCGGATGCGCCGCGGCGGGAAGTACCAGCTCGATGAGGGGCGCACGAAGCCGCATCGCGAGGTGCAGAACTTCTGGGACCTCCTCGACTACCTCCGGCAGGAGCGTCTGGTCGAAATATGACGCAGCCCGATGGCGCCCTGGCCGCCCCCCGGGTCGAGGAATGGGCGAGGACTCCCTCGCTGACCGTCATCGTCCCCGTCTACAACGAGGCCCCCGGGCTCCGGCAGCTTCACCGCAGGCTCCGGGAGGCCCTCCGTGCCGACGCCGAGATCGTCTTCGTCGACGATGGGAGCCGCGACGGAAGCGACGGAACCCTCGCGGAAATCGCCGCGGGCGATCCGCTCGCTCGAGCCCTCCGGCTGCGGCGCCACCTCGGGAAATCCCACGCCCTGGCGGCGGGATTCGCCGCGGCCCGCGGGGCGCTGATCGCCACCATCGACGCCGACCTTCAGGAAGAACCGAAGGAGATCGAGCTCTTGATCGAGACCCTCGATGACGAGAAGCTCGACCTCGTGGGGGGCTGGCGGCGCGTGCGCCGCGACGCCCCAGGCCGCGTACGGGGTTCCCGTCTCTTCAATGCGCTCGTCAGCTTCGCCAGCGGTGCGAAGTTTCTCGACATCAATTGCGGGCTCAAGGTGATGCGCCGCGAGGTGATCGAAGAGATCTCGCTCGCCTCGGGCTTCCACCGTTTCATTCCGCTCCTCGCCCACTGGGCAGGTTTCCGCGTGGGGGAACGGGAGATCGAGCACCGCCCGCGCGAGCACGGCGACTCGCGCTACGGCGGAGAGCGGATCTTCCACGGCCTGATGGACCTCCTCGTGGTCCTGTTCCTCATGCGCGCCGATCATCGCCCGAGCCGCCACTTCATTCTGGCGGGGATCCTCCTCTCCCTCGGCGGGATCGGCTGCTCGTCGTACATCGCCTATCTGCGGCTTGCCTACGGCACCATCCAGAGCCGCTATCCCCTTCTTGCTCTGGGGGCGCTCCTCTGCGTGGCGGGCCTCCAGATCGCCTCGCTCGGCTTCTTCGCGGAGATGATTGCCTACAACCTCCGCTCAAGGCGCGCCTCGGCGCCCTCGGTCGAGGACCTTGCGAACAGGACCCGCAAGGGCGAGCGAATCGACAAGGACTCCCGCCGAGGCGCAAAGGCCGGCGAGCCACCGGCGGAGCGCGGGCGATGAGCGTTGGGACGTGAAACGTGCCCCAAGCCGCCCCGATCCCGGTCTGTGTGATTACGGCCGCCTACCCCGCCCCATCCGAGCCCACGCGGGCGATATTCATCGAGAACCTCTGCCGCGAGGTGGCGGCGCTGGCCGGGCCGTCCGGCGCGCCGCGCTTCAAGCTCTCCGTCGTCGCGCCGCGGATCGCTGCCGCGGATCCGGCCCTCGAGGAGCGCTTCGGCCTCCGCGTCCGCCGCTTCGGTTATCCTTCGGGCGGACGGCGCCTCAAGGAGCACGGCGGCGTGCCGCTCCTCGTCCTTGCCGCTTACCTGATCTCGGGCTTCGCGGCGACCCTCCGGGAGGTCCGGCGCATGGGCGCCGCGGTCCTCTATAGCCACTGGGTTCTCCCGGCGGGAGTCATCGGCGCCGCCGTCGCCCGCGTCGCAAGCCGTCCGCTCGTCGCTCACGCGCACGGTTCCGACATCGACCGCTACGCGGCCGGCTCGCGCGCCGCACGGCGTCTCGCCCGTTGGGTCCTCCGCCGCTCGCGCGCCATCCTCGCCGTCAGCTCGTCTCTGGAGTCGAGCATCGCCGATGGACTCGGCGTGGAGCGGTCGAAGCTCTCGCGGCTTCCCATGGGCATCGATGGGCGCGTCTTTCATGCGGCGGACGGCGGCGGGAGCGGCCGCGCCGTAGCCCGCAGGAGCCTGGGGCTCGACGGCCATCGGACCGAGCTGCTCTTCGTCGGCGATCTCATCCCGGAAAAAGGCATCATCGACCTGGCCCGAGCACTCGCGGGCCGGCAAAGCTCCGGAACGGGAGGGTGCGGCTCGATCCGGCTCAACATCGCCGGCGATGGAAGCGATCGAGCGGCGCTCGATGGCCTCGCCCGCCGCGATCCGGAGCGGATCCGCCTCCTTGGCAAGCTCGAGCCCGAACGCCTCGCCGACTGGTACCGTGCGGCCGACCTCCTCGTTCTCCCATCGCGGGGAGAGGGTGCGCCGGTTTCCGTGATGGAGGCGCTGTCGTGCGGTCTCCCCGTCGTGGCGACCGCCGTCGGAGGCGTTCCCGAGCTGGTCCGTCCGGCCTCGGAGGGGTTCCTCGTGCGGCCCGGCGCCGGAGGGGAAGAGTTCTTGGGGGCCGTCGAGGCGGCGCTGTGCCCTCCCGAGAGGTTGGAGGCGATGCGCAAGTCCCTACTGGCGCAGGGAGGAGACCGGGAAGACCGGTCGGCCGCGCGGCGCGCGCGCGAGCTGGCTCCAATCCTGGAGGAGGCGGCTCATGGCCGGTGCGGTCGAGCGGAGTGACCCCGGAGGCGGAGATCCGCGGGTCGACCCGGCGCGGTCGGGCCACGACGGGCCTGTTCAGATGCCGGCAGCCGAGCCGGCAGGCGGGTTGGCAGGGGGTCCCGCGGCGGCCGCCGATCGCTACTGGAGCGCCATGGACCGAGACCGGACCGTCGCGAGGAGCATCGGGCGCGCGGGGCGAGCCCTGGGGCTCCTCGCCGGGGCCGAGATCCGCTCGGGGAAGCTCCTCGATGTCGGCTGCGGCCCCGGCTGGGCCATGGAGCGCTTTCGAGAGGCCGGGTTCGACGTCCGCGGCGTCGAGATCTCGCCCGCGGCGGCGGCAGAGGCCCAGAGGCGCGGCTTCGCCGTGGACGTCGTCGATGTCGAGACGGGCGGTCTCGGCTTCGACCCGGATGCGCGATTTGACGCCGTCACCGCGCTCGAGGTCCTCGAGCACGTCCGCGACCCCCTGCGCCTCATCCGGGCCATGACGCGGGTTCTATCGCCCGGCGGGAAGCTCGTCGTCTCGCTTCCGAACGAGCTGCACGTACCGCGGCGGCTGGCCATTCTCATCGGGCTGCCCCAGGCGGCCGGCCACCGGCAGTTCGGCGGCCACGATGACCCCCACGTGCGGTTCTTCACGCCCCGCCTGGCGCGCAGGCTCTTCGAGGCCGCAGCGCTGCGGGAGCTCGCTTGCGCGTGGGATGGCATGGCTCCGGCTCGGTGGGGTTTCCTGAAAGGGCTCTCGGACCTTCTCGCGCGGGTCGGGCCGAGCGGCTTCGCGCTCTCCGGTCTGTATCTCCTCGAACCCGAGGTCCCCCGATGAGTCGACCGGGGCCGCAGGAGGCCGCGCGCGCCCCCGAGCTTGGCGGGGGCATCCGAGGTTTCGCGGGAGGCCGACTCGCGGGAGCGATCGTCGCCATCCTGGCGGTCCTTCCCTACCTCTTCCCCTATCCCGGGGTCTTCGTCGCGCCGTTCGTTTTCGATGACATCAAGCTCGTCCGCGACAACGAGACCATCCGCGACCTCTCTCGGCTGCCGGAGACGTTCAACATCTTCTCCGACCGCTGGGACAAGGAGGAGGTCCGCGCGAACTACCGGCCGCTGCGGTTCCTCTCGTATGCTCTCGACTACGAGGTGACGCGCTGGATCTGGGGCGACTTCGCGCCGGAGGACCTCCCCGCCCAAGTCTTCCACCTCCAGAACGTGCTCCTGCATGCCCTCAACGCGCTCCTCGTCCTCGGGATCGGCCGCCGCCTTCTCCGGAGCGATCCCGCGGCGCTCTGTCTCGGCCTCCTCTTCGCCGTTCATCCGCTCATGACCGAGGCGGTGACGTACATCTCCGGCCGCCGCGACGTCCTCTCGACGTTTTTCTTCCTCGCCGCGCTGCGGCTCTACGTCGCCCGGCGCGAGCCCGGCGTCCTCGCGCTCTTCGGCGTGCCGGTCTTCTACGCGATGGCGCTCCTCACGAAGGAGATGGCGGCCACGCTTCCGGCGGTCCTCCTCCTCATCGATCTGGCCGTTCGTACACGCTGGACGCCTCTCCGCGGATTTCTTGCGGCCGTCCTCTGGGCAATGGCCGCCCTCTTCACGGCCTACCATGCCGCGAATCCCGACCTCGTTGCGGGACCCCTGGGCGGCGGGGCCGAGCGGACCATCCTCACCGTGCCGCGCTACGTCGCGCGCTACCTCGGGCTCATCGTCTTCCCGTACCCGCAGAGCATCGACTACTCGTTCGATGCGATTCCTGTCTCGACGGGGATCCTCTCGCCTCCTTCGACGCTCGCCGCCTGGATGCTTCTCGTGGGGCTTCTGGCCACGGGCGTCGTCTGGCTCCGGCACGGGCGCGCTCTCGGAGCGATCGGGGTCCTCTGGTTCCTCGGGACGCTGACTCCGGTCCTCCAGGTCGTGCCGATTCCCGAGCGGTTCGCCGAGCGATTCGCGTACCTTCCGTCGATCGGGATTCTCCTTTTCGCGGCGGGCCTCCTCGGGAAGCTCATAGCGAAACGGGCCGCCGCCGGCTGGGGCGCGGCCGCCACGCTCTGCCTTTTCCTCACTATCGCCACGGGACTGCGCAATCAGGACTGGCTTTCGACCGTCGACCTCTGGGCCTCGGCGGCCCAGGCGCAGCCGCGGGCGGCCCGGGCGCATCTGGGCCACGGCGATGCGCTCCTGCGTGCGGGGAGACCCCGCGACTCGGTCCATGCATTCACCCGTTGCCTTTCGATCCTCGGGGAAACGGCTCCGGAGGCCGTCGCCCGCGGCGAGCCCGTTCGGGCGAAGGGCGATGAGCTTCTGCGCTGGGGGCAGGTCCTCCAGGCGCGCACGTTCCGGGCGCAAGCGCACGCCGCACTCGGCGCGGAGAACTCGGAGGAGTACCAAAAGGCCATCGAGGACTATCGCTGGCTCTTCGGCCAGAGGGACATCGACGGCGCCGAGATCGACGTCTCTCCGAAGCACGTCGTCCTGCACTACAACCTCGCCATCTGCCTCCAGGAGAGTGCGCGGGGCGAACCCGCCCGCGAACGGGCCGCGGCCCTGGCCAAGGAGGCCGCCGAGGAGTTCGGTCGCGTCGCCGCGGCTGAGGCGGACCAACCCTCCTTGGCGAAGGCGTCTCATTACTTCCTCGCCAGGGGCGCCCTCGCCGCCGGCGAGACCGCCAAGGGGCTTCGAGAGTTCGAGGAGGCGTATCGAATCGCGCGCCAGAAGGGGAACGGTGACGACCGGTTCAACCTCTCGGGTGAGCTGGCCGACCTGCTCATCGACGCGAACAGCCTCGACCGTGCGGACGAGATCCTCTCCCGGTCCATCGCGGAGAAAAGCCGATCGCCCGAGCGGGTGCACCTCATCTACCGGCGCGCGCGCATCGCGGACCGAAAGGGCGATCAGAGCGGTTCGGCACGCCTCCTGGAGGAGGCCCTCGAAGTCGATTCAGCCTACGGGCCGGCACTCTTGACGCTGGCGGGCATCGAGGAGAGCCGCGGCCGGCTCGACCGCGCCGAAGAGCTCTATCGAAGGCTGGCTCAGGCTTCGCCGGGCGAGCGGCGGGCCGCCCGCGGCCTGAAGGCGATCGAATTCCGCCGCAAGCTGGCCGCGGAAGGGAAAGCCGCGGAAGGAAGAAATGGCGCGGCGAAGGGGTCCGAGGAGGGCGGGGTCTCGGAGCGTGGGCTGCTGGAGGGGATCATCTCGCGCGGCGAAGCGCACCTGTCGCGCGGGGAGCTTCTCGCGGCCGTGGAGCCCCTCCGGCGGGCCGGGCTCGGCACGCCGGGGCCCGCGGAGACCGCCGAGATGCGAGCGATGCGCGTCCGGGCGCTCCGGCGGCTTTCGGAGGTGGCCCGCGCCCTCAAGAAGCTCCCCGAGGCGGAGGACTATCTCATCGTGGCGTCCCAGCGGGGCGCCGAGGGGCGCCCTGCTCTGCGCGACCTCGGGGATCTGCTCCTCAGGGACCTCAAGGACCGCGAGCGGGCCGCGGAGGTCTACCAGGAGTACCTGGATGCCTTTCGAGCCGACGAGCTCGCAGAATCCGCCGTCTATTTCAATCTCGCGAGCCTGATTCAGGACAAAGACCCGGCGCGCGCGCTCGACCTGTTCCTCCTGGCGCGGCGCGCCGGATACGACGAGCCGATCCTCGACCGGCTCCTCGGGTATCTCTACGCGCGGCTTGGGCGCTGGGGGAAGTCGATGGAGAGCTTCGAGGCCTACCTGGACCGCGACCGGCCGGCCGCGGACCCCGCGGCGGAAGCGCGTCAGGCCATCGAGCGGCAGGAGGCGAGGAAATTCCTTCTCGAGAACGTGCTGCCGAACCTGCCCGGAGCCGAAGCGGTTCCGGTTCCAGAGGCCAAACGGTGAGCTTCGCGCTGCGGTATCTTGCTGCGTCCCTGTTCATTGCCGGCGCGGCGTTCGTCGGCGGCGAAGTTCTCTGGGCGCGGGCGCTGCGGCGCATCCTCGGCTCCACGACCGATTCGACGTCGTTCGTCCTCGCCGGGATCCTCGGCGGGCTCGCAGCGGGAAGCTGGGCCGGCGAGCTCGTCCTCGGACGCCTGCGACGCGGCCGCGGATCGGACCCTTCGATCGCATTTCGGTGCTGGTGCGTCTCCGCGGTCTCATCGGGCGCCGCATCGCTCATCCTCCTGATGCTCCTCTCGTTCCTCGAGAGCCTTGACCGCCTTCCGTGGGGGCTCGGAGGCCTCCTGGTGCTCGTGATCGCGGCCGCTTCGGTGCCCGCGGGGGCGGGGTTTCCGCTCGCGGTGGCGGCGCTCGGGCCCGAGCCGCCGGCCCGTCGCGTCGGGTTCCTCTACGGGGTCAATGCCCTCGGCGGCGCGATCGGCGCCGTACTCGCGCCGATCTGGCTCCGTCCTGCGCTTGGAGAGCGCGCGAGCCTCGTCGCCGCTGCGGCGCTCCCGATCCTGTGCGGCGTGGGGGGGCTGGCCCGTTCCTCGGGAGCCCCATGGGGGGCTCGATTGGACCCGCGAGATGCTCAAGGGGACGGCCGGCGCGCCGGCGGGGACGGTGCGATGCTCCGGCTCGTCTTCCTCTCGGGGCTGACCGTCATCTACTGGGAGGCGTACTGGACGCGCCTCCTCGCCCTCGTCGTGGGCTCCTCGGTCCACGCATTCGCCCTGGCGGCGGGGGCGGTCGTCCTCGGTATCGGCCTGGGGAGCGTCCTGTTCGTCGGTGGGACGAGAACCGCGGGGAGGTCTGGCTTGTTTCGGGCGGCCGTCCCGCCGGCGGCGCTCCCGCCCGTCGTGCTCCTTTTCCTTGCCGCGGTCTACTTCTTCGTTCCGCATCTTTCCACGGTCTACCTCGCGGGAGCGCGGGCCCTCGAGTGGTACTCGCCGTGGTGGGGGGCTTGTCTAGCCGGATTCGTGGCGCTGGCCGGCTGCGCTCCCCTCGGGCTCGTTCTCCCCTGGGCGCTGGCGGACGCCCCGGCGCGGACCGGAGTCCTGGTCGCCGCCAACGGGCTCGGATGCGCCCTCGGGGCGCTCCTCGGCGGCCCGCTTCTCGTCGCGCGAATCGGTCTCGAAGCCTCGTACATTGCGGGGCTCGTCCTCATCGCGATCGTTGCAGCCGCCGCCCATGTCGGCGGGAGAGCAGGCCGGCCGATCGGGAGCCGGTCGCTCGTATGGGGAGCCGCGGGGGCCATCGTGCCCCTCGGGATCGCGGCAGCGAGCCTCTCGGGCGGCGGATGGGACCTCTCGGGCCTCCTCCTCGGCGTCTACCAGTGGCCGGCGGAGATGATCCAAAAGGGCGGGCTGCCGGCGACGAGCGATGGCGAAACCGCGCGCGAAGTCGTCCTCATCGCCGAGGGGCGCGAGGCGGTCGTCTCGATCGAGCGCTTCGGTCCCACGGTACACGCCAAAGCCAACGGTAAGGCCGAGGGCACTGTGCCGGCCGATCCGGCGCAGGCGAGTCGCGCCGACCTGCCCACGCAGATCCTCCTCGGGGTCCTCCCCGCGCTTCTGGGAAAAGGAGGCTCCGCCGGCCTGATCGGCCTCGGCAGCGGGACGACCCTCGGCTCGCTCCACAAGACGACGGGCGGCCCGATCGACATCCTCGAGATCGAGCCCGCGTTTGCGCGAGCGATCACCTCGGAACCCGCCGCCCGCTACTTCGCGCCGTTCCTCTCCGGAGCGCTCGAGAGCCCGAGGGTGCGGCTCTGGGCGGGCGATGCGCGCTTCCTCCTGAGCGGCCCGCTCGCCGGCCGGCGCTGGGAGGTGCTCGTGAGTCAGCCCTCCGAGCCCTGGACTCCGGCGTCCGCGCCGCTTTTCACGCGGGAGTTCTTCCTTCGCGCGGTGCGGAGAGTCTCGGAGGACGGCGCCTTCCTCCAGTGGGTCCAGCTCTACAAGCTCCCGCCCGAGGCGCTCCGGATGCTTGTGCGCACCTTCCGGACGGCCTTCGAGCGCGTCTTCATCCTCCGCCCGCCGGCGACGGGGGAGATCATTCTGATCGGCGCGCGCTCGCCGGTCGACTTCCGCCGCATCCTCGGCAGCGCCCCTCTTGTTCATCAAGCGCAGCCCGGCCTCTTGGGCGCGGCGGGGATAGCGGAGCCGGCCGACCTCGTCGCGGCGTTCCTCCTCGGCCCCGAAGGGACCGACGAGTGGGTCGGGGGGGCTCCCGACCTGCCCATCAACACCGATGACCTCGGAGCGCTGGAGCTGGTGGCCCCGCTTCTACTCCACGAGGGGGAAAACGTCGCGCGATCGAACCTTCGCGCCCTGAGGGAGCGGGGCGGGCGCGATCCGATCTCCCGGTATTTGCCGGCAGACCTCCGTGCGCCGGCCTTCTTGCGGCTCCTGGCCGCGCGAAACCTCCACATGGGAGACTTCTGGGAGGCGCGGGCGATTCTTGATGGGGATGAGAGCGCCGAAGCGGCCGCGCTCCGCGAGTCGATCGACGCGGAAATCGCCTCGGATGGGTCCGCCGGAGGCGAGAAATGAGGGTCCCTCGCGTCGTGATCGCGGGAGCGATGCCCGAGAGCGTTCTCGATGCCGGCGATGCGGCGTTCCACCACATCGTGCGAGTCCTGCGACGGGGCCCCGGAGATCCGCTCATCGTCCTCGACGGGTTTGGGGGGGCGTTCCAGGCCGAAGTGCAATCGGTCGACGCAGCCGCGGCGCGGCTCGCAGTGAGGGTGGGGAGGGCGCTCGCGCCGGCTCAAGCGCGCGAGCGGCCGAAAGTGACCGTCGGCCTCGGGATCCCTCGGGGAGATGGTTTCGAGACGGCCCTTCGCTGGGGCTCGGAAATGGGGATCGGCGCCGTCGTTCCCCTCTTGACCAAGCGAACGGTGGTGAAGATCTCCTCGGGCGAGCGCGGGGAGACTGCGAGGAAGCTCGTACGCTGGCGCAAGATCGCGCGCGAGTCCGCCGAGCAGTGCCTGCGCCCCCTTCCGCTCGAAGTCGAGTCCCCGGAAACCCTCGCGGACTTCCTTTCGCGTCCACCGTCGGGAGAGAGCCGCTGGATCGCCATCCCTGGAGGTACCGACCTGGCGTCATCGGGGCTGCCGGAGGCCCTCAGCCGTTCGGCCGAAAAGCAAGGAGCCGGGTCGGTTTTGATCCTCGTGGGCCCCGAAGGCGGTTTCAGCCCCGCAGAGGTCGAGCGCGCCGCGGCCGCGGGGTTTCGCACCGTCGGCTTCCCGGTCTCGATTCTGCGCGCGCCAACGGCTGTGGCGTACCTGGCGGCGCTCGCCTCGGTGGCGGATTGGCTGGGGGAGCAGTAGGGAGCCTCCGTGGCAACTGAACAACGCCGGCCGTTCCGTGGAGCCGGGGGGCACGGATCAGCGCGGATCAAGCTCGCCCGACTGGATCGAAGTCGCAAGCCCGGATGGTCCCGGGGCGGCTTATCCGCTCGCCAAGAACGCGGCAATGAAGCCGGCCGCGGCTAGCGGCCTTTCTGCGATCAAACTCGTCACGCGGCGGCTTATCGCCGCTGAACGCCTCTCCTCAATGTCAGAAGGCACTCACCACGGAGTGCGTCGCCCCCGCAAGGCCGCCGCGGAAAGTTCTCGGGGGCCCCCTTCAGGGAGCCTCCGTGGCGACTGAACGGCGAAAAGCGGAAGTAACGGGATTCGGGGCGAACAGCCCGTGATTGGCGAAGGTGGGGC
>Ga0187893_10014120_pt1 | contig 10964 bp, 10 predicted proteins | sample MA1701074metaG_FD_139574 | JGI IMG/M metagenome (GOLD analysis project Ga0187893, IMG submission 139574) | White microbial mat communities from a basaltic lava cave in the Kipuka Kanohina Cave System on the Island of Hawaii, USA - MA170107-4 metaG ...
ATAACCACTGCATCAACTATCACGGAGGCCGAACGAGTAGCTTGGTTCACAGCAATCGTCTGCCGGTTGAAGATGATCCTTGCAACTCCCAAGATATTGATTTCGGTATTTGGCTGTGGGTTGAGAGGTACGTCAATGGCTTCGTCCCCTACATTCAGCGCATTGACTGTGGCGTTGGCGGTTATACCGTTGCAAGTCACCGCTGCCAGCGCCGAAGTCCCTAGGACCTCCAACGTGCCACCAAGCACGTCAGCCGTAGTTTCGCCAACTGTACTGGTAACCGATGAATTTGTGCCATTGGCTGTTCCTACCGTGCTGGCTGCACCACTGATAACCGTCGCAAGTCCGAGAAGATCTAGGGCGCTTTCTTCTGGTACTGCCGTCGAAAAATTCCCAGGTTCAACGGTGGTAACGACTTGAGTGTCGCTCCCCGTCAATAATCCCACAGTGCTACCCAGCAAGCCAACAAAGCTGCCCCGCGCCCGACCCTTTGCCGTGACTTGCGCCTGGGCAGCAGTGACTGTCCCTAATATGAACAAGCTGATTGCGAGAGAAACGACCTTGTGTCTCATGACCTTCTCCTTCTTTGCTATGCCCTTCCCATGAGTCTAACGATTCTCGGTCGCTATGGAAGAGGCTAGTGAATGAGCATCCGGCGCCGCCGGTGGAGCATCCACAGCAAAGCTACGAGAAAGACCGGCCAGGCTTCGCCACTTGCCGCCGAGGGATTCAATGTACATCCCCCACCACCGCCTTTGCCACCTCCCCCTGATGTGTTGAGTGGCCGCGCAGGGACAATAGCGGTGACCTGCTGATTGGCGACACGGGCCGTATTACAGATATTATTCCCTACATTTTGCGTGACGGTGACCTCGAAGGTGAGATTGTTGACCTCTTGGGCAGTCAGGTCGCCGATATTGACCGAGAAACATTGTCGCCCCGGATCGTCAGCCTGCTCTCCTGCACATCCATTGAAACTGACACCTCCCGGACAGTTCGTAGCGGTCGTGGTGACGGGGGCTCCGTTAAGCAGGACAGAAGTAGAGTTGAACGTCGTGAAGCGTGGCAGGCGATCGATGATCACTACATTCGGAGCAGTGGCTGTACCGGTGTTAGCGGCCCGAATGTTAAACAAAATGCGATCACCCGGATCGGCAAAGTTGGGAGTGATGCCATCGGAGAGAAAGCTGGCGGTTTTGGTCGAGGTGTTGAGGTTCGACCCTCCTGTTGGTGGAGGTCCTCCCGGTCCGTCGATTACCGGACAGCCCGCTGGCAGGTTTTCCAGCCGGGCAAAGGCCGTACCAAGAATAATCTCAAGCAGCGACCCATCCAGGAGCTGAATGACCACAGCATCGACCCTCGCCTCGATAGAGCGCGTGATCGGATCGATCGTAATTACCTGCCGATTAAGAGTGACAGTGGCAAGCCCAGCCACATTGATGGTGGTGTTGGGCTGTGGGTTAAGAGGCACTTCAATGCCTTCACCGACTGATGCCAGTTCAACTGTTGCACCCGCGGTTATAGCGTTGCAGTCTACGTCGGCCAACGCCGAAGTCCGTAACACCTCTACCGTGCCATCAAGCACATCGGCGGTCGTTTCGCCAACGACACTGGTCACTGACGAATTCAGGCCATTTGCTATTCCTATTGTGCTAGTCGCGCCGCTAACTACCTCTAACACTCCAGGAATCCCCAACGCATCCTCGTCCACCGACACATTGAAATTTCCAGGTTCGACGGCTTCTTGTGGCCCAGTGTTGGTACCGTCCAATAATCCTACAACGTTGCTTATCAGGGAGGCAAAGCTGCCCCGCGCCTGGCCTTTCGCTTTAACTTGCGCTTGCGCAGTGCTCACTGTCCCTAACACCAACAAGCCCAGAGCGAAATAAACGACTCTGTACTTCATCGTGTCTCCTTCCTCGCCTCCATGCCTGTGAAATACCCCGGCCCGGTCTTTATCTAGCATTATTAGTTGATTTTGCCAAACAGTCCCTTCGCACCAACCCCGCAACCCGGTAAAGAAAATCTCTCAGACTGCGTTTTTACTTTTCCATGCGGAAGACCAGACTATACGCGATTGACCTACTGCACGCTATGCTGAGTCTCCCTTCCCTCCGAACGACTTATCAAGGGAAGCCGCAAGAGTCAAGAAAATCCTGCACTTTCAACAGGAAAAGAAATCGCTCATGCATACGTATGGCCTCGGTCTTAGCAAGGCAGGGCTGTGCTTTTGTATCTCGGCATCCTGGAATAGGTTTCATCGCCGCATTGATTGATCTAGAAATTGACGGCAATGTCGCGGATCTGCTGAGTGCCATCAATTGTGCCGATAAGCGTAGCAGCTCCCGAGCTTAGGTTGATCTCGAAGAGCTGAGAACTACTTCCCCCAAGGCCCAAGAAAGCAGCGAATGCATCACCATCATCGGGTGCAATGTCAAATCCAACCAAATCTGCGGTGTTGAATCCAAGTGAACCAATAGAAAAGAGGATTCCCTCATTCGGCGACGACGGCGTGCCATTGGTAGAGCCCTGCCTCACGAGATGATCCAGGTTAGCATCTATGGCGAAGAGCGTCGTTACCGTCGCGCCAGCGACATTGTTGGCATAGGCAGCGCCGACGATATGGGGATTCGCGTCGGCATTCTCGTCATCGGTGTCGTAAGCCAGGTCTGTATCGACACTCGCGACGGCACCGGTGTCGGGGTTCAGCCGAAGGTTTTGCTCCACATCACTCACCACCCGGATACGATCAGAGACAGGATTGAAGTCAAATCCGAAGGAATTCCCCAAAAGGGCTGGAGAAAAGGGACCAGAGCCAACTTCTGTCGCAGCCCCGGTTGCCTCGTTGATAGCATACAGACGGCTTGTACTGCCAAGCCCATACAGGTCCCCTGTAGCGGGTCGAAAATCAATCGCGAGCAAGACTTCTGATGGCTGAAGACCAGAGATGGAGGTGGTGCTCCGTATAGTACCAGGGGTTGAGATCTCGAACATCACTAAGGTATTTGCGGTTGTCAGAGCCGTGATACCTCTCTCGTCTTCGTCATCATCGCCCTCACATCCCGCACTCACTGCGGATGTGTTGCTGCGGAAGGCAATGCAGTCGTCATCCCCACACCCTCCGAGCAACAGGCCCACAAGCGCGGGGCAGAAGAAGAAAGCAACCGGCAAGAGTGCCAGTTTTCTGCGCATAATGAAGAGACTAACGCTTCAGCGACAATAACTATTCAGCCACTCCAGGGCATAGCATGCAAGCTAACTAGACGTATTACTCGCCTTTTTGAGAGCAACGGCTTTCCCTTTGCGATAAGGTCTGAGTTTGATCCCAAGCTTATCGAGATTGTAGCTAATACCATTTACACTTCCCTGGCCACAGGCAATCGTCATTTTTCTCGCCCGTACGATCTTTACCCATTTCGGCTCTGCCGCTTCGGCTTGTCGGTGCGCAAGGAGTGCCATGCGCTCTACTTCATCAAGGGGTCGGCCGAGAGAGCGTTCAGCCTCTCGTAAATCTTGTTCATACTGTGCTCGCACGCTCTGAGGGATACTCCCATTCTGAATCAGAATATCAAAGAAGAGCGCAACAGCACGTTCCGAATGAAAGCCGAATTTGTCTGCCAACGCATGCGCCTTTTGAACGTAGGGGAGCAAGAAGACGATTTGTACTTCCTGGAAAGTCGGCTCGCGGCCCAGAGCCTGAAAACGGCTCACCCACGGCTCCTGGACTTTCCCTTCCTCGTCCAGCATAACCTGCCGTGCGAGTGTGGGCGCTTCGTCACAAGATGCGACGAGGAGATTGTCCATAAAATCTGCGCCATCTTCCATGAGAGACCGAAAAAGAGTGGGATCTTTGCGGCGATAGGCTTGCAAGAGTGGCTGCAGACTACAACTACCGAGATTCCATTGCAGGACACCGAAGGACAGCGCTTGCCCGTCAAAATCACCAGACACCGTCCCAAAGAAATCATCTGGTGATCCGGCGCCTTGTTCAAAAGCTACAGTGAGACTGACGATGCGCCTAGTAAGTTGATCTGCAACCTCCTTAGGGATCGTCTTCTGAAACAGTACGCTGACGTCGTGTCCTTTTGTCTCTACTTGCCGCCCTTTCATTGCGGTCTGACTACAGGAGAATCTGGCGAGAAACGGATTTTGTGGAAGCTGAGAAGATGAGAGACGAGAGGTCAGGGTGACTCCTGGAGCACTTCCGACGATTGAGCTGTCCACCAATGACCGATTTTTGAGACCGCGTACGAGCATATATGCTTGCTCATTTTTGAGCACACTCCAGAACACCTTCGGAGAAACAGTCTCTCGCCAAGGAGATGTCCCACTTCTCTCCGACTGTTCGCAGGTTGTCTGCGGCAGGATCGGAGAAGCAGAAAACTCATTGGCAGGCGGGGGCTCTAGACCTGCATGGAGAAGAAGCGGGAGAGCCGGAGGCTCACTCGCGAGTACGGCGCGCGCGTTTTCGTTCTGGACCTCACTCAGCCGGCGTTTCAGTTCTTGTGTAACCTTCCGCTTCTCCAACCCCGGCTCAACGGCAGAATCGGCAGTACGCACGACAAGACTGAGAAAGGCAAGCGTAACGATGGGAATGATGATGAGGAGTTGGATTTGGTCGGACTGTTGAATGAGCAGGCGCTGTACTGTCCCTTTCCAGTAGGTCATAGGCAACTCCTCTCGATTCGATCAAAAAAAGAGGCCAGCCGTTTTACACGGATGACCCCCAAGCTGGCAGCTCCCTCATTCCCCCTCCTTAGCTACCCCGCATCTTCTTCGCGAGCGAGGCAGACTTTACCTCTCGTGGGAAATGAAGTCAAGAGAAAAAATGAGTGTGAAGGAATAATTACAGAAGAACAACTCCGATCGTGACAGAAATATTACAAGATGTCATACTGACTATGTCTCTGTCCTGTGACATCGGCAATCGGTTGGCTCTTCTTTAGTCTGTCGTGTTCTTGTTTGCGCCGTATCACAGCCACCGCACTGCTTCACACCTACCCTGAAATCTTCCTACAAGCGCCGATGCGTAAGGCACGGTAATTCTTTTCTTACTTTTTCCAGATAATCGCGGTCGATCTCCGCCATGACGAAACATTCCTTGTCAGGCGCACGGGCAATGACTTTGCCCCAGGGATCAATAATCATCGAGTTCCCATAATCGGCGAAGCCGTGGACGTTTTTGCCGATCTGGTTCGGAGCAATGATATATGCCTGATTCTCAATCGCCCTCGCGCGCAGTAACGGTTCCCAATGGGCCGCGCCGGTGGGAAACGTGAAGGCCGAAGGAACAAAAATAACTTCTGCACCTTTATCGGCAAGTCTCCGGTACAATTCTGGGAATCGCAGGTCATAGCAGACTGACAAGCCAAAGATACCAAGAGGAGTCATACTCGTGACAACATCCTGACCAGGCTTTTTCGTGTCGGATTCTTTGACACGAACTTGGCCAGGAATATCGACGTCAAACAAGTGGATCTTGCGGTACTGCGCCAGAACCTCGCCCGTAGGACTCAAGAGAAGGCTCGTATTATAAGAGCGAGCTTCGCTAGTCTTTTCCAGAAACGAGCCGGCAAGGAGGTGCACCTGATGACGGCGCGCCAACACTTGCAGACGTTCTGAGGTGAGACCGGGAATCGATTCGATCTGATCCGCTTCTTCTACCCGAGGTCCGCGCCACGAAAAAACTTCAGGTAAGACGATGAGCGCAGCTCCCCGTTCTGCTGCCAAGCGTACAAACGTCTCGGCTTTGGCCAGGTTCTCTTCTTTCGACGATGAAGCCGTCATCTGTACCGCAGCAGCCAGATAGGATCGCATAGCGCTTCTCCTCAAGGTCGAGTACTATCACTCTTCTCTATGATTCAAGGCAGTTGTTCAGACTAGGTAACGCAAGAGCTACAGGCACACTACGTTAGCACTGATCATTTCTGCTTCTGTTCAAACAGTGACAAATATTCCTCGTATCCTTCCTCTTTCAACTGCTCCACCGGGATAAAGCGTAGGGAGGCAGAGTTCATGCAGTAACGCTGCCCTGTTGGCGCGGGCCCGTCATCGAACACATGCCCTAGATGCGAGTCGGCGTGTTTGGAGCGCGCTTCGGTACGCACCATCCCGAATTTGCGGTCCGAGCGCGTCACAATGTTGTCCCCTACTAACGGCTTGGTAAAACTCGGCCACCCGGTTCCAGAGTCGAACTTATCAAGAGAACTGAATAGCGGTTCGCCAGAGACCACATCGACGTAGATGCCAGGCTTTTTGTTGTCCCAATAAGCATTGCTGAACGGTCGCTCGGTCCCCTCGTGTTGCGTGACCTGATATTGCTCGGATGAGAGGCATCCACGCAATTCGGCATCCGATGGTTTATTATAGTCTTTCATATGCTCCTCCATTGTGTACGTGAGTCCGATTACCATTATCATAGACAATTGCCGTTCAGGAGATCGTCCCTCCTCTCACTTATCGCTTCATGGCTAAGGTGACTCCGTCCCCCACTGGGACCATTGCGACCTCAACACGCTCATCGCTCGCGATCTTGGCATTCAGTCCCTTTAACGCGTGTGTGTTAGGGTCATCCGCCGCTGGGTCTGCAACTTTTCCAGACCACAAGACATTGTCGATAGCGATCAAGCCTCTCGGCCTCACGAGCCGCAGGCACGCTTCATAGTACTGGTCGTAATTCGTCTTATCTGCGTCGATGTATGCAAGGTCAAAGCTGCCAGGACCATTTTCCCTTAATAGCTCGTCTAACCCTTCAGTAGCCGGTCCAATGCGAAGATCGATTTTGTCTGCAACGCCGGCCCGCTGCCAATAGGGCCGACCAATCGACGGAAACTCCTCCGAAATATCGAACGCGATGACACGACCTTCCGGCGGTAGCGCGGAGGCAAAGGCCAACGTCCCATAGCCGGTAAACACACCCACCTCGATCACATGCCGAGCGCCGATTAGTTTTACGATTAATGCAAGCAGTTGCATCTGTTCGGTCGATGATCGCATGATTGCCGCGGGATGGGCATCCGTAACGGCACGCAGGTCTTTCTGCGCAGTAGTCTCTCGTGTGCCGTGGGTTATCAGATAATCCTGCACGCTTGGCGGTAGGCCGAATGATGTCTTCAGCATGGCGTCTCTCTTCCTACGATGTGCGCCCCGCCTCTACTTTTCCCCTGCTTTTCCCCTCTCTCTTTGCTCACGATGACGGTAAACTCTTCCTTCGTCAGTGGCATGACGGAAAGGCGAGCTTGGTTAATTAAGGCGATATTTTGCAAGCGCGGATCTGTCTTCATAGTACTCAAGAGAATCGGCTTCTCAAGCGTCTCTACTGGCTCAATATCCACAGCAATCCAGCGTGAGTCATCCGTCGTAGGATCCGGGTACGCTTCCTTCACTACCCGCGCAATACCGACAACAGCTAATCCTTCATTGCTATGGTAGAACAACACCGCATCGCCCTTTTTCATAGCCTGTAGATTGTTTCTCGCTTGATAGTTCCTCACACCATCCCAGCATGTCCGACCATCTTTGAGCAACTGCTCCCATGGGTATTTGTGTGGCTCGGATTTAACTAACCAGTAGGGCATAGTTCTTTGTACTTTCCGATAAGAGTGTTTTGCTCCTCGCTTCCACTATTCCTGACGTAACCCTGCCTGTATCATCAAGGGCAAAATTTGTTCGCGAAACTGCGTAAGACCAGATTCATAATCGACCCAAGAGAGCGTAATGCCATCCATTCCTGCCTGCGACATATGCAGCATGCCTTCAACAATCTGCTCAGGCGTACCGACCAGTGGCAAAGCTGCATAGCCAGCAATCAGGTTTGCCGCCATCGCCTCGTACTGCTCTGATGAGGCGCTCTGCGAGTTGGGCATCAGGGTGTTGAGCAAGTTGCGGACGCCCCGCCAATCACCTTTTTCATGCACATAATAATGCACGAACTCTCTGGCCTTACGCTCAGTGTCGTCGCAGACAATGTAGCCCATGCCGAATACTAAGATCTCTCGGCCAAACTCGTGACGCGCTAACGCCTTGATCTCAGCAATAACAGTTCGCCCTACTTCGAGGTCCGGAAGGAGTACGAAGTTGAGGTCAGCGTGCTTGGCTGCGAATCGCCGGCCAGCGGGACTCACGCCGGCACTCATAATCAAAGGGTGCGGTCTCTGTACAGGTTTGGGCTCGGCATATGCGTTGGGTACCTGAAAATATTTGCCGGTAAAATCGAAGGAGCCACTTTCCGTCCAGAGCCGCTTGATGAGAGTGAGCCATTCATCAGCCACGGCATAGCGCTCATCATGCGCGCGCTGAGAGGCGCCAAACATGGAGATCTCAGTGGCATTCCAGCCCGCGACAACATTCAGCCCGAAGCGCCCGCCGGAAATATGATCGATCGTGACCGCCTGCTTGGCCGCAAGCACCGGATGAATAGTAGGCACATGCGAGGTGGAAAAGACCCGGATCTTATGCGTGATCGCAGCCAGACCTGCCGCCCAAGTGTAGGTTTCAAAGGAACGATGGTTAAAGTTCATCTCGCCACCAAAGCCTTGCCAACGCGCGACTGGGATAATCGCTTCAATCCCTGCCCGCTCTGCAGCCTGCGCAATGCGTGCACTCTCACTCCATTCGACTCTGATCACGCCCTCGACTGAGGTCATAGCACACCCACCGCTCACATTGGCACCAAAGACGGCGAGTTGCAGCTTATTATTGCTCAGCAAAGGTGGCTGGCCTTGGTTCATGCGCTTTACCCCTACAGTGGAGGGCGGTTCTCTCGATCACCTTTGGGAAAAAGACTGGCAGGAAACCGTCTTTCGCAATGGAATTGTGTATCCGCTTCTCTTGCTCGCTTACTTGCTCAATGGTATATGCCAGACTCAGTGAGTTTCTGTCAAACGATAATAAAGCGCAGGTTGAAGAGAAAACAATAGCTCAGCAGGAGGGGCTCACGTAGCAATCTTGTTCTGGCTAAAAGCTAATCGCGAAGAGCCATATGCGGAGAATTTCTGTGGCGGAAGAGAAAGTATTACGCATTCTTGTGGCAAAAGCTGGGTTGGATGGACATGATCGTGGGGCGAAGATTATCGCCCGCGCACTCCGCGATGCGGGATTTGAAGTCATCTATACTGGACTGCATCAGACCCCAGACATGATTGCCGAAGCAGCCGTGCAAGAAGACGTAGACGCCATTGGCCTCAGCATCCTTTCAGGCGCACACATGACTTTATTTCCGGCAGTCATTGAGGCGTTGAAACAACGAGGAGCGGAAGACGTAACAGTGTTCGGTGGCGGCATCGTTCCGCAAGATGATATGCCGTTACTTAAGCAAGCAGGCGTAAAAGAGATCTTCACGCCTGGCGTCAGTACGCAAGCGATTGTCGAATGGATTCGTGGGAATGTGCAGCCGCGCGCCGGTGTGTGAACGATTGCGCATTGTAGATTTTGGGCTGGTGTTGGTTGATTGAAGGAGGAACAATGCATAACTCGCTTTCCCTGCTGACGTCTTATTCTCGTTTTTTTGCTCTCTGGCCCTGTGCCATTTCGATTCTTGTCAGCTCTTGTGTCGCTCCATCTCGGCCTGTGCAGCCCACACCCGCACCAACTGCAATGGCGGCACCACCCCCGCCGGTGCTGGCCGCTCCACCCTACCCGGCTCCTGCGCCAATGGCAGAAGAGTCCATACCATCTTACGGTGGCATGGCATCAAGTCCCTCGACGATTCCTTCTGCTCAACCATCAGGAGCTGTGGCTCCATCTTCTGCTGAGCAGCCTCACACCATACTTGCCGGCCCTGAATATGGCCAGGTTGACCATGTCGTAAAGACGGTTGGCGGTGGGCCACTGCCCCATGTCTCAGTGGTGGGGATCAAACAGAGCGATAGTGAAGACGGACGGAACGTCTTGATTGAAGGGACTCTGCGTAACCAGGGAGCTGTCCCCACCAAATGGGTCAAGGTCAAAATAGAAGCCCAAGATGAGACTGGTCGCGCTATTACTACGATGAGTCCGCAACCAACCGCACAGGTGATTCCCCCAGGAGGGAGCGCAACCTTTGCAGCTCAACTTGCTAACGACCCGGCGGTCCGCAAGTTCTTTATCAAAGCGGATTTCCGCTGAGTTGCTGACAGCAAGCGATAAAAGCAGTGACCTTTTGCCCCTGCTGCGTTTGTGGTAGCGTTGGGTCGCTGTGCTTTCTCGCGATATTGTAATTGTCGGCTCCGGTCCTGCCGGCACCGCTACGGCCCTTCACCTTCTTAAGACCGACCCTACCCTAGTAGGGAATATCGTACTTCTCGACAAAGCGACCCACCCGCGCGAGAAAATTTGCGCAGGTGGACTTATTCCTCATACTCTTCATTGCCTTCATGAACTCAACGTTCCACTCTCAGTCCCTCACGTGTGTGTAGAGCAGGCGTTTGTCCGTGTGCCGCCGAACCGCCAAGTCTTCCGGAACGACGGGGGAATGGGGGTGATTGTTCGGCGTGATGAGTTTGATGCTTCTTTGGTCCACGCTGCACGTACACGAGGAGCGGAGATACGAGAAGGCGAGAAAGTATTGGAATTGGTACGTGAGGGAAGCGGAATCCGCGTCGTGACAGAGAAAGAGAACTACTATGCCCGCGTGGTCGTGGGAGCAGACGGCTCAGGGAGTCGCGTCCGGCGTCAGTTAGTCGACAAGAACGACAACCCTGCCGTTGGTCGGGCGATTATGTGCGATATTCCGGTCACGGAGACTCGCTGGGACGGGTTTCTGCAGCAGCGATATGATTTTAATTTCCTGCCCGTCGCCCAAGGACTCAAAGGCTATGTGTGGGAGTTCCCTTGTGTCATCAATGGGGTCCCGCATGTGAATGTCGGTATCTACACGGTAGGCGATACACGGCTCAGCAACGCCGCTTTGCACCGCCTGCTCGCTCAGGAAATTGCAAGTTTCAAGTGCACAACTTCTAGCTCCCACCCCCCAATCCCTAGCCCCA
>Ga0187893_10014121_pt1 | contig 10964 bp, 13 predicted proteins | sample MA1701074metaG_FD_139574 | JGI IMG/M metagenome (GOLD analysis project Ga0187893, IMG submission 139574) | White microbial mat communities from a basaltic lava cave in the Kipuka Kanohina Cave System on the Island of Hawaii, USA - MA170107-4 metaG ...
CTGAGTTCAATACCTTGCCGCACAAACAGCGCACCTACGCCTTGGGGACCGTGAAACTTGTGGGCGGAAAGCGCAAACAAATCCACCGGGGTTTTTTTAAGGTCGATCGGGATCTTCGCAACGGCCTGAACTCCATCAACGTGAAAGACCGCTCGGGAGTGTTCACGCACCAGCTGCCCAATCTCTTCTATAGGAAACAAAACTCCGGTTTCGTTGTTCGCGAGCATCACCGAAACTATTGCTGTGTCCGGGCGAAGCGCAGCTTTCAAGTGCTGAAGATCAAGCAAACCCTGGCCGTCTACACCCAACCAACTCACTTCATATCCGTCCTTTTCGAGGTTACTACAAAGATTTCTGACAGCCTCGTGTTCCACCTGCGTGGTCACTATGTGTCTTTTACCCGGGTTGGCTTGCAGGACCGCCCTGATGGCCCAGTTGTCTGACTCGGACCCACAAGAGGTAAAAACGATTTCGTCGGCGTGTTCTGCTCCCAGCAGCGTCGCGACCTGCTGTCTTGCCCGCTCGACTGCCTTGCTGGCCAGGCGTCCCAGTGAGTGCCCGGAGGCAGGGTTACCATAAGAGTCGCTCAAATAGGGGCGCATCGCTTCAAACACCTCTGGAGCGACTTTGGTAGTGGCATTGTTGTCTAGGTAGATTGTGTTATACATTGCCATCAAATTTGTCAAAGGCTTGTGATTTACGCTAGGCTTTTGAGAAGAATTTATTAGAAACTAGTAAAGTATAGCTATGTCACAAGTATCCGAACAGAATGTACTTGATGCCCTGAGGCAGATTAAAGACCCAGATCTGCACAAGGACATCGTCACCCTTGGGTTTATTAGAGACTTAAGTATCCAGGGAGGAGATGTCTCTTTCCGCATCGTACTCACCACGCCTGCTTGCCCAGTCAAGGCCGAAATGGAGAGTGCGGCCCGCGAGTTGGTGGGAGCCTTAGACGGCGTTTCTTCAGTCGCTGTCAAAATGGATGCTGAAGTTCCCAAAGGCCGCGGCTTTGGCGACAAAGTTACGGTCGAAGGTGTCCGAAATATTATCGCGGTTTCCTCCGGGAAGGGTGGAGTTGGAAAATCTACCGTTGCCGTAAACGTTGCTGTTTCACTGGCCTTGAATGGTGCGCGGGTTGGGTTAATGGACGCTGACGTCTATGGCCCAAACGTTCCCATTATGATGGGCGCCAGCAATGCTCGTCCCGAAGTTGCCGTAAACAAGCTCGTGCCAATCGAGGCGTTCGGCGTTCGCCTGATGTCGATGGCGTTACTGCAACCCGATGACAAACCAATGATTGTCCGTGGTCCAATTTTGCATGGTCTGGTTAAGCAGTTTCTATCTGATGTTGTTTGGGGGGAACTCGATTATTTAATCGTGGATATGCCGCCAGGAACCGGTGATGTGCAACTGTCACTGGCGCAGCTCGTGCCGGTGCAGGGGGCGGTCCTGGTAACCACACCTCAGGACGTGGCCGTCGCCGACGTCCGCCGGGCCCTGCGCATGTTTGAAACCGTAGCGGTCCCGGTGCTCGGCATTGTCGAGAACATGAGTTACTTTGTCGCTCCGGATACTGGAACGCGCTACAACATCTTTGGCGAAGGAGGCGGGCAAAAACTCGCTGAGGCGTACGGAGTCCCGTTTCTCGGCACAGTTCCCTTGGGGATGGAGGTCCGCGAGGGTGGGGACAAAGGGGTGCCAGTGGTCGTTAGTGACCCGGAATCGCCACAATCCAAGGCTTTTCACCAGGTTGCCGAAGAAATTGCCCGGCAGGTTTCCATTGAGGCGATGAAGCCGGAGCTTGTCGTTTTGGGCAAAGGACAGTAACATTTATTTGACGATTTTTGATTTTCAATTATCGATTAGACCGGTTTGGTTAAGTCGGCGGAATCAATAATCGCAAATCAAATATCGAATAGTTTGAAGGGAGTATTCAGAAGAATGTCAACACCAACTGCTCCGACTGAGACGGCGGGAACCACTACGGCCCCGGGTGTGCTCTTAAATGTCACCGAGTCTGCAGCGGGCGAGATCAAGAAATTCATGGCCGGAGAAGAAGGCTTGCCTGAGACTTCAGGCCTAAGGGTCCGTGTTGTCCCCGGCGGTTGCTCTGGTTTTCAATACAGCTTGAATATCGAAGAGGAGTCACGCCAGGGAGACTATATACTCGACGAGAAAGGGGTGCGCCTCTTCGTTGATATGTTTAGTGCTCAATATCTGAATGGTGTTGAGATTGACTATGTAACCGGTGTTATGGGTTCGGGTTTCACCTTTAAGAATCCTAATGCAACCGGAAGTTGCGGTTGTGGCTCATCGTTTACAGCATAAGGTTGACAGGTGAATTGACAGGCGGTTGAGTCTGTCGGACATCGGCGCGGTGCGCGAATTGTGAGGCTCGGTCGTCTTAAAAGGACGCACCGAGCCGCATTCGCTTACCGCGTTTGCTGCTTTTTGCGGAGCTTTCGCATGATGGCTAAGATCGCCTTTAGTCAGGCTCAATCCCCGGAGGAGATTGAAAGCGCGCGGGAGTTGTTCAGGGAGTACGAAGCCTGGGTGGAGATAAACCTATGCTTTCAGGGTTTTGAGAACGAACTTGCGAGCCTGCCCGGCGACTACCAGCCCCCAAGGGGCCGCCTCCTGCTAGTTCAGGTAGACCAACAGCTCGCCGGTTGTGTGGCCATGCGCGACCTGGGCGAAGAAACATGCGAGATGAAGCGACTTTACCTGCGGCCTGAATTTCAGGGTCAGGGCCTTGGTCGCGCACTTGCAGAAAAAATCATCGAATCGGCCCAAGAGATTGGCTATCAGCGGATGCGCCTGGATACGCTTACCGGGAAGATGGACAGCGCGATTAGCCTGTATCGTTCACTGGGCTTTAAAGAGATACCCGCTTACTATAACAACCCGTTTGCGGGCGTGAAGTACATGGAACTTGTTTTGTGAAATGACCCTGAGCTTGCTCAAGCGAGTTGGTTGTGACAAATTGATGCTGTTCTTTAACACTCATTTCGGAGCCCTGATAAATGGCCAAAATCGAAGCTGAAATTGCTAGCGGTACCCAGTCGTTTGAAGCCCCAGCCGGCAAGAAACTCGTTCTGGCGATCGAGGATGCGGGCATTGACATCTTGCACCGCTGCGGCGGTAACGCACGCTGTACGACTTGTCGGGTTGAGATCCTGGAAGGCACTCCCGAGGAGATGCGTGAACTTGAACGCAACCGTCTGGCCGTTGAATCAGAGCTGGCTGACAACGTGCGGTTATCTTGTCAGATTCATGTCGAAAACGATTTGAAAGTGCGAGTGATCAATCAGGCAAGCGTTAGAAGTATGGACCCCGGGCCACGCCCTCTTGATGAATAGTGTCCAGCACTTTGGTTTACTGGTATTTCCCGGGTTTTCAATCCGCTCAAGCCTTACCAGAACATTCAAACTCACCCGGCCCCAAACTGGGCCCTTTTTGCGCTTATTGCATCCCGTTTGGGTCTGGGTGTAATCTTCGCACGTATTAACACACCACAATTCGGGCGGGTACTTTCGCCGTTCCATTTGCAAGCATTTGGACTGACAGACTTGAAACTGTCTTAGCTAACACCACGGAGGTCGTATGCTGATTGAGTCAACTGTCTATCTCCCCGTCAGTCTGGCTATGTTCCAGGAACTATTTCACGCGCCAGATGCCGAGGCTTTCCTGCGAATTGCTTTCCGCTGGTTTCACTTTCTTGCCGGAATTACCTGGATTGGGCTGCTTTATTTCTTTAACCTGATTAACGTGCCGGTTCAGAAGGGCCTGGATGCGGAAACCAAGAAAAAGGTTAATCCGGATCTACTCGGGCGAGCCCTCTGGTATTTTCGCTGGGGAGCCCTGGTAACCGTGCTGGCGGGACTGGCTTACTTTGCGATGTATATCCTGCGGACGGATGTGAACAACGCCAATAACCTTGGTGGCGGAAATGTAAATCTATGGTGGGTCCTGATTGCCTGGCTGACCTATCCCATCGTTCTTTTTGGTGTTGAATACCTGATCATCAAGAAAGTGCCGGCCTTAACCAAGGATGGGCGAGTCTTCGCGGCAGTGATGTTTATCCTGGTGGTGATTGTCAGCTATGGACTGGTCCTGTTCTTCACGGGCCAATTGACCGCTGGAGCCGAAAGCTGGGCCAGCAACAAATCCTACTCAATTGGCATTGGTGGAGCTTATGGCATCTTGATGATGCTAAACGTCTGGGGAATCATCTGGCCCAACAACAAACGGATTCTTGCGGCCACGGCGGGGACTGGTCCGGCAGCACCGCCGGAACTTGCGCGCCAGGCCTTTCTGGCTTCTCGCACAAACGCCTGGTTGTCGCTGCCAATGTTGCTGTTCATGGGGACATCGCATGGCGATTGGGTTATTTTGGGTAAATAAATGCAGCGCGACACAGGAGTATAGGACCTATAGGCCATATAGGTCCTATAGATCTCTCGCCACACTAAATTCGCAGTGCCACCATCTATTCGTCACACTTGCGTGCAAGTGTTTGTTTCTTAACGCCAAAATCAAAGTTTGTGGAGGTGTGCGATGAGTTCAAGCGGTGCTTACAAGGCCAGGCAGTTTAATCTGAGTGGCCTGAATGGTATTTCTGACCAGACCCTGGAAGTGCACTTTAAACTCTATGAAGGGTATGTGAAGGAGACCAACAAACTTACTGAGAAGATTCAGGAATTCATCCAAGATGGCAAGGTGGACCAGGAAGAGATGCCTGCATATTCCGAGCTGACAAGGCGCCTGGGCTTTGAATATAACGGCATGGTGTTGCATGAGTATTATTTTGACAATCTGAAAAAGGGCGGTGGGAGCGGTGACCCGCAGCAGACCCTGAAATTTTACAAGGAAGCCGAGACGAGCTTTGGCAGCTACGATATCTGGAAAGCTGACTTTGTAGGTATTGGCAAGATGCGTGGTGTTGGTTGGGCCATCTGTTATCAGAATCCAGCTAACGGCCGGCTCTCGAATCACTGGATCAGCTTGCACGAGGTTGGCAATGTCGCCGGTTTTGATCCGATCCTGGTTATGGACGTTTGGGAGCATGCTTACCTGCTGGATTACAAGCCGGCAGATCGCCCAAAGTACATTGAAGCCTTCTTCTCAAACATCAATTGGGACCTGGTCGAGAGTCGACTGCGTCAGGAGGCGGCTGGAACGCAGCGAGCAAGAGCCTGAGCTGGTGGTGTTGTTTTTGGTACGACTCAAGGGCTGCCTAAGTACCACCCCAGCCCCCGATACTTCCGGCCTCTCCTAATTTGGTGGGAGCGGTGGCTTGCGCAGCGTGCAGTCGACATCTAACGCCCGCAGGAAGTTGAGTAGATCCTCACGTTGTTCCGGTAAAAGCTTTTGAGGTTGCAGGTTCTTTCTGTCCAGATACTGGTTAGGTTTGCCGCCGGCGATCATTATGTCAACCGCTTCCTCGAGCGTGGCGGCACTGCCATCATGGAAATAAGGTGCTGACTCGGAAATGTCTCGTAGGGTGGGCGTCTTGAAGGCCCCGGTATCCTGTGGATTCTTGGTGACTGTAAAACGTCCGACGTCAGGTTCCTTCTGGTCCATTCCAATTCCCACGTTGTGATACTGCTGATCGGTCAACAATATTCCATCGTGACAGTTGGTGCATTTGATCGCCTGAAAGAGGTTCCAGCCTCGCTTTGCGCTCTCACTCATAGCCGACTGATCACCTGCCCGGAAACGGTCCCAGGCGGTATCGCCGCTAATAATCGTGCGTTCGTAGGCGGCCAGGGCCTTAACCACATTATCTGGCGTCGCATCGCTGTTGAAAATCTTCTGGAATTGTGAGCTGTAGCCCGGAATTGCGTTGAGTTTCGCGACGATCTCGTCAGCTTTCGCACCCATGTTGGTCTTGGTCCAGGCGGCCATCGCCTGATCTTCGAGCGATTTACTGCGTCCATCCCAGTAGAATTCTGTGTGATAGCCAATGTTCCAAAGTGTTGGACTGCTCCGCGGGAGCTGCTTATTAAAGGCACCGATGGACTTTGGTAAACCATCAGTTAACCCCTTTTCGCATACATGGCAGGAATAGCAGGAACGTGAGCCATCACCGCTGAGGCGCTCGTCAAAAAAGAGTTGGCGGCCGAGGGCAACCTTTTCGGGTGTCTGCGGATTGTCAGCTGGGACCGGCATGGCTTCGTAACCAGAAAGTTGTGGTGGTAGCGGCTGAATTTCTGGCTTGAACTCTGCAGTTGGAGTTTCCGTCTCGGTTGTCGGTCGGCAGCTGAACACCATTACACTAGCAGTTAGAACCAACAAGAAAATGCTTAGCTGCAATGTTCGATATTTTATTTTCGCCACGCACGTTTCTGGCTTTTGGGGCCAGCCTCCGGAATTAGATGATCGAGCTTTTTCGGTTTGCGGATTCTTACACTGCTGCCGTAAAAAAGTCTAGTTGTAGGGCGGCCCTCCGTGGCCGCCCCTGGCGACGGCACGGCAAGAGGCAGTGGCAGGAGGCAGGCGGCAGGCGCAGGAGGCAGGCGGCAGGTGGCAGGAGCAGGAGGCAGGTGGCAGGAGCAGGCGGCAGGCGGCAGGGGCAGGTGGCAGGAGCAGGCGGCGGGCGGGCGGCAGGTGATCGGAGCTGTATTGGAGTTCAGTTTTGGCTGCCGCTTGGATGTCTTAAAGGAAGCCATCTCGTTCGTCTTTTACAAAGGTTTGAAAGCTTATTAGTGTTACTTCGTGTGAGTTCGTGGATCGTTCTTTCCACCCCAAGTCCCAGTGGTTTCTTTAGGTAAAGACCCCACTTTTTGGAAATGCAAAGGATTATTTCAAACGAACAGGCAAGCGAGCGGGAAAAGAAGTTTGCGGAACTGTTTGCGGAAGCAGCCACCTGCACGCGTTGCCCAGCGATGTGCGAGAGGACGGCTGTCCTCAGCGAACTCAATGGATCAATTACTGCCGGCATTCTTTTTGTCGGCGAGGCCCCGGGACGCAAAGGTGCGGACCGCACCCGAGTCCCTTTTTCCGGAGACCAGTCGGGCGTGAACTTTGACCGCTTCCTGGCTTCGATCGGCCTGACACGGCAGCAGATCTTTATAACCAGCGCCGCCCTTTGTAATCCACGAAGCGAATCGGGTGCTAACCGTAAACCAACCCTGGCAGAACTCAGAAACTGTTCAGATTTTCTAAAGCGCACCATTGAACTGCTGGATCCGGCCATAGTGGTTACCCTCGGTACGGTCGCGCTTGAGGCACTTAAACGCATTCACTATCATGAACTGAGCTTGAAGGAGGATGCTGCCCGAATTCACTGCTGGGATGGCCGAGTGCTGGTGCCCATTTACCATCCCAGCCCCCAGGTGCTGGCATCACATCGTCGCGAGGCCGACCAGTTGAAGGATTACCAGGTGGTGGCCAGTGCAATCAGGGAGGCTGGAATCGAAGCCAATTTAGGATTGAGGATTTAGGAGTTAGGATTGCTGGAGCTCTTCACAGTTATGGCCAGGCCATAGTGAGACACTTTTTTCGATGAAGGAATCGGTTGGACAGACAGCGGTCAGAAAATCCGTACTCGAGGATAAGCATGTCCAGCTGTGCGCACGCATGAAGGTTGAGGCCGGCTGGTCGATTCCCGAAAGCTTTGGGGACAGCGAGGCCGAATATGCCGCGGTGCGTAGCCAGAGTGCCGGGATACTGGATCTCTCCAGCCGGGGACGTTTGCTTGTTAGTGGCTCAGAAGCCGTGGCGTTTCTGAATGGTCTGATTACCAATGACATGAAATCGTTGGCCGAAAACCATTGGATGCCAGCAGTTTTTCCCAATGTTCAAGGCCGCTTAGTCGCAAGTGTTCGAGTCATTCGGATCAAAGACGACTTAAGTACCGGTAAATCGGTGCCTCAGTTTCTGATTGACACCGAGCCGCTGACATACGACGCAGTGCTTAAAAGTCTCAATCGCTTTACTGTCGCAGGAGACTTTCGGGTAACCGATATGACCGATGAACTGGCTTTAATTTCGCTGCAGGGAAAGGAAGCCTTAAGCATTCTGCAGAGCACTCTGCAGGCAGCCGTGAATTGTCCCCAATACCAGGTCCAACAATTCCCCTGGGGAGAGGAAGAATTGCACGCGGTACGTGCCACCCACACATCGGAGAATGGATTTGATCTGTTGGTGACTAGTGTGAATGCCGTGGAACTTTGGGAAAGGCTCGTAAAGACCGGGGCGAAGCCGGTCGGTTTTGAAGCATTTGAGACGCTGCGTATCGAAGCGGGCCGGCCACGCTACGGCTTGGATATGGACGAAACCAATGTAGTCTCGGAAACAAACCTGGACGACGCCGTGAGCTTTACCAAGGGCTGCTACGTCGGCCAGGAGATCATTGCCCGCATCAAGTATCGTGGTCATGTAGCTAAAAAGCTTACCGGCCTGATGTTCGCGGAAGCTGGTCGCTCAGAACCTGGTGAGAAGCTCTTTTCCCAGGAAGGCAAAGAGATTGGCCAGGTCAGGTCAGTAACTTTTTCTCCCGCCCTCAATCGCCAGATTGCTTTGGCCTATGTCAAATACGATTACCTGGCCCCAGGTACGGCGGTACAGGCCGGTGACGAACGAATCAATGCCGTGGTGGCCGAGCTGCCATTTATTCGAGGTAGTTGGTACGGAGAATAGATCCAGCCGAAATGGCTAATGAATCAGCCCCAGAGCAATCGAGCACTAGGGATCTTGCTCCCGAGCAAGCCCGGCTGGCCTACGCCATCATTCAAGCACTGCTGGAACATACTCGAGTGGTTAGCGATCTTGTAGCCCTGATGGCTCAGACGCTGGACGAAGACACTACCAAAGCTCTTACCCAAACACCTGTCTGGACAGCATATCTCGATAGCCGTCGCTCAATGGAACGAACTCAAAAAGACGTCGAAACATTTGCCGAAATTTTGAAGTCCCTGGGTGACGAGTAGTTGTGTTGTTGAGGCAAAAGACTCAAGCTTAGAAAATTTGCAGGTGGGGAAGGGGGCAAGCGCCTTAGCGCGCGCCCCCGCTCAACTCGCAGAGCACTCAATTCAAAAGATCCAGATTTAGCACTACAACCATTGGTTCATGTCGTGTGTTGACCAATCTGAGGCTTGAACACCTCCAGCTATATCAATGTTATCAGACTCGACAAACTATCAGATTGATAATACCCAGCAGTCGTTTTTCTCGCTCAAGAACTTCCAGCCCAGCGGCCGCAGCTGTTTCCGCAGTGCGACGATTGAACCGATCAGCAAACAGCCGGACACTGATCTGGTTCAACAGATCAAAGATCAGTCCCAGCAGACCGCTCGGCCGGACGTGCTCGAGTAAAATCACTGCGCCCCCGGGCTTTACCACGCGTCGCAGTTCAGTCAAAACCTCTTCCGCCGAAACCACTGAGCAAAGCACCAGAGTCGCCAGCGCCATATCAAAGGTCCTGCCCGCAAATGGCAAACGCTCCGCCTGACTCTGGACCAGATAAAAACGCTCAGGTCGCGCCTTCCGGCGGGCTATATCAATCATCGCTTGGGAAGGTTCGGTGGCTACGCCAATTAGACCCGGTGGGTAATGCTCAAAGTTAAGTCCGGTGCCTGCCCCGATTTCGAGCAGACGACCGCCACCAGGCAACTTAGCAATAGCTTGGGCGCGCATTGAGAGTAGGAACCAGCGCTGCAGCGGCAGCATTACTGATTCATATCGATGCGCAAAGCGGTCGTAGACGGATACAGGACTGCGTTTTGTAAGTACCCGAGGCACAGTGGTTGCGGCCCAGCTGGAGGCGGTCTACCGGATCATCATGATAACCTGACGTTCGCGACCACCATCAAACTCACAGAGAAAAATTCCCTGCCAACGACCCAACAGCAACTTTCCCTCTTTAAAGGGGACCGTCACGGTCGAGCCTACCAGGCTGGCTTTTATGTGAGCGTCAGAGTTTTCTTCGCCGTGGCGAAATCCCATTCCATGCTGTGGGATCAAGGTGCGGAGGGCATGCAAAAAGTCTCGGGGCACGTCAGGGTCGGCGTTCTCGTTGACCGTTAAACCGGCCGTGGTGTGTTGCACATAAAGCACTACGACCCCTTCACTCGCGTCCAGTGCCTTCAGCTTTTCCTGGACCTGTTCGGTGAACTCCACAAACTCTTCGCGTTGGTGCGACCGCACTTTTAGAACCTGCATAACTGAATCCTGGTTTAGAAGGAAAGTCACCAGAGGGCTTAATCGCGGTCTGCCGTGCTGCTCGAGGCTTTGCGTTCAAGCAGGTACCATCCCGAAGGAAGTACTGCGGCGGCGAGAACGACCTTTATAAGCTCGCCGATTAGGAAAGGCTCGATTCCGGCACGGTACGCGACCGCGGGGGGCATCAATTGTGTGAGCCAGGCCCAACCTGCCAAAAGGATTACAACCGCGCCAATGGCCATCGCGGCTGCGGCACTCAAAAAACGCTTGTCCCAGCCCTGCTCAGCGAAAGAGCCGGTAATAAAGGCTGCGGCTGGAAAAGCCACCAGATAACCACCAGTCGGGCCGAGAAACGTCTGGATGCCGCGCCCGAAATTGGTGAAGAATGGGAGCCCAAACGAGCCCTCGACCAGGTAGATAATCATGGCGAGCGCGCCCAGTCTGGAACCAAGCAGCGCTCCCGTTAAGAGTACGGCAAAAGTTGAACCGGTGATTGGAACCGGGCCAATAGGGATGCTGATTTGAGCTGCGGCCGCCGTAAGCAAACTGAAAGCGACAGCCAGCGAAAGAGAGCGTGTCCAGTCAAGTGGCGCCAGGGCTGAAGCAACCAGGGTCTCTGATTTAGCGTAGCTCATAAGGTTCGTTCTGCAAGTGTCTAGTCTGCAACAATCTCGTCAACAGCCATTGTTTGAGTGGCCAGGGCATGTGAACCAATCCGCATTCCGTGAAATGAGCGCCAGACGAAGAAGGTTGAAATTAAAAAGAACACACCTGCCAGTACGAGGGTTAGCGTATTA
>Ga0187893_10014122_pt1 | contig 10964 bp, 6 predicted proteins | sample MA1701074metaG_FD_139574 | JGI IMG/M metagenome (GOLD analysis project Ga0187893, IMG submission 139574) | White microbial mat communities from a basaltic lava cave in the Kipuka Kanohina Cave System on the Island of Hawaii, USA - MA170107-4 metaG ...
CGAGGTCTTCGAGCGGTTGAAGGAGTGGCCCGCCGCGCTCCAGGCGTGCGACGCCGGGCTGAAGGCGCTCGGCGACCCCGGCCGCGACGACCGCAAGCTCGCGCTGCAGCGCACGCTGCGCAAGCGGCGCGAGCGGATCGAGAAGGAGCACCCCGTCGCGTCTCCGGCGTAGCCCGGGGGCGGGTGGAAGCCGCTGCATCTCCGGGGCGCACGGGTCGATTCCATGACGCACAGCCCCGTCGATCCGACCGCCGGCGACATGCGGCTGCCGGCGCCGTGCGGGGGCGCGCGACGCCGGACGCGGGGGTCGCCGTGCGGGGACTCGCCCGTGCGGGTGTCGTCCAGCCGGCGGCGCCGCGCTCCGGTCGGGCTACTCCGCCACGCGGGCGAACGCCCGCACGGGGAAGGTGCCGAAGGCCTTCACCCTGGGCGGGACGGCGAAGAAACGGAAGCCGGCGTCGGGGAGCGCGGCGAGGTTCGTCATGTGCTCGACGATCGGGATGCCGGCGGCGAGGAGGAGCGTGTGGACGGGGCGCGCGAGGTCGGCGGTGTCGTCGACGTTGAGCGAGTCGATGCCGACCAGCGCGGCGCCGCGCCCGACGAGGAGGCGGGCGGCGGCGGCGGTGAGGAACGGATGGCCGCTGAAGTAGCGCTCGCTGCGCCAGTGGACGTCCCAGCCGGTGTGGATCAGCACGGCCCGACCGCGCAGATCGACTCCCGCGGCGCGCGCGGCCGCCTCGATCTGCGCCGCGTCGACCGCGCGGCCCGACGGCGGCGGCGCGCCGCCCGCGGCCGGGCGGCGCACGACCACCCCCTCGAGGTCGGCCAGCCGCTCGAGCGGCAGCCCCGCGAGGTCGGCGCCGTCCGCGTGGCGGTGGAACGGGCTGTCGAGGTAGGTGCCGGTGTTGGCCACCATGTCGATGCGCCCGATGTGGAACTCCGTCCCCGGCGCGTAATGCCGGCGCGACCGCTCGCGGCTCATGAACTCGCTGATCACCGGCGCCGGCAGACCGCGGTAGGTCTCCAGGCCGTGCTCGATCGCGTGGCTCAGGTCGACGAGGCGCGCCACCCGCGCTCCTCCGCTCCGGAAGGCGCCGCTACCTCATCACCCCGAGCTTCCGCCCCACCTTCGTGAACGCCGCCACGGCCTTCTCGAGGTGGTCGCGCTCGTGGCCGGCGGAGATCTGGACGCGGATGCGCGCCTGGCCTCGGGGTACGACGGGGTAGGTGAAGCCGACGACGTAGATCCCCTCGGGCACCAGCTCCTTCGCCATCGTCTGGGCGAGATCGGCGTCTCCCAGCATGATCGGGACGATCGGGTGGGAGCCGGGGCGGATCTGGAAGCCGGCCTTCGTCATGGCGGCGCGGAACCAGGCGGTGTTGCGCTCGAGCCGGTCGCGCAGCTCCGTGGAGGCGGAGATCAGGTCGAAGACCTGGATCGCGGCGGCCACGATGGGCGGGGCGACGGTGTTGCTGAAGAGGTAGGGACGCGAGCGCTGGCGCAGGAGGGCCACGATCTCGGAGCGCGCCGCCACGAAGCCGCCGGCCGAGCCGCCGAGCGCCTTGCCGAGCGTGCTCGAGACGAGGTCGACGCGCCCGCTCACGCCGCACTGCTCCGGCGTGCCGCGCCCGGTGCGCCCGACGAATCCGGTGGCGTGCGAGTCGTCCACCATGAGCAGCGCGTCGTGCTTCTCGCACAAGTCCGCGATCGCCCCGAGCGGCGCGACGTCCCCGTCCATCGAGAAGACGCCGTCGGTGACGACGAGGCGGATGCGCGCCTTCGCCGTCGCCGCGAGCTTCTCGGCGAGGTCGGTCACGTCCATGTGCCGGTAGCGGAGCCGCTCGGCCTTGCACAGCCGGATGCCGTCGATGATCGAGGCGTGGTTGAGCTCGTCGCTGACGACGGCGCAGTCCTCTCGGAGAAGCGTCTCGAAGACGCCGGCGTTGGCGTCGAAGCAGCTCGAATAGAGGATCGCGTCGTCGAAGCCGAGGAAGCGCGCGATCCTCGCCTCGAGCTCCTTGTGGATCTCCTGCGTGCCGCAGATGAATCGCACCGAGGACATCCCCAGCCCGTACTTCCGCAGCGCCGCGATCGCCGCGTCCACCAGCCCGGGGTTCGAGGAGAGCCCGAGGTAGTTGTTCGCGCAGAAGTTCAGGAGCTCGCCGGTGCCGCCGCCCTGCGCGACGCGGATGCTCGCCGCCTGCGGCGAGACGATGACCCGCTCCTCCTTCCATAGGCCGGCGTCGCGGATCTCCTGCAGCTCCTTCGCGTAGTGATCCCGGGCGGTCGAGTACATCGGCGTCTCCAGATCGGCGGGCCGGCGCGCGCGGCCGGGGAACGCTGGCGAGCGGGCGCGCGAAAGTCAACGCCCCGCGGCCGTGACGTTCGCGCGCCCTCCGAGGCGTCGGCAGGTGGTGCGCGCTTCGGCGCGAGCCGCAGACCTTCGACTCGATCGACTCCCGCAGCGCGCGCCAGGGATCGAGCTCGGCCGTCACCCGCTCGAGCGCGAGCGGCTGCATCGTCGCTGCGCTCCGGAGGAGGAGCAGGCGGTCGACGCCTTCACACCGCCCGCGTCGGACCCTGCTCCGGCCTGCCCGCGGGATAGAGCACGACCTTCCACGCCTCGCCGCGGTCGAACGTCTCCATCGCCCGCTCGAACTGCACGAGGTCGAACTCGGCGGTGACGATCGGCTCGACGTCGAGGCCGGCCTCGAGCATTCCGAGCATGGCATACCAGGTGCCGAACATCCGGCGCCCGATGATCGCCTCGACGTCGATGCCCTTGAAGACGACGTTGCGGCTGTAGTCGCGGATCGTCACGTCCTTGCGGCTGGTGAGCCCGAGCAGGCGGATCTGCCCGCCCGGCCGCACCATCTCGAGCGCGTCATTGATCGCCGGCTCGGCGCCCGACATCTCGAGCACCGCGTCGACGCCGTCGCCGGTGCGCTCGGCGATCGTCGCGAGCGCCGCGGCGCGTCCCTCGCCGCGCGTGTCGAACACCGTGACCGGCACGCGCCGGCCGGGCAGCGCCGCCCAGCGCCGCGCCCGCTCGAGCGCCCGATCGTTGACGTCGAAGAGGAAAAGCTCGCTCGCTCCCGCGAACTCGGCCACGGCGGCCGCCATGGCGCCGATCGGGCCGCAGCCGGTGACCGCGATGCGCCGTCCCACGACGTCGGCCGCGAGCGCGGTGTGCGTCGCGTTCCCGAGCGCGTCGAGGAACGCCCCCACCCGCGGCGGGATCCGCGGCGAGAGCTTGAGGACGTTGCCCGCCGGCACCTTCACGTAGTCGGCGAAGCAGCCGTCGTGGTGCAGCCCGTAGATCCGCGTCTTCGCGCAGATGTGCCCGCGCCCCGTACGGCACTGGTAGCAGGTCCCGCAGACGACGTGCATCTCGGCGGAAACGTAGTCGCCCTCCTTCAGCGCCTGCGCCCCGCCCGAGGGTCCTCTCGCGCCGTCCCCCGCGTCCGGGCCGATCGCCTGCACGCGCCCGCAGAACTCGTGGCCGAAGATCACCGGCGGCTTCATGAACTGCACCGACGGGTCCCAGTGCCAGATGTGGCGGTCGGTGCCGCAGATCCCGGTCGCCTCGACCCGGATCACCACCTCTCCCGGTCCCGGCGCCGGCACCGGCCGGTCGGCGAGCTCGACGGCCCCCTCTCTCGGAGCCGTCTTCACCACCGCCTTCATCGTCGGCACGCGCGTGGTCCTCGCTTTCGCAACCGCTTCGCCGTGCTGCCCCGGTCCAGTCCGTCCTGGGTCCGCGTCTCCCGGGGACCGGGTCGCGCGGAGTGCGGCGGCAGGCGCCTCACTTCCCGGCCGGTTTCGCCGCGAGCGCCGTCCTCGAGTACATCCCCACCGGATGCCCGGCTGGATCGGAGACGAGCGCGATCGCGCCGCGGCCGTCGTCCAGGTCGAACGGGAATCCCGGCGGAATGGTGCCGCCGAGCTCCTGGGCCTTCTTGCACATCGCCTTCATGTCGTCGACCTGGACGTAGACGACGCCGTTGAAGGAGCTGATCTTGCCCTCGGCGACGCGGAGCGTGCCGATGGCGGTGTCGCCCATGCTGATCTCGGCGGCGACGGCTTCGGCGCCGGGGGTCGGGGCGAACTTCCAGTCGAAGAGCTTGCCGTAGAACGCCTTCGACGTGGCGAGGTTGGTCGTCGTGAGATCGAACCAGGCGACCTTTCCGGCGCCGACGTCGAGCTTGGGCTTCTTCGAGCCGGACTGCTGGGCCGCCACGATCGCGAGCGCCAGGGTGGTCGCAAGAATCACGGTCTTCATCGGAATGCACTCCCTTCTCGAATGGACGTCACCGCGGCCGGCTCCGTCGCCGCGCTCCGCCGCGCGTTCCGTCGCCGGTCACCGTCGTCAGCCTCCGCCGCTCGTTCCGCCGCTCAGAAGGCCCCGCTCGTCGCCGCCGCCGCGTCGCCCTTGTCGCCCGCGGCGTCGCCGAGCTGCGCCGTCACCCCGTCCAACACGTCCGCGACGCCCGCGCGCAGCGACTGCGCGCCGACGTAGACGCAGAAGCGCGTCGCGACGCGGTAGGTCCGGGCCAGCTTGCGCAGCTCGCGCACCAGCTCCTCGCGGTTCCAGTGCAGCAGCAGCAGGCCGTCGGGCTGGCGCGAGTTCAGGTGCTCCTGCAGCTTGTCGAACACTCGGTCGGGGTTCACGTAGTCGGTCGGCCACCACTCGGCGTCGAAGCCCCACTCCGCCGCCAGCGCCGCGAGGTCGTCCTCGCCGCGCGTCTGGTGATCGTCGCCGCCGATGATCATCAGCGTGGGGCCGCCCGAGCGCCTCCTTGGCCTTCTCGGCGGCGCCGCGGTCGTTGGGCCGCTCGTCCTTGGGCGCGTCGGCCGAGGCCTTCTTGAGGTCGGCCTCGAAGGCATCGGGGTGGGCGCGGTAGCAGTCCTTGAGCAGCCGCAGCCCGGTGAGCTTCCACTGCGGCTCGGCGCGCGCCAGGTAGAGGTCGGCGAGCTGCCGCAGCACGTCGAATCGATCGGCGTCGCGACCCTTCAGCCTCGCGAGCAGCTCGGCGCGCTCCGAGAGCACGCGCGCGCGGTCGAGCGCCTGGCCGACGCGGTCGTCGTCGAAAATCACCTTCTCCCAGAAGGCGAGGTCGCCGCTCTGGCAGCAGACGTCGCGCAGGTCGTAGAGCGCGTCGGCGGCGTTCTCGCGCTCGCCCGCCATGTTGAACGCGCGCAGCTCGATCAGCAGCGCCTCCTTGCGCACCGTGAGATCCTCGCTGTGCTCGAGGCACTGCTCGGCGATCTTGAGGGCGTTGTCGGTGTCGCCCAGGCGCTGGAAGTGCTTGCCCATCTCGAGGAGCTGGCGCGGGTCGCTCATGTGGGCGACGTCGACGCGCGCGAGGAGGCGGGCGGCGATGCGCGGCGCCTTCTCCTCGAGCAGCGGCAGGAGCTCCTTGAGCTGCTCCACCCCGGGGCGGAGCCGCTCGAGCGCCGCCTCGAGCTGCCGCGCCGCCTCCTCCTGCGTCTCCGGCTTCCCCTCGCGCAGCAGCGAGAGGGCCAGGAAGAAGCGGATGCGCGCCAGCGTGATCGGCAGCGGGTTGCGGTACTGCTCGATGCGCGCGAGCGCATCGCGGAAGTCCTGCGCCGCCTCGGCGTGCATGTCGCGCTCGAAGCGCAGGATGCCGCGGGTGAAGAAGGCGTTGAACGAGGCGCTGCGCGCGTCGGCGGTCGCCTGGTCGAGGTGGGCGAGCGCCTCCTCGGAGCCCTTGCGCCCCGGCTGCGGCTCGAGGTCGGGGACGCCGCGCAGCCCGAGCGAGCAGGCGGCGAGGTCGAAGTGGAGCACGGAGGCGAGCGTGTGGCCCTCGCCGGCCACCTCGAGCGCCTTCTTGAAGTGGCCCGCCGCCTCGTCGAACTGCTCGACGTGCTGCTTGAGCTTGCCGAGCGCGCGATGGAACGGCGCCCGGATCTCGGGCGGCAGGCCGTCGAAGCCGGGCAGTCCCATGCAGCGCTGCAGCAGCCCCTGCACGGCGTCGGGCTGGAAGTTCTCGCCGGGCCGCTCGGCGCGGCGCAGGACCTCGGAGAGCGTCGAGCGCAGGAGCTCGGCCGTCTCGCCGTCGGGTGCGCCGTTGGCAAGCACCGCCTCGAGCGTGTTCACCGCCTCCTCGAGGCTGCCCGAGCCGAGGCTCTGGCGCAGCAGGATCGGCAGGATCTCCCGGGCGATCACCGGCTCGGAGAGGAGCGCGCGGACGTCGGGCTTCTCCTCGCCTTCCTTGGGATGGCGCAGCTTCCCAAGCGTCTGCCCGAACCGGAACCAGGCCGCCTCGGGCCCCTGCAATTCCTCCGGCTTGTAGGCGTCGAGGACGATCCCGTGGCTGCCGTTGGCGTAGCCGATCGCGAAGTAGCTCTCGGCGCGCGCCGGATTGAGACGCACGAGCGCGAGCGCCATGTTGGCGGCGTCGTGCTGGCGCGGGGGCGAGAAGCCCGAGAGGTCGATCTCCTTCAGCACCGCCCGATCGAGCGGCGTCTCCCAGGCCATGTTGGGCCGGCGGAAGCCCTCGCGGCCGCGCGGCCGCCCGCCGAACCCGCGGTCGCCGCGCGGACCGAAGTCGCCCGGCCCCTCGCCGCGCGGCTCGCCGGCCATCTCGGGACGGCGATCGTGCCGCGGGCCGCGGTCCCCTCGGGGACCGCGATCGCCCCGATCTCCTCGGGGGCCGCGTCCGCGGCCGCCCCTTCCGCCGCGGCCGCCGTGGCCGCCGTGTCGCGGTCCACCTCCGCCCTCGAAATCGGGCCTGCGGGGGGGACGATCCATGCCTTCGTTCATCGGAGGACCTTTCTCTCCCCCCCGCGAAGAGGTGCGGAACGGGAGAAGCCGTGGAGGTGGTGCGCGCCGCGCCGTCGACTCCCACCGGACACGGCCCCGGCAGGCGGCGCTCGCAGGCGGCCGCCCGGGCCATGGAGAGGAAACTCCTCGATCGGCACCAGCGCGCAGTCGGAAAACGAAGGCGGGGATTCTCGCGGCGCCCGCAACCTTTATCAATGTCGAGCCCCCGCGTGGTCGCCGCCGGGAGGCGCGCCGCCCTCCGACCGCCCGGTCGCGGGGGGATCGCCGGCGGCCGCGCGGCGCCTCCAGGAGCCCGCGTTGCTCTCCGCCATCCTCGCGCGCGCCGCCGCCCGCTTCGGGGACGATCCCGCCGTCGACGGCGCCGAGGGCGGCGCGACCTGGTCGGAGGTCGCCGCCGCCGTCGCCCGGCGAGCCGGGCGGTGGTCGAGGTCGGGGCTCGATCCCGGCGACCGCGTGGCGCTCCTCGCTCCCAACGGCCGCCTCTTCCTCGAGTGCTACTTCGCGGCCGCGCACGCCGGCCTCGTCCTCGTGCCGCTCAACACCCGCTCGCATCCCGAGGGGATCGCACGGGTGGTCGCGCACGCCGGCGCGAAGCGGCTGGTCGCGGCGCCCCGCCACGCCGGGATCGCGAGCGCGGCGCTGGAGGAGCTCCGGAAGAGCGCCGGCTCCGCCGCGCCCGCAACGGTGGAGGTGGCCGGCGAGGAGGGCGCAGCGGCGCCGGCGCAAGCGGAGGCGGTCGCGGCGCGTCCGGTCCGCCCCGACGACCCGGCGCACCTCTACTACACGAGCGGGACCACCGGCGATCCCAAGGGGGTGATCCTCACGCACCGCAACGTGGCGTCGCACGCGCGGCTCGCGATCGCGGCCCTGGCGCTCGACCGGAGGGACGTCTGGGCGCACGTCGCCCCGATGTTCCACCTCGCCGACGCGTGGGCGACCTTCGCGATCACCGAGGTCGGCGGCCGCCACGTGATGGTGCCCGACTTCGAGCCGGCGGCCGTGCTCGACACGCTCGCCGGCGGGGTCACGATCACGAACCTCGTCCCCACGATGCTCGGCGACCTGGTGCAGCACGCGGAGGACGATGCGGCGCACGGCGGCCCCGGCGCCGCGCCGCGCCGCTTCCCGAGCCTGCGGCTGCTGCTCTCCGGCGGAGCGCCGATCGCGCCGGCGCTCGTGGCGAGGATCGCTCGCACCTTCGGCTGCCTCTACGTGCAGACCTACGGGCTCACCGAGACCAGCCCCTACCTCACGATGTCGCTGCTCCCCGAGCGGTTCGCGCGGCTGCCCGAGGCCGAGCGCTTCCGGTTCATCTGCAAGACCGGCCGCCCGCTCGCCGGAGTCGAGGTGCGCGTGGTGCGCGACGACCTCACCGACGTGCACCCCGACGGCAGGGAGGTCGGCGAGATCGTCTGCCGCGGCGAGACGGTCACGCCCGGCTACTGGCGCAACCCCGAGGCGACCGCCGCCGCGTTCCGGGACGGCTGGTTCCTCACCGGCGACCTCGCGGTGATCGACGAGGAGGGGTTCCTGCAGATCGTCGACCGCCGCAAGGACGTGATCAAGACGGGCGGCGAGTCGGTCTTCAGCACCGAGGTGGAGGCGGTCCTCCACTCCCATCCGGCCGTGCACGAGGTCGCCGTGGTCGGCCTCCCCCACGAGCGGTGGGGCGAGGCGGTGGTCGCGGCGGTCGTTCCGCGGCCCGGGAGCGCGGCCGACGAGGCCGCGCTGATCGCCCACTGCAAGGCGCACCTCGGCGCCCATCAGGTGCCCAAGCGCGTCCTCTTCCGCACCGCGCTGCCGCGCACCGGCTCCGGCAAGATCGCCAAGCGCCTCCTGCGCGACGAGCTCGCGCGCCAGCCAGGCGCATGATACTTCTCCGGGTCGGGCGATCCCCGCGGACGCGGCCGTCGATCAGGCCTGCGGCCGCCGCAGCGCCGTCGCGCGCCGGCGCAGCCACGCGCCGGCGTCGTCGAAGAGCGAATAGGCGACCGGCGTCACGAGCAGCGTCAGCAGCAGGCAGAGTGACTGCCCGCCGATCACGACGACGGCAACCGCGCGCCGCTCCTCGGCGCCGGGGCCGCTGCCGACCGCCAGCGGAAGCATCCCGGCCACGAGCGTGAGCGTCGTCATCAGGATCGGACGGAGGCGCTCGCGGTTGGCGCGCAGGATGGCCGCGCCGCGCTCCAGGCCCGCCGCGCGCAGCGTGTTGGTGTGGTCGACCTGCAGGATCGCGTTCTTCTTCACCACGCCGAAGAGGACCAGGATGCCGAGCGCCGAGTAGAGGTTGAGCGTCGTGCCGGTGGCCCACATGGAGACCAGCGCGAAGGGCACCGAGAGCGGCAGCGAGAGCAGGATCGTGAGCGGGTGGACCAGGCTCTCGAACTGCGAGGCGAGGATCAGGTACATGAGCACCACCGAGAGCACGAAGGCCACCGCGAACTCGTCGAAGGTGCGCTCGAGCTCGCGGCTGCGCCCCGAGAGCGTGGTGACGTAGGAGGCCGGCATCCCGAGATCGGCGGCCAGCTCGCGCAGCAGCGCGAGCCGGTCACCCAGCGCGAATCCGGGCGCGACGCCTCCGCGCACCGAGACCATGCGCTGGCGGTCGAGGCGGTCGATGCGCGAGGCGGCGAGGGTCGGCCGCACCGAGGCGACGTTGGAGAGCTGCACCAGCGCGGCGCCCCCGTCGGGCCCGCCTCGCGCGCTCGGCAGGCGGAGCTGATCGATGAGCTCGCCGCGGTCGCGGTCGCGCTCGGAGAGTCGCAGCCGCACGTCGTAGTTGCGGCCGGTCGCCGGATCCCGGAAGCGCGACACCTCGTCGGCGCCCCCCACCATCAGCCGCAACGCGGTCCCGACGTCGCGCGCGCGCACGCCGAGGTCGGCGGCGCGGTCGCGGTCGATTTCCACCTGCAGCTCCGGTTTGTCGAGCCGCAGCGTGGTGTCGAGGCCGCGGAAGCCGCCGGCCGCCGCCGCCCGCTGTCGCAGCGCCTCGCCGTACTCGTGCAGCCGCGCCAGCTCCGGCCCGCGGATCACGAAGTCGACGTCGAACGGGCCGGTGCCGATGTTGAAGGAGGGGTAGTTGCGCACCTGGCAGCGCAGCTCCTTCAGCCGCTTCAGGCGGGCGTCGATCGCGCTCATCACGTCGGACTGCGACCCCACTCCCTCGAAGGCCGAGCGCGGCCGGCCGGCGAGCGTCGCGCGCCAGAGCCGGCCGGGCGAAAAGAGCCGCTCCTCGTGAGGGGCGATGCGCACGTAGACGCTGCCCGAGTTCACCTGCCCGAGGAAGCCGCCGCCCGCCGTGGTCAGGAGTCGGCGCACCCCGGGCACCTGCGCGATCTCGTCCTCCACCGCGCGCATCGCCTGCGCCATCCCCTCGACGCTCGTCCCCTCGGGCGCGGTGACGTTGACCGCGAACTCGGCCTCGTCGACGTCGCTCGGCACGAACTCCTGGCGCACGCGCGCGAAGAGCGGCACCGACGAGGCCACCACGGCGAGCGCGAGGACGCTGGTGAGCAGCCGGTGGCGGATTGCGAAGCGCAGCGTCGCGCCGTAGGCGCGATCGAGGCCGGCGTAGAACCCGCGCCGCGAGGCCGCCTCGCCCGTCGGCGCCGACGGCAGGTGCAGCATGCGCGACGCCATCATCGGCGTGAGCGTGAAGGAGACGAACAGGCTGACGAGCACCGCGACCGCGGCGGTGATCCCGAACTGGAACAGGAAGCGGCCGGCGATGCTCGACATGAACGCGACCGGAACGAAGATCACCACCAGGCTGAGCGTGGTGGCGAGCACCGCCAGCCCGATCTCGCGGGTCGCCTCGCGCGCCGCCTCCATCGGCGGCAGGCGCCGCTCCTCGACGAACCGGAAGATGTTCTCCAGCACGACGATGGCGTCGTCGATGACGATGCCCACCATCAGCACGAGCGCCAGCATCGTGACGCTGTTGAGCGTGAACCCGAGCGCCCACATCGCGCCGAAGGTGGCGATCAGCGAGGTCGGGATGGCGACGGCGGCGATCACCGTCGAGCGCCAGCTGCGCATGAACGCCAGCACCACCAGGCTGGCCAGCACGCTGCCGAGGAGCAGGTGGGTGTCGATCTCGTGCAGCGCGGCGCGGATGTAGCGCGACTGGTCGCGGATCACCTCGAGCCGCACGTC
>Ga0187893_10014123_pt1 | contig 10964 bp, 8 predicted proteins | sample MA1701074metaG_FD_139574 | JGI IMG/M metagenome (GOLD analysis project Ga0187893, IMG submission 139574) | White microbial mat communities from a basaltic lava cave in the Kipuka Kanohina Cave System on the Island of Hawaii, USA - MA170107-4 metaG ...
AGGCCCGCCACCGCATCGGAAGCCATCAACGCGAACGCCATCGCCTCCTTTAACTTGCCGTTCACACCGAAGTCCTCGCACACGTGCACAGGCCGTCCCAAGCCTTCCGCGATGCGACGCCGCAGAAACCCGTTGTAGGCGCCACCGCCGCTCAAGATAACCTCGTCGAGCCCGGCGCGCGGCATCAGGAAGTCGCGATAGGCCCGCACGATGGAGTCGGCCGTGAGCGCCGACACGGTGGCAAGCAGGTCGTCGGCGGCAAGTCCCCGGCTCCGCGCGGCTTCGAGCAGCCGCGCGGCGAAAGGCCGCCCGTAGACTTCCCGGCCGGTTGATTTGGGCGGCGATGCCCGCAGAAACGGGTCATCGAGGAGTTCGTTCAACCACGGCGTGTCGATGCGGCCCCGCGACGCTGACGCGCCGTCACGGTCGAAAAGATCCCGGCCTCCGCTCAGGGTCTGGATCATTGCATCGATTACCATGTTGCCTGGTCCGGTGTCGAACGCAATGACGGTCCGCTCCCCCGCGGTTGCCGGCCCGGCGCCGGCGGGCAGATACGTGACGTTTCCGATGCCCCCGATATTCTGCACGGCCCTCGATCGCTCCGGGTGCCGGAATACCACCAGGTCGAAGTAGGGAACGAGCGGCGCCCCGTGGCCGCCCGCAGCCATGTCGGCCATGCGGAAGTCCGCGACAACGGGTAGCCGCGTGCGCTCCGCGATCACCGCCGGCTCGCCAATCTGCAGCGTCGCTCCACCAGGCGGCGGGATGTGCCATACGGTCTGACCCGCCGACCCGATCAGATCCACCTGCGCCGGACGGAGGCCCGCGCGGTCGATGACGGCAAGCGCCGCGTCTGCGAAGAGTTCGCCCATCCTGAAATTGAAACGCGTGAGCCGATCGACGCCAGACGTTGCCGGATCGAACACCAGGAAAAGCTCGTCACGGTCAGCCGGCGATAGCGGCGCCGTCAGGCCCGCGAGCAGCCGCAGCCTGGCATCGAGGCCCGTGCCCGTGATCTCGACCAGCGCCGCATCAATGCCATCCGCCGAGGTTCCCGAAATCAGGCCAATGACGAGCCTGGGATCCTTCCGCGCGACATCAGCGAGGATTCGCATCGCGTCTCCGGGTTTGCACCCCAGGGCGGTGCCGTGACCCTGAGCCACGGCCGATCGCGTCCCTCACGAGCCCGCGCGCCTGCTGAAGGCGGCGCTCCGCTTCTCCTCGATCGACGCGGGCGAGAGCCATCACAATCGCCACCTTGGCGATGCCCCCGGCATCGTCCAGCACGCGCGCACTCGCTTCGGGGTCAAGACCGGTGGCCGCCGCGATAATGCGGCCGGCCCGATCGATCAGCTTCCGGTTGGCCGGCGTCACTTCGACCATCAGATTCGAATACACTTTGCCTAAACGGACCATCGCCGCGGTGCTGATCATGTTGAGTACGAGCTTTTGAGAGGTGCCGGCCTTCAGTCGCGTCGAGCCGGTCAGCACTTCGGGTCCGACGTCGGGAGTGATCGCCGCATCGACCATTGTGGCGAGCGCGGCGTCGCGCACGTTGCTCAGGCCGATCACGACGGCACCGCTCCGGCGCGCTTCTTCAATAGCGCCCACAACGAACGGGGTGACCCCGCTGGCCGCGATGCCGATCACGACGTCGCGCGGCCCCACCATGGCCGCGCGGATCTGCATCCGGCCCTCATCGCGGTCATCCTCCGATGCCGCCGCCGACCCAATCGTCGCCTGGGCGCCGCCGGCCACGATCGCCCTTATCAGGTCGGGGCTCACCCCAAACGTGGGCGGCCACTCGAGGGCATCCAGCAGGCCGATGCGGCCGCTGGTGCCGGCGCCGACGTAGAACACGCGGCCTCCCGCGCGGATGGCGCGCACAACTTCCTCCACCGCCTGGGCAATCCGGGGAATCTCACGGCGGACGGCTTCGGGTACCCGGCGGTCCTCATCATTCATCAGCCGTAAAATCGCGGCGGTGGACATCCGGTCGAGCGTTATCGAGCGAGAATTCCGCTGCTCGGTTCCAAGCCCACCAAACCCCGTTTGCGCCCGTGCCGCGGGCCCGGCGCGGCGTCGGCCCGTGCGGCGTTGGGCGCGGCGCCCTGTCATGAACGCACGGCCAGCCGTGAAATCATAGACACCGCGTCAGATCCCGCGGCACGGGCCGCTAGCAGGGCCGCGCCGACATCGGGTGGAAAGCGCGACGCGGTAGCGCGTGCCGGACAGCCCACGGCATCCAGCGCTTCCATCATCGGCCGCCGAATGGCATTCCCCGACTCGAACATGCCGCCCGCAGTTACTAACGGGAAGGCATCATGCTGCCAGTCGAGCGCCTCCGATACCGCCACGACCATAGACGCCAGCGCCTCGCCGGCGCGGTTGAGGATGTCACGCGCCACGGCATCGCCGCCGTGCGCGGCTTCGACGGCGAGAGGCGCCAGGGATGCGACCTCATCGATGCCCAGCGTGCGTACGGTCATCTTCAATGAGACGAGAGATGTCAGACCGAATCGCGCGGCGATCGAGCTCGACAGGGCGGTCTCGGGTCCGCGGCCGTCAAACGCCCGCATCGCGGCCCGCAGCGCCGCGCGCGCTACGGCGTATCCGCTGCCTTCATCATCCAGCAGCGGGCCCCACCCACCCGCGCGGCCCCGCCGGCCGTTTGCATCGATGCCGAACGCGACCGAGCCTGTGCCGGCGACGATCACGATGCCGGGTTCGAGCGCGGTGCCTCCTGCCAAAGCGGCCGCCGCATCATGATCGACGGAGACGTGGCGGGCAAGCCCGGCATCGCGCAGCGCCTGAGTGAGCCGCAGCCTGACCGTTGGATCATCGGCTCCGGCCAGTCCGGCGCCGAGCGCTATGATGGGAGCCGCGGCGCCCGCGCGCTCCAAAGCCTCTCGCGCGGCGCGCACGACGACCGCCGCAGCCTCCTCGGGCTCGCGGTGATAGGCGCTGGAGGACGCTAACTCAGACCGTCCCGGGACCGCGCCGCCTTCAGACACGACGACCGCACGCGTCTTGGACGCGCCTCCATCGACGCCAACGTATAACCGCTGGTCGGAGTGCTCAGCCATCGTACGCCTCGATCACCGGGTCGTGGAACGCCGACCGAAACTGCACGATCTTATCGTCGGCGACGTGGGGATGTACACGGTTTGTCAGCAGTGCGATCACAAGGCTGCGAGCGGGATCGATCACCACCGAGGTCCCCGTGAAGCCCGTATGCCCAAACGCGGTCGAAGACGCCCGAGTCCCAAGGATGGGCCACCCGCGCAGCGCCCAACCCAGCCCCCGCGGGGGCGGCCTGACGCCGGAAGTCTGGTTTCTTGTCGCCTCGGCGACGGTTTCACTGCGTAGGATACGGACGCCTTGTAGCGCGCCGCCGCTCAACGTGGCCACGCCGAATCGCGCCACATCCCAGGCAGTGCCGAACACCCCCGCATGCCCGGCGACGCCGCGGCCGAGATGCCAGGCGTTGCCGTCATGCACCTCGCCCCGCAGGAGGTAGGACCGCCAGGCAAACCGGCGTCCGACGTCCAGTGACGCGGCCTTCGTCCGTTCATAGGTATTCCCTAACTCGGTCGCCGCGCATCGCGACCGCCAGGAACGGGGTGGCGTATACCGCATGCTCGCCATGCCCAGCGGTCCGAAGATATGCCGGTGCGCATAGGTGACGAGCGATTGGCCGGTCAAGCGCTCCACGAGATATCCCAGCACGATAAATCCCAAGTCGCTGTACTCGATCGCCTGACCAGGCGGGACGGTCGCAGGCGTTGCGCAAATCCGCGCGACGGCCTCCATGATCGATCGGCACGCCGGCGCGCGGGTCCCATCTCCGCGGCGAAGACCCGGGAGGTAGAGCATTTCCCACCCAGGGAGGCCGGCCGTATGGGTCAGGAGATGACGAATCGTTACGGTCTCTTTGCCACCCGCCGCGAACCGCGGCAAAAAGGCGGCGACGTGTGTATCGAGATCAATGACACCTCGTTCCCACAACTGCAGGATCGCCGTCGTCGTCGCTATGGGCTTCGTCAGGCTGGCCAGGTCGAAGACGGTCGCCCGGCGCATTTCGCGCCGGCGGGGCGTGACCTGAGCGTGACCAAAGGTCTGATGGACCAGCGTACGCCGCCCCTGCACGATCACGACAACCGCTCCCGGGAAGATACCGCGCGCAAGTCCGTCGGTGATGAGCCCGCGCACGGCCTCGCGCACGCGGCGCGCTGCGCGACTATCGTGATCGCGCTCCACGCTGCCAGGGTTCCCTCACTACACAGGACCTCCCTCCTTGGTTAGCGAACGAGTGAGACAACCCACCGGCAGGCCGGGAGGTGTTCGTCAAATGATGCGCTGGATCGCTCTCCCAGTCGCTGCACTCGCCGTGCTTGCCCTGATGAGCCCTGCGGCGCCGGCGCCCGCGCCCTCTGGCATGCTTCGCATCGCGCTCGAATCCCCCCCCCACGACGATGGATCCCGGGCTCTCCACCGACCTCTACTCGCAGCAGGTGTACTCGCACGTTCTGGAGCCCCTGCTGCAGCTCGACCCCGACGGGGTGCCGAGACCGGCGCTGGCCGAATCGTGGACGGTCTCTGCCGACGGACGCATCTGGACCTTCAAACTCCGCCCTAACGTCAAGTTCCATGACGGCAGCGACTTCACCGGCGAGGATGTGAAGTTTACGATCGACCGGATCCTCAATCCCGACACACGATCTCCCCAGCGCGGCCTGCTGTCGCAGATCGCGTCGGTGGAGGTTGCCGACCGCAACACGGTGCGCATCACGACCAGGGCGGCGTTCGTCCCGATTATGACCAACCTGGCCACGGCCGCCTACATTCTGCCGCGCGGGTACCACACGCGCGTCGGGCGAGATTTCGCGCGCCGGCCTGTGGGCACGGGCCCGTTCAAGTGGGTTGAATGGATCGTCGACGAGCGCATAGTCCTCGAGGCCAACCCCGACTACTACGGCGGCCGCCCGGCGATGGAGCGCGTGCAGTTTCGCTTCATTCCAGAAGCAAGCGTTCGGCTGGCCGAGCTGGAGGCGGGCGGCGCCGACCTGATCGCCGGCGTTCCGGCCCAGGACCTGCGGCGGCTAAGGGTGAGCCTGCTGCTCGACCTACAGGAGGTCGTCGGTACCAACTACCGGCTCATGGGTTTCAATACCTCGGTAAAACCGTTCGATGACGTGCGCGTGCGTCAGGCGATCGCCCATGCCATCGACAAACAGAAGTTTGTCGATGTCGTCTGGCCGGGCCGCGGCGTCGTTGCCGAAGGGCCGATCCCGCCGACATCCTGGGCCTATGACGAGCGTATCAGGGGCCTGCCATTCAACCTCAACCGGGCACGACAGCTGATGGCTGAGTCGGGACACGCCAACGGTTTCGACATGAACTATCTGATCACGGATAGGGAGGAGGAACGGCGCGAAGTCGCGGTGATCATCGACCAGCTGAAGCAAATCAACGTGAACGTCAAGGTGACGGCGGTCGAGTTCCCGACCCTGCTCGACCGATTGCTGAAGGCGAATTACGATGTCCTGCGCGTCGGTTGGACCACAAGTCCGGAGCCGGACTCGCTTCTGTACAGCCCGTTCCACACCTCCGCGATCGGCGGTTTCAACTTCACGAAATATCGCAATCCCCGCGTGGACGAACTGCTCGATCGCGGCCGCACGGTCACAAACCAGAACGACCGGATACGGATCTACCGCGACGCGCAGCGGCTGATCGTGCAGGATGCGCCGATGGTGTTCATCTTTCACGAGAAGCGCACCTACGCCAGCCGGAAGGCGGTCGCGGGCTTCAAGCCACACGTCAGTGGCTGGATCGTCCTCAAGACGACGTACGGCATCGACGTGAGGGTTGGGCTGACCCGTTAGCGGCACGGGCCCCTAAAGAGGCTGTGGGCCGGTTCATCGTGCGCCGGCTGCTGGCGATGATCCCGTTGCTCTTTGGGATCACGCTTGTCGTCTTCACGATCCTCCGGCTGATCCCCGGCGACCCGGTCGTCATCATGATCGGCGCCGAGAACACGAGCCCAGATGAGGTCGCCCGCCTGCGAGGCGTTCTGGGTCTCGATCAGGGCATCCACGTGCAGTACGTAAAGTTCCTCGGGCGGCTTGCCCGCGGAGACCTGGGCGTGTCCCTGGGCTCGGCTGAACCTGTCAGCCGGTTGATCTGGGAACGTCTGCCGGCCACGGTGGAGCTCACGCTGGCAGCGATGGCGGTGTCGCTGGCCATCGCCATCCCGGTCGGAGTCATTTCGGCCATCCGCAAATACTCGGCGACGGATACCGCCGGGACGGTCGTCGCCTTACTCGGGATCTCGATGCCCAGCTTCTGGCTGGGCGTGATGTTGATTTTCCTGTTTGCGCTGCGTTTGGGCTGGCTGCCGGCGTCGGGCCGGAGCGAGGCTGTCTCGGCAGGCCTTGCAACGCTCCTGACCACCGGGAGCCCGGCGATGCTGATCACGGCGGTGTCGCATCTCATCTTGCCGGCGGTCACCCTCGGCGCCGGGCTCGCCGCCGTCGTCACCCGCCTGACCCGGTCGAGCATGCTCGAGGTCATTGGTCATGACTTTGTGCGAACGGCGCGGGCCAAGGGTCTCCCCGGCCGTCGCATCATCCTCCACCACTCGCTGCGCAACGCCCTGATTCCCATCGTCACCGTGATCGGACTGGAGTTCGGTGCGCTGCTCGGCGGGGCGGTGATCACCGAAACGATCTTTGCCTGGCCCGGCATTGGACGCCTGGCGATCCGCTCGATCGTGCAGCGCGACTTCCCCGTGGTCCAGGGCGTCGTGTTGATGATCGCCGTCGTGCGCATTTGCGCCAACCTCGCCGTGGATGTCGTTTATGCGCTCATCGATCCGCGCATCCGCTACGCTTGACGCCGCCGCGATGGCGGCGCCCGCGGCCCACGAGGGGTACTGGGCGACCGCCTGGCGCCGGCTGCGCCGGCACCGCGTGGCGATGGTGGGTCTGGCCATCATCGCCGGGATCATCCTGTTGGCGGTCTTTGCGCCGTTCATCTCACCGGCCGATCCGCTCGCGATCGACTACGCGCACCCCGCCGCACCGCCCGGAACCGCCGGGCACGTGCTCGGGACCGACGCGGTGGGCCGCGACATCCTGGCGCGCCTGATTTACGGAACGCGTGTCTCGTTGCAAGTCGGCATCGTCGCGGTGGGCATCGCGGCAAGCCTGGGCACGTCCGTTGGGTTGATTGCCGGGTATCGAGGCGGGCTCGTCGACAACCTGCTGATGCGCACCGTGGATGTCTTTCTGGCCTTCCCCGTCATCGTGCTAGCCATTGCCATCATCGCGGTGCTCGGCCCCGACCTGGTCAACGTCATGATCGCCATCGGCCTGGTGGCCTGGACGACCTATGCCCGCGTCGTACGCGGCCAGGTGCTGGTCCTGCGTGAGCAGGACTTCGTGCACGCGGCGCGGGCGATCGGCACCAGCGACGCGCGGATCATTGTGCGCCATATCCTGCCCAACTCGCTTGCGCCGATCATCGTGCTCGCCACCGTCGGAATGGCAACCGCGATCATTGCGGAAGCCGCGCTCTCGTTCCTGGGGTTGGGCGTGCAGCCGCCGACGCCATCGTGGGGTACGATGCTGAACGAAGGGCGAGGGTTCCTACGCACGGCGCCGCACATTTCGACCTTGCCGGGGCTGGCGATCATGCTCACGGTGCTCGGCTTCAATTTTCTGGGCGACGGGCTGCGCGACGCGCTCGACCCGCGCCTGTAGGGAGCGATACGATGATCAGACCGGCCATCACGCTCGATGACGTTTTGGCGATCACCTACACCGCCGCGCATGCCTGGTCACCGGACGGCCGGCGGATTGGCTTCATCCATGACGACGGGGGCCGATTCTCGCTGCGCGCGGTGGACCTGGACACCGGCATTCCGACTCAGGTGTCCGAAGGCGATGCCCCTGTTAGTGCGTTCTCATGGGGCCTTGATGGCCGACTCGCCTTCATACAGGCCGGGCGCGTTCTGGTGGCGGTCCCCGGCGAGGTGCGCCAGGTCGTCTACGATGCCGATCACCCCGCCACCGCTCTCGAGTGGTCGCCCGCGGGCCGCGTGCTGGCCTTCTCCGCTGCCGGACGGGTGTGGATGCTCGATCTAGAGCGCGCCTCGCTGCGGGAGCTGCGTCTCCCCGGCCGGGCGGGCGCGCTCGATCATGAAGCTGCCCTCTCGTGGGCTCCCGACGGCTCGCTGATCGCCGCCACCTTCATGGAAGACGGATGGTGGGATCTGGCCGTGGCCGCCGCGTCGGGCGAACTGCTGTGGCGCTCACACACCGAAAACCTCGAAGGACCCTTCACCTGGCTGCGCCCCGACTGCTTGCTCTTCGCATGCCCATCGATCCCCTACACCTCCCGCGAATGGTATAGCCTCGATCCGCGAAGAGGAGAGCTGCGTCTGCTGCACCGGGAGGAGGAACCCGATGGCCTCGGCGCCTCGTTCGCCGCGCAGCCGCATCCCGATGGCCGCCGCGCCGTCCTCGTGCTGCGACACGAGGGTTGGTGGCACCCGTACCTGCTCGACACCGAGACCGGCGACCTGCGGGCCCTCGCCGCCGGCAGCGGCGAGGACGTGGGTCATGCCTACGATTCCCCGCGGATCAGTCCCGACGGCCGTGAGCTCGTCTTCTCCACGAACCGGCTCAACCTCGGTATGCGTCATTTGTTTATTGTAGATGTCCAGACCGGGGCGCTACGGCCCGTGGTCACGGAGGCCGGGACGAGCGTGGAGGCCGAGTGGTCGCCCGACGGGAGAATGATTGCCTTCAAACACAGCACGGCGCACCATGCACCGGAGATCTGGGTCGTCGGCCGCGACGGCCGGGGCCTGCGCGGTCTGACGCGGTCCATGCCGGAGACCGTGGACATCGGGCGACTTGCGGTTCCCCAGTTCGTCAAGACACCGGGAGCACTGGGATGGGAGATCCCCGGCTATCTCCTTACTCCCAACGACGCACCCTCTGGGCGCCGGTACCCCGCCTTGGTGTATATCCACGGTGGTGGGATGCGCCAGATGCGCGAAGGATTCCCACCGCTCAAAGCCTACGCGTTTTTCTACGCGGTCTCGTTGTGGCTCGCGGAACGCGGGGTGGTCTCGTTGCTGGTGAACTACCGCGGAGGAATCGGGTACGGCAAGACGTTCGAGCAAGGAAACTCGGGCGGCCTCGCCACGCTGGAGTGCGAAGACTGTGTTCGCGCGGGCGAATGGTTGAAGACGCAGCCGTCCGTCGATCCCGAGCGCGTGGGAGTCTGGGGACTCAGTTACGGGGGCTGGCTCACGCTGGCGTCTCTGGGACGGTCACCCCAGACGTTTGCCCTGGGCATCAACGTCGCCGGCATCTGGGACTTCGACCGCTGGATGGCATGGGCCAAACGCTCCTTCCGACCGGCGTACGACTACTTTCTGGGCCGCGCGCGTGGCACGCGTGAGCAGAACCCGGTCGTCTGGGACAACGCGTCGCCGCGGCGCTACGTGTCTCAAATGCGCGCGCCGCTGGTGAACCTGCACGGTACGAACGACGAGGCGGTGCCGTTTGAGCAGCTCAACTTGATCGTGAAAGATTGCGTGGCGTATGGAAGGCGATTCGAGACGCACTACTATCCGGACGAGACCCACCTCTTCACCCACCGGGTGACCTGGCGCGACGCGCTGACCAAAGTCGAAGCGGCGTTGAAGCAGTTTCTCGATTACACCCCGGAGGCGGAGGCACTGGAAGCGGCGGCAGCGCTCAGCGCAGCCGTGGGTCCAGCAGGTCGCGGAGGCCGTCCCCGAGCAGGTTGAACCCGAGCACCACCACCATGATCGCCAGGCCGGGAAAGACCGCATTCCAGGGCGCGAGCTCCAGCAGTTGGCGCCCTTCGCTGAGCATGTTGCCCCATGATGGCGTCGGCGGCTGCGTACCCAGTCCGAGGAAACTCAGCGCCGACTCCGAGAGGATGGCCAGGGAGAGACTCAAGGACACCTGCACGATGACCGGCGCGAGCACGTTGGGGATGATGTGCCTGCCGACGATCCGTAAATTGCCGAGTCCGAGCGCCCGCGCGGCGTCCACAAACTCAAGCGACCGCACACCGAGCGCCGCCGCCCGGGCGACGCGTGCGAATTGCGGCGTGTAGACGATCCCGATTGCAATCACGAGATTGAGCAGGCTCGTGCCCAGCACGGCCATGATCGCAATCGCCAGCAGGATCGCCGGAAACGCAAACACGATGTCCATGCCGCGCATCGAGACCGCATCCCACCAGCCGCCGTAAAACCCGGCCGCGAGACCAACGGTTGTGCCGAGCGCCAATGCCGTCAGCACCGACAGGAACGCGACCTGCAGCGAGATACGCGATCCCATGAGCACTCGGCTGAACACGTCTCGCCCGAACTCGTCGGTGCCGAAGAGATAGGCCCCGCCAGGTGGAACCAGCGCGTGCTGGGGAGACATCCGGCGGATGTCATGCGGCACGATCGCTGGGGCCAGGATGGCGACGAGGATACTTCCCACAATGATGATGAGGCCGATCGGCGCCACGCGGTTGCGCATGAACCGGCGCAGCCACCACCGCCAGCTCGACCGCACCGCCGGAGCGTCCCGGAGCGGCTCAGCCGTAGCGGATGCGCGGGTCGATCCAGGCATAGAGCATGTCTACCACCAGGTTGGTCATGACAAAGAGCAGCGCGATGACCAGCACGACGCCCTGCACGACCGGGTAATCGCGCTGAAAGATGGCCTGCAGCGCCAGCCGGCCCATGCCGGGAAGCGCGAAGATCTCTTCAATGATGACGGTCCCCCCGAGCAGATACCCCATCTGAAAGCCAAGCACGGTGATCACCGGGATCAGCGCGTTGGGCAGCGCGTGGCGGAGTATCACCACGGTGCCGCGCAGGCCTTTCCCGCGGGCTGTGCGGATGTATTCCTGGCCCAACA
>Ga0187893_10014125_pt1 | contig 10963 bp, 8 predicted proteins | sample MA1701074metaG_FD_139574 | JGI IMG/M metagenome (GOLD analysis project Ga0187893, IMG submission 139574) | White microbial mat communities from a basaltic lava cave in the Kipuka Kanohina Cave System on the Island of Hawaii, USA - MA170107-4 metaG ...
AATCGCGCGGTCGTTCATCCACGAACCGAACACCGCGCCCGCCGCGCCGCGAAGCTGGTCCCACGGATCGTTCGGAAACACTTTACCGGTGCGCTCCTTCACAAGCGTCTTGAAACGCGCCACGAGTTCCTGCTGGTCCTCGGCAGTAAGCTTCGAATCTTCGATGTCGCTGTGATACTTCTCATGTTTGAATTCATGAATGACCACCTCGAACGGTTCATGGTCTTCGCCTTCGCGCTTCTGCACGCCGAGCACCACGTCGCCATACATCTGGATGAAACGGCGGTAGCAATCCCACGCGAAACGCGGATTGCCCGTGGCCGCGACCAGTGCGACGACGGTTTGATCGTTGAGGCCGAGGTTCAGAATGGTGTCCATCATGCCGGGCATGGAATCGCGCGCGCCGGAGCGCACGGCCACAAGCAACGGCATGCCGTTCGTCGCGCCGAACTTTGTCCCCATGATGCGTTCCATGTTGGCGATGCCGGCTTCCATCTGCGCCTGAAGTTCCCTGGGATATTGTTTCTTGTTCGCGTAGTAATAAGTGCAGACCTCGGTGGTGATCGTGAAGCCAGGAGGCACGGGCAGGCCGATGCGTGTCATTTCGGCGAGGTTCGCGCCCTTGCCGCCAAGGAGGGGCTTCATCGTGCCGTCGCCGTCCGCTTTTTTGTTGCCCCAGGTGTAAACGTATTTGGTCGATTTCGATGCTTTGGCCATAGGTTTGTTGCGTGAGGAGGAAAGGTGAATGGGGGAGACTTTGAGAGAAGACTGCCGCCGTTTTTGAGCCGTGGTTGAGTTCATAAGGTTTCGGGAAATTCCGCGAAAAACGAGCCGCGACGGTAGCAAAGCAGAGGGGGGTGTCAAGCCGCCTTGGTCACGGTGCGCCTGGCTCTTTGCTGGATTCAATAACCCGCTCCGCGTCCATCTGGTAGATGCCGGTGAGATAGCCTTGGATGTAGATCTCTCTTACTTGAATCGTGCCGGATACCTTCCACGGCACGGGCGGGCCGTGCCTCAAACCCTCCGGATACTTGACCCGAATGAAATGATTGATCTGCGCCCGCGGGCCGAAACAGCAGGCACCCTGGTCGCGCAACAGGAGGAACTCTGTCACCAGCCCTCGCTTGCTCCGCAGCGGCAGGACAAATCCGGTCACGGTCACTCGCTTCTCATCATAGGCTTTAACACGCGGTGGAATGGCGTCGTCAGACTTGAGCAGTGGCCGACCCGAGTTCGTTTCGGAATACACCTCGTAAACGTCGTACTTGAAGCTGGAGAGTTTGTCGAAGCCCAGCCGGATGAAGCCGTCCTCCACTACATCCGGCTTGCTCCAATCCACTGGCGGGAAGTTTATCGCTGACGCAGCAGAGTTGGTGGTCAACAATTGAATAGTCGTGCCGCGCAGCGGGCCGGAGCGGACCTTCGCCGACTCCGACTGTCGCTCGCATCCCGCCAGCGCGGCGAGCAAGAGAATCGGCACGTATAAGTTCGTAGCCAAACGCCACCGCGATTTCGCTGTGCTCACGCAATGCATAAACGCACGGCGAAATCTGCCGGCATCCCATAGCTTCGCCAGCTTAATTCTCCGGCGCGTCCCGATCGGTGGTCAGTGCCCGCACGTGCAGGCGTACTCGACGCGTTTGCAGCCGCCACAGGTGCTCGTGTCGAACGTGAAGCGGAAGTTCTGCGACTTCGCGTCTTCGCGTGCCTTGAGCATCACGACGAGGCCGTAGCCGTCACCCTCTGGCAGTGGCGTCTTTGAAACCAGCCGGCCATCCTTGCGCTCGAACTCGAGTCTGGCTTTCCCACTCTTCGCGTCCGCGATGACGGTGACGACTTGATTGCCGGCGGGGAGCGATTGCAATTTGTCGTCATAGAAGTTGATGGTGACGATGCGGTCTTTCTCCACGACGAACTCGGCTTTGGGCGAGGTCTTTTCCAGCAGGCGCCCGCCTTTGGGGCCGGCTTCAACTTTCTTTTCGGCGGCGGTGGCGGTGAGTAACCCGGCGCACAGCGCGCCGGCCAGGATGGATTTCAACAGGTTCTTCATAACAATCAGATGTCGGCAGTTGGAGTTTCTTTTGAACTTGGAGGTTTGCCTGCCGCGCCGAAGCCCGGCGAAGGCGGGAGATTTGAATTTCTGCCTTCCACCCATTCGTAGAGCACAGGCAGCAAGACGAGCGTGAGGAAGGTGGAAGAAATAATTCCGCCGATGACGACTGTCGCGAGCGGACGCTGCACTTCGGCGCCAGCGCCGTGCGACAAGGCCATCGGGACAAAACCGAGGCTGGCGACCAAGGCGGTCATCAGCTTGGGCCGAAGCCGTAACAACGAGCCGTCCCAAACGGCCGTGCGAACGTCAGCACCCCGCTCGCGAAGCTGATTGAAGAAGGTGAGAATCATCAATCCGTTCAGCACCGCGATGCCGCTCAACGCGATGAAACCGACGGCGGCGCTGATACTGAAAGGCATGTCGCGCATCCAGAGCGCAAAGACTCCGCCGGTCACCGCCAGCGGCACGCAGAGGAAAATGAGGAACGTCTGGCGCACGCTGCGGAAGGTGAAATAGATCAGCACGAGGATGAGCAGCAGCGCCACCGGCACGACGACCATCAGGCGTTGCTTCGCTTCGATCAGGTTTTTGAACTGCCCGCCGAACTCGATGGCATAACCGGGCGGCAGCTTAAGACCCTCATGAATTTTGGCCTGGGCTTCGCGCACGAAGCTCTCGATGTCCCGCCCGCGCAGGTTTACCAGCACCGCGGCGCGCCGCTGTCCAAACTCGCGCGTGATCATGGCCACCTGTTCGCCCATGCGCAAATCCGCGACACTGCCCAGTGGGAGCAACCCGCCTCCTTCGGCGAGCACGGGCAGGCCTTTGAGTTCTTCGATCCGGTTGCGATTTTCTTCCGCCAACCTCACGACGATGGGAAAAGGACTGCCGCTTTCGATCATCGTGCCGACTTGCGCGCCGGCCAGCGCGTGCTGCACGACGCGGTTGATTTCCGCGGCGTGGAGATTGTAGCGGCTCATGGCGTCCCGCTTCGGCTGAATCTCCAGCAGCGGCGTTTTGCCCAGGGCATCGAACTGCACGTCCGCCGCGCCGGGAATCTGTTCCAGAATTTCGCGCGCCTTTGTCCCCAGCTCCTGCATCACGGCGAAGTCTTCTCCGACGATTTTCACCGCGAGGTCGGCGCGGGTGCCTTCGAGGATTTCATTGAAGCGCATCTCGATGGGCTGGCTGAACAAGTGCGCTTCGCCCGGCACTTGCACGCCCAACTCGTGCGTCATCAAGTCCGCCAGATCGTCTTTGGAGATCGTGCGCCCGTCCACCTGGCGCCAGCGCTCGCGGGGTTTGAGCATGATGTAAGTGTCGGCCACGTTCACGCCCATGGGGTCGGTGGCAATTTCCGCCGTGCCCAACCGGCAGAACGTGTAAGCCACTTCGGGAAACTTTTCCAAAAGCACTTTCTCGCCGCGCCGCTGCATTTCAAGGCTCGCGTCGATGCCGATGCTCGTGGTGCGGATGAAATGCACCGCAAAGGAACCTTCATCAAGCTGCGGCACAAACTCCGCGCCCAGCCGCTGGTAAACCACTACAGCCAGCGCGAACAACCCAACGGCCAATCCTACGACCAGCCACCGGAACCGCAGAGCCAGCGAAAGAAGGGGGCGATACGCCGCCTTTGCCACGCGTACCAACCAGGTATCGTCTTCGTCGCTCTCATTAGCACCTGGCTTCAGCCCGGTGACCGATGACGCGGAAGAAGTCGAAGCCGTTTCAACGGCTTTTTCGGCGACTGGGGAAGCCGCTGAAGCGGCTGGCTCGACTACCTCGCCCTCTTTCACCTGGCTGAAGCCAGGTGCTAATGAGAGCGGCGCAGTTTCAGCATCTTTCCGCCCTTGCCTCGCGTGGGCAGCGCGAATGTTCGTCTTGCTCTTGCCTCCCAGCCACACGACGCACAGCGCCGGCATGAGGAAGAGCGCGACCAGCAGCGAACCGATTAGCGCGAGAATCACCGTGATGGCCATCGGGCGAAACATTTTCCCCTCGATGCCGGCCAGCGCGAGAATGGGCACATAGACCACCGTGATGATGAGCACGCCGAAGAACATCGGATGCACGACTTCGCGGGCGCTGGCGAGCCCTTCACTCACGCGCTCCGTCAGTGTCAGCCGCCGTCCCAATTGGCGCTGTCGCGCGGTCAGATGGCGAATCACGTTTTCCACCATCACCACCGAGCCGTCCACGATCAGACCGAAGTCGATCGCGCCGAGGCTCATGAGATTGCCGCTCACCTTGCTCTGAACCATGCCAGTGATGGCGAACAGCATCGAGAGCGGGATGGCCAGCGCAACGAGCAACGCAGCCCGCCAATTGCCCAGGAGCAGAAAAAGAATCACAACCACCAGCACGGCACCCTCAAAAAGATTCGTCTCCACCGTCCGAATGGTGCGGTCCACCAGCACCGTGCGGTCATAGACGGGAATGATTTCGATGCCCGGCGGAAGCTTGGCTTGAATTTCCTTCAATCGCTTACCGACGGCGTGGGCCACGATGCGGCTGTTTTCACCCGCGAGCATCAGCGCCGCGCCGAGCACGACTTCCTCGCCGTTGTACGTCGAAGCGCCCGTGCGCACCGCCTTGCCGATGGCCACCTCCGCGACGTCCTTGACGCGGAGGGGCGCAACACTGGAGCCAAACTTCAGTGGCAGGTTGGCGATCTCTTCCACCGTGCGCACGCGGCCGGAGGCGCGCACCGCCACGGATTCTCCGCCGACCTGAATGACACTGCCGCCGGTGTTCTCCACGTTCTCGCCGATGACCCCTGCGACTTCGCTGAACGACAGGCCGACGCTGCGAAGCTTTGCGGGATCGGGCTGGACGACGAATTGTTTGTCGTAGCCGCCGCTGGCATTCACTTCGGCCAGGCCGGGCGTGGAGCGCAGCCGCGGCTTGATCAGGAAATCATGAATGCGTTTCAACTCCATGAGCTGGAGCTCGCGCGTGGCCGGCTTGTTCGTCGCGTTCGCGGCGTAATCGACAACGTAGTAAAAAATTTCTCCCAGCCCCGTGCTGATGGGCGCGAGTCTCGGTGTTACGCCCGGCGGCAAGTGGTCCAGCACGTTTTGGAGGCGTTCGCTTACGAGTTGGCGCAGGCGATAAACGTCCGCGCCGTCGGCGAAGACCATCGTCACCTGCGATAGCCCGAACTTGGAGAGCGAACGCAGTTCCGTCATTCCCGGCAGGCCCGACATCTCGGTTTCGATGGGGAACGTGACCAGCTTCTCGATTTCCTCCGGCGCGAGGGCGGGCACTTCGGTGTTGAGCTGCACCTGAACGTTGGTGATGTCCGGCACCGCATCAATGGGCAGCCGAAACGCCGACCAGATGCCAGCGCTGATGAGCACGACGGCGCCAAAGAACACCGCCGCGCGCTGGCGGACGGAGAATTCGAGAAGCCGGTTCAGCATGACGCTACTTCTTCTTTCGCGCGGTGGGCGCGGGACAACAACCCTGGCCGCCTTTCACCGCGCGCAATTCAATGAGCCAAAGCTGAAGCGCGCCATGAGTCACGACGCTGTCTCCCGGCAGCAGGCCCTCGCGAATTTCCACGAAGCCTTCGGACTCCGCTCCCGCCTGGACACACGTCCGCAGATAAGCGTCCACGTTGACGACGTAAACGAAATTGGCGTCGGCACCGCGCACCAGGGCATCGCGGGGCACGGCCATCGTAGCGTCCTCGCGGGGAACGGAAACTTGAGCTTTAACGAAGGAGCCAACTGGCGCGCTTGTCTCCGGTGCGGTGAATTCGATAATCACCTCCGCCTCGTCAGCGGTGACGCCTGATTCAACACTGCGCACGCTGCCGCGGATGTCCGCGTTCGATTCGGTCTTCAGCGTCACTGGCAAGCCCGGACGCAACAACTTCGCTTCGGACACTGGCAGCGTCCCCGAAGCCAAAAGCGTTGGCAGAAGAGAATTTGTCATCGACGTTGCGCTCTGTCTGGGGGCGGCAAACACCCGCGCCATCAGTCGTGTCTCGAGAGACAGTTTGCGCGCCTCCACCTCGGCGACTTGAATGCCCAGGGCCTTCCGAGTTTGTTCCAGCAACGTGATGCCCTCGCCTTCCTTGTGAGTCGCGCCACTAAACGACACAGCGTCATCGCCGTGGCTGTGGCCATGCGAACGCGCGTGATCATGGCCGTCGTCGTGGGAATGTTTGCCGCAGCCGGCCAGCGCGAGAATCATCACGCTGGCAAGTGCTGGAATCCAAAATCGGTAAGTCGTGCTCATCGCTTCTCCTCCTTCGCCGTTGTGCTGGCGAGCGGCGGCGTGAGTCCAGTAAGCACTTCGAGTTGCGCCGCGGCCTCGAGCACCTCCTTCTTCGTGTCGAGCAGGCCCTCCACGGCTTCGAGGTATTGCTTCTGCAACTCGACGTAAGTCGAAATCGGCACGGCACCGAGCCGGTAGTGGCGGTCAGCCAATTCAGCAGCGTCCTTGAAGTGTTGCGCGGAGTCGGGCCGCCACTTGGCCATCTCGCGCCGCTTCGTTTCGTAGGTCAGCACGGTTTCGACCACCTTGCGTTGGATCTCCCGCTCCGTAACGTTCAGCGAAACCTCGGCCTGCATCCGCCGCGCCACGGATGCCTCGATGCTGCCCTTATTACGGTTCCACAGCGGCAACGGCAGCGACACGCCCACTCCGATGATGCGTTCACGGTCACCCGCGTGTTCTTCCGAGATGGATGGGCCAACGGAGATACTCGGATACCGATCATTCTTCGCGAGGCCCACGCGAAAACCTTGCTGCGCCAGTTCCACCGCGCGCACGCGCAACTCGAAGTTGTTCGTCCGCGCGAGCGCGACCAGCGCTTCCTTCTGCTCCGCAGGGCGGAACGTGAGATTCGCCTGGCTGACAGAGAGGCTCGTGTCCGGCGTTGCGCCGCGAAGGTGGTTCAGTTCCAGCAACGCCGACTGGGCGGCCAGCAACGCCTCGCTGGCCTGGCGTTGCGCGTTCAACTCGGTCGCCTCGATGACGCGCGTTTCGAGCAAGGGAGTCAGCCCCGCCGGATCGCGCTGCACCAGCACCTCGCGCAACGCCTTGAATCGCTCAGCCACTTCCGTCACGGCGGCGGATTTCTCCTGCGCGGCGAACAGGCCGTAAGCCAGCGTCCGCACGCGGCCCGCCAGCGCGAGCTTGAACCGCTCGTAGCCAAGTTGAGCGAGTTCGATGTCGTGGTTCGCGATGGCCTTGCGCAAGCCGATGCGCCCCGGCCACTCGAACGGCTGCATCACGGACACCGACCACGCCACGCCCTCGGCGCTGAGTCCACCGCCTGTCACGCGCTTCTGGCCGATGCTGCCGCTCACTTCAGGATTGGCGAGCAGCCCGGCAGTTTTGCGCCCGGCTTTCGCGGCGCTGATCTCCGCTTCGTAGAATTTGAGTTCAGGATTCTTCGCCAGCGCTTCGGCCACTAGCGCATCAAGTGTCAGGGGCCCATTGGTGGAGGCCGGGGACGAAGTGACTTCTTCCGCGCGCATCCTCGGCGCGCCAAGACTCGCGGCCAGCGCCAAAGCGCCAAACAGGCGAGGCCATTTTCCGACAATCAATTGCTTCATAATCTCAACCGGATCAAAGCCGGGACAGAGCACACACCGAACGGGAATCCAACCCACAGGCGGAACACACCGCGCCTGTGGCTCGACGAGAAAAGCCCTCAGCGAAGGCGAGGACTAATTACGAAGCAAGAGAGGGAGCGCGAACAGGAAGGGCCGCGCGAAGAGAAAACTGCCAGATGTGGGAAAGCTCCGGAGGAGTGGTGCTGGGAACTGGGCCGCTTGCGCCGGCAACAGGAGGAATCGTCTCTGAAGCCGATACCGGCGAGGGCGAAGATTGAAGCTCCGGCGCGGGCAGTGAAGCCTGGCGTTCTTCACTCTTGTAAAGGCCAGACTCCACCACAGCACAGGCATCGCCTTCGCAATCATCGTCCTCGTGCGGCGCGGTGTCTTCGTGAGTGCAACAGGAGAGAAATTCCAAACCGGGCAGTTGCTCCAACTGGCAATGCACGGACACCGGCAGCCAGAGAACTGCCAGCGCCAGCACGAAGATGGTTCGGAGCCACTTCACGTTCGTAACGATAGCAACGGCGGAAATCTGTTCAAACTTAATCTGGAAAAGGTGTGCGGGTGCTACCCATCAAGCCGGAGGGGCGGGCTGGCCAGCCCTCCAATATCGAAGCTCTCCCTGAAATGCGCCCCGTGCGCTCAGTGATTTCCAGCCGCGGCGAAGCGGTTGAGCGTGGCGATGGCGGTATAGCGGTTCTCGACGCCCATCTTGGGGTAGATGTGGAGCGCGTGGGTTTCTGCGGTGCGCTCGGCGATGCCAAGAATGCTGCCAATCTCCGCGTTCGTCTTGCCCTGGCAGAGCCAGAACAGAACTTCGCATTCGCGCCGGGTCAATTCCCATGGAGTGCGCTCGCGCAACCATTCAGCAAAGGCGCTTTCCTCGCCTGGCGCTGACGCGCCATTGACCGACCCTTTGGCAGCACGCTCCTGAAGCCGGCGGCGCGCGCCCGCGATGTGAGGCAGCAACAGGTTGAGCGCTGTGCGATCCCGTTCGCTAAAATCATCCCGCTGCCGGTGCAGGCTAATCAGCAGGAACGCCCCGGAAACTTGTTGGTCCGGAAGGACGGCCACGAGTTCGCAATCCACCTGCAACGGACGGTAGAGCGCATTATAAAGCTCAGTGAGATGAAACGCCTGCCTTGAGATCACGTCCGAGAGTTTCCAGGCGCGGGGCGGGTGGGCAAAGAGCACACGATTGAGCGGGTGCGTTTCCGCAAGGCGCCAGAAATCCTTGTGATGCGCCGGCAATGGCGGGCGTTCCGGCTCGTAACAAGCGGCGATGAAGTGTCTCGACGGATCAATCAGATGACAGCCGCCGAACTCATGGGGAATAATCGTCTGCAACGAACGAAGGATGCTTTGGGGAAAACCGTCCGCCTCCCCGATGGTATAAAGCTCACCCGTCAATGCCAGGAGCTTCTCGCACTCGGATGAAGAAATCAGTGCCATCAGATCAGTAACGTCGGTTCCAGCGCCGCGGATGCCCGTTCAGGGCTTGCGTGTCCCGTTGAAAGTAAGAGCAACAACTGTCGCTGGGGTTCCCGGATTTTTTCTGTCTCGCTTGAGATGCCTCCGGGTGATTCATTCGCCCGCGAGGGCGGAAAGCCGGGAACCAAACCCGCGCCCACGCCTCATACGAACAGGCACCGGAATGCGCGGCGAACTGGACTTTGAACGGCTGGTGGAGGATTACCATGCCCCGCTCTACCGATTTGCCCTGAGTCTGACTCGTGATGACAGCGAGGCCGCTGATCTTGTGCAGGAAACATTCTATATCTGGGCCGCCAAAGGGCACCAACTGACTGACCCGGCCAGAGTCAAAACCTGGCTCTTCACGACCCTGCACCGCGAGTTCCTCGGCAAACGCCGGCGACTGGCGCGTTTCCCCCATCATGAACTGGGCGAGGTGGAAACCGAACTGCCAGACGTGCCGCCCGCGCCGCCGGACCGGCTCGATTGGGCCGTGCTCGCCGAATGCCTGGCAAAAGTGGACCCGGTGTTCCAGGCGCCGGTCGCCCTGTTTTATCTCGAAGACTATTCCTACGAACAAATCGCCGCGATTCTCGAAGTGCCACTGGGCACCGTCAAATCCCGCATCTCTCGCGGCGTTGGGCAACTGCAACAGATGTTCGCGCAGCGGGCCAGGGTCGCCGAGCGGGTCCGGACGGATAATACATGAACGCAACCGAAGCCAAAACCATTCTGCTTGCCTGGCGTCCCGGCCACGGCGACCTGCGCGATCTCGAAGTGGCCTCCGCGCTGGAACTGGCGCGGCGTGAACCAGTGCTGAAGGCATGGCTGGAACGGCACAGCGATTTCCAACGCGCCGTGGCGAAGCGCCTTCAAGAGATTCCAGTGCCCGCCGATCTGCGGGCCCGCATCCTGGCGCGGCCAAAGATCATCGCGCCCGTGGCTTGGTGGCGGAAGCCGGCCTGGCTCTCAGCGGCGGCGGCGGTGGCGCTGCTGCTCGGCCTGGCGGCGTGGTGGGTCCGGCCGCCAGCGGAGAATTCATTGTCGGTGTTCCGCAGCCGGATGGTCGGGATTGTCCTGCGCCAATATACGATGGAACTGGCGACGAACGACCTGACCCAGGTCCGCGCTTACCTCGCGCGCAAACAGGCGCCGGCGGATTTCGTCCTGCCGGAAAAACTCGAACGCCTGCCGCTGCTCGGCGCCGACGTTTTGAGCTGGCGCATGGAACGCGTCTCCATGGTCTGCCTGGAGTCCCCCGGCAAGGACACGCTGTTCCTGTTTGTTTTGAGTGACACCTCTCTGAGCCAGCAACTTCCCAGCGCCACGGAGTTTGCGCAGGTCAACAGCCTGGCGACTGCAAGCTGGACCCACGGCGGGAAGACTTACATGCTCGCCGGTGCCGTCAGCCGCGCGGCACTCGAACAATACTTCTGACGACGGAACACCGTGCAAGTGTTGGGACTGTCAGGCCGCGTTGCCATAGTCGCCTCACAAAAACAATCTGACGATCCTGGTTCAGGTCGAAACCGTACAGCAAGCGCTGCTTATCTTCGTAGATAAAAACGGCCACGACCACTTTGGGTCTCTCTTGGTCGAAGCGTCAATCTCATCAATCGAAACACCGACATTCATGCCCGCACCGACCAAAAGTTTTCACACAGCCTCGCGCAGGGTTGAGCCGATCAAGCGCCTGCTGGCGGACCCTTTGGGAAGAAACTTTCGAGGCTTGCCGGAATCAGGGCGCTCTGGTGCATTTGAACGCGAACCGGAAGGGAAGCTGTAGGCCGGCCTGCCACTGGTGATTTATTAACCCGTTCAGGAGCTTGGTCCCGCATGCGCCGACCCTATCATTGGTGGCGTC
>Ga0187893_10014126_pt1 | contig 10963 bp, 9 predicted proteins | sample MA1701074metaG_FD_139574 | JGI IMG/M metagenome (GOLD analysis project Ga0187893, IMG submission 139574) | White microbial mat communities from a basaltic lava cave in the Kipuka Kanohina Cave System on the Island of Hawaii, USA - MA170107-4 metaG ...
AAGATACAGAATTTCGGGTCGAAGGCGAAGAGACAACAAAATGAAGCCGCTTGGCTTTCGACAGACAGGACTTACAGTCCGATACACAGAAGCCGCCGCCTTTAGGCGGTGGAGTATTCACTCGGTTCGGTTTCCATATCCGCCAGATCAAGAAGGCAGTCATTGCGCTTATCAAAACAATTACCACGAGCAACCAATATCTTTTGAAGTTTTTCATGGCGCTCATCCTTTCTTATTTCAAAGCGTGGCCGAGGAATTCGCCCTTAATGAAGTCCTGTTTTGATCCTTGAACCGCAGCCCCACTATCACCATCACTGGACTTCCGATCTTGACCGCGCCCCTGAAACAGGTCTGCGGCAACGGGTCATCCCGCATCAAAACCTCGGCTGTGTCTATCGTCGCGCGGCTCCCGATGGCCCTGCTCTCTTTTCGTTCGGCAATCGTAGTGATGTTTGCTAAGATTGCCCGTGCTGTTGTGAAAAGCTGATTCATGGGCTGAAAGCAAACAAAGGCAGATGTTATGTCCGAAACCACAGTCGAAAACATCCTGAAACAGATTTCGCAATTGTCGCCCGACCAGCGACATAAGCTGCGACAACTTCTCGAACAACAAGAGCAGCCAACAAAGTCTCCGCTTGATAAGCGGGTTCTGCCTAAACTTGCGCCCGATAGCACGCGCGAAATGAAATGGCTGCTCCAGCACGCACGCGAGTATGCCAATCAGTGGGTCGCGCTCGACGGCGACCGCCTGATAGCGCACGGCACAAACGATCGCGAAGTCTATGCCGCCGCCGAAGCAGACGGCGCGCATTTGCCTATGGTCACGTTCGTCGAAGACCCCGATATCGTTTCCATTCTCTTCTGAAAACTTTGACCGATGACTACACAACTGACTTTCGCTGAAGAGTTCCTCTATGACGATTCCCCTGTTGGCATCACGATTCCTGTGATCGTTCACTACGGCGAAAAAAGTCTGCGCTTTCACGCCAAAGTAGATACAGGCGCAGAGGTTTGCCTTTTCAGACACGAACACGCTATTGCACTCGGACTCCCGCTTGAAGAAGGACTGCCAATCGTTCTCGCGGGTCTCGGCGGTTCGATTGAAGCCTTCGGTCATGAAATCACCCTCCAGACAGGCGAACTGGCTTTTCAATCAATCGTCTATTTTGCGAAACATCCTGGCCTATCGCACAATCTGCTTGGGCGACAAGGCTGGCTGCGAAACCTCAAACTTGCTGTCATTGACTATGACAGCCTGCTTTATCTGAACGCTTACGAATCATCCTCACCCTGAACGCCTATTTTCATCCTGACTTCACTCCTTGAACCTCAGCGCGACCATCACCATCGCTGGGCTTCCCATCTTCACTGCGCCCCTGTAACAGGTCTGTGGCAACGGATCATCGCGCGTCAAAGCCTCGGCTGTGTCTATCGTCGCTCGGCTCCCGATGGTCTGCTCTCGTTTCGTTCTCGTTTGCCCCACGCCGCCGCGCAGCGTAGCCCTATGCATCCGCCCGCCATATTGCCTTTCCCAATCGGCGATCAAATCGTCCGGCAACTCCATCGCTTTGTTGCCAAGCGCGTAGGGCAACTTGAATTCCCAGGGCGAAAGAATGATCGTGTAGGTTTCAGCCGCCTGATTCGCGCCGCTGCGCCTGATCATGAAAGGCCGATTCTTTTCCGGCAGCAGTATAGGCTGTCCCGGTCTCACGCGATTTCGGCCCTCATAAGTAAGCAAGGTCGGGAATATCAAACGCGCGCGGCCAAAAGTTCCGTCCCTGTACTGCTCGCGGTTGATAACGTACAGATAACCGCCTCTGTCGGGCATAAACTCGCCCGTCAGAGATTCGATTCCCAGATAGATTCTTTCGCCGTCCGAGACATAATCCTCTATGCGCTCTGAAGCCACCTCCTGACTGTCAACGGTTTCTCTCGCTACGTCTTCGCCGTCTCTCGTCGTCGCAGGGCGCGTGCGCCAGACCGTAAAGCCAATAGTCGCATAAACCATGCCGCCTGGCGGCTTCCCGGTCGGAAACGTATATTCAGCATCGTAGATTTTCTCGCTTTGAGAATCGGTTGACCCGCTCGGCTGAGTTTCTATTCGAACGCCTGCTACCTGCTCTGAAGCCAGAGCCTGACCCGATGCGCCCCACCATAGCGCGCCTGCGATTATAGCAATCAAAAGGATGGCGATTGCCGCAGCAGCTATGACCATATTCCGTTTGTTCGGCACTGGGCGGCTCGCTACCTGATCTATCGGGGCGATGGTCGACTTGCTTTCATTGGCGACCATTTCGCTCAACGCTTGCGCCAGTTCGTCGCCGAACATCCGCGCCGATTGCTGGCGATAGTCTGCTTGGTATTCGAGCGCTGTCAGAATCACTGTGTCGACTGCTTTCGGCAAATCGGATCGCAAATCACTCGGCTTATCTATCTCTCCGCTCTTCTGCAAGTCGAGAAGATGACCAAGACTTGCAGCCTCGAAAGGACGCTTACCTGTCAACATTTCATAGGCAGTCACCCCAAGCGAGTAAACGTCGCTCGCCGGTGTTACCTTTTGCGGAGTTAGCTGCTGTTCAGGCGACATGTAAAATGGCGTGCCTACTACAAACTCGGTACGCGGTGCTGACTCAACAGTCGAATTTTTGACCTCAGATTTGATCTTGGCTATGCCGAAATCTATGACCTTCACTTGCAGGTCACCACTCGTGTTGCGGCGGATCATAATGTTTCCTGGTTTCAGGTCGCGGTGAACGACGCCTGCCCGGTGCGCTGCCTCAAGCGTGCGTCCGATATGCTTTATGATCTCTGCGACTTCTGCGATCAACATGCCTCCCCTTGCTTTATCAATGAATTTGCGCAACTCGAAACCTTCGACGAACTGCATCACAAGATAAGGCTGACCGTCGGGTAGAGCGCCCGCATCGAGGATGCCTACCACGCCCGCGTCGTCAATCCTGGCGAGGATTTCAGCTTCCTGTTTGAATCTGGTCACGACCCATTCGTTTTTCAGCCACTCTTCTTTCAGTACCTTCACGACGACGAATCGGCCAGTCACGCGAGAATCGCGCGCTTTATAGACCTTGCCCATTCCTCCCCCGCCTATCTCTTCCAATATCTCGTAGCGGCCCTCCAGTTTCATCTCGTCTGATTTCATTTTATCTCTCCGCGTCTGTGTCTGAGCCAGTATCTTCAAGCCAAGCGCGAAGGCGCTCGTTTGCAGCAAGCCGTTATCCGCGTCGTCAGCTTCAAGAAGCGATTGGGCCTCCCTGTGCAACTCCTGATCGTCTCTGCAAACGCGGTTAAGAAAATCACGCCGTTCGCTCTGACTCATAGGCAAAGCTGCTTTGTAAATCTTTTCAAGTTTTTTCCATCGCTCAGGACTCATCGCCTTCCATCGAGCCATAAAACCTTCCACTGATGTCCCTGGTCTGGCGGAAAACCTGTCTACATTTTTATAACGCGACATTTAGCTTCAAAGTCTGTAACCTGAGAAGGCGCTTCGTTGGTTTGCGCTTCCCTTCATGCTAGAATCCGTGCGATTTTGACACTATCGAGAGACGACTACAAGGACTTTCGGAAGATGAATCCGCCACACGATATTACCCAATTGTTATTGGCTTGGGAACAGGGCGACCAGAAGGCATTCGAGCAGTTAATCGGTCTGGTGGAGAAGGAATTACGCCGCCTCGCCAGAAACTATATGCGGAAAGAGAAAGAGGGACACTTGCTGCAAACGACCGCTCTGGTCAACGAAGCTTATATCAGGCTGGTCGATCAAAAACGAGTTCACTGGAAGAATCGCGCGCATTTTTTCGGCATAGCCGCTACCTGTATGCGGCGCGTCCTTTGCGATTATGCAAAGGCTCAACAACGCGACAAGCGCGGCGGCCAATTCGAACATATAGCTCTATCGGATGCTTCGCCCGTCAGTGTCGAAAAATCGATGGAGTTATTGGCTCTCGATGAGGCATTGCAAAAACTGGCGAAGCAGGATGAGCGCAAGAGCCGGATAGTCGAGTTGCGCTACTTCGGCGGCTATACGGTGGAAGAAGTGGCAGAGATACTTGGATTTTCCAAAGAAACCATAGCCCTTGAATGGCGTATGGCTCGCGCATGGCTTCAGCGTGAGATTGATGCCGAATCGAAAGCAGCACAAAGGGATTAATTCTAAAAACCGTCGCTTAGCGAAACGTTGATCTTCTCAACTCCGTCCGCCTGCCTCATCGCTCTTCGCCTTGAGTCCCACATCTTCCGCCACTTCTTTCAGAGCCTCGATGATGAAATTTATATGCTCATCGAGATCGACTTCTAACTCCTCGGCCCCCTCATACACTTCATCGCGATTGACCGTGCGCGCGAATGCTTTGTCCTTGAGTTTTTTCCTGACCGATTTCGCTTCCATATCCCAGATGCCGTTGGGACGGACGAGCGCGCAGGCTATGATGAAACCCGTCAACTCGTCGCACGCATAAAGCCCACGAGCGAGAAGGGTGTCGCGGGCGACTCCCGTATAATTGGCGTGTCCGAGTATGGCCCGACGTATCTCTTCGCTGTAGCCGCGCTCTCGGAGTATCTCCGATCCTTTCACGGGATGATCGGGCGGGTCGGGGTACATCTCGTAATCGAAATCGTGAAGCATACCTGTCACTCCCCATTTCTCTTCATCTTCGCCAAGTCGTCGAGCGCAGGCTCGCATCACTTCTTCGACCGCGCGAGCATGTTTTCTGAGCGAATCTCCTTTGGTGTATTCGCACAGCAGATTCCAGGCGTCTTCTCTTGTCGGCATACGAAGAAAGATAAAACTCCTCGGCGCAAGATTCAACTGTGAGTCGAACTGGTAGTTTTCAGCCATTCGCAATTTCAAACTCGCAGAGAGGGATTGGACTCAGAGGTAGCCGAAACGAGATGCCCCGTTCGGGTGAGACGCTTGGAATCGAGCGGTTTTTCGGTTGACCCGAACAGAATTCGATCTTATGCTGTGGGCAACTTTCCGGCTTAGTCTGGTCAGTAGACCGGAATATCATGAGCGCTGTAGCTAGAAAGATGATGGCAGGTAAGGCCCCGAACCTCATACAGAGCGGCACTGAACCCGTCGATAAACTGCTCGGCGGTTTGAAGAGCGGCAGGCTCTATCTCGTCCACGGCGAAGCGGCGGGCAAGTCTCTCTTCGGCATCCGCTTTATCATCGAGGGACTCAAGCGCGGCGAAAACGCGGCTCTCGTGATTCATTACTCGCCCGAAGACGCGGTGAGAAGATTCGCTCGCCTCGGGTATGACTGCCTCGAAGATGTCTACAGCGGTCGCCTCGTCATACTTGAATACTCTGACGACATCATCAATCAAATATCGAATCTGCGCGCCATCACGCCCGTGCTTCGCGAACTCGAATGGCTGCTCGGAGAGACGCGCCCGCAGCGCATCATATTCGATCCCGTGTCCGAACTCGTCGTCGGACATCACGGAGACCTCTACTCCAGGGCTAAGGATTTCTCTGACTGGGCGCTTTCCTTCGGCGCGACGGTCTTGATGGTCGCCAGCGATGAAAATACGGAAGTGATTCACGAATTCAAACCGATGGTCGAAGAGTCTTTCCGCTTCGAGGTCAAAGAAACTCCCAGCCGCGCCATTCGCGTCTTCGCTTTCGAGAAGGCAGCCGACCTTCTTCCACAGGCAATCGAGGTCGATCCGTCGCGCGGAGTCTTTCTGATCGAACGCGCTACGGCTCACAATCGCCCGACGGATGCCTCGCCTTCACCTGACAATCAAACGCAAGCAGTCGATCTCAAAAACGAAATCGATCCATCACCTCAACTCGCGCCCGCGCCGCAGGAAAGTCAGGCGAGCGAACCCTCCGAGTTTCCGCCGGTGATGGAAGAATCTCAGGAGCCACAGCAAAGCAAAGTATCGAGCGAAGAACGGGATGACGAAAGCGAATGGAGATTCGAATCCTTAGCCGAAGTGCTTGATGATCTCGTTGCCGCTGTCTCCGAGTTAAGACCCGGCTCGTCTGCCGAAGAGACGCTTGCCGACGATCAGGCGGAACTGGAATTGACAGAGCGCGAGTATTTCGAAGAGCCGTATCAGGACGACGCCTCTGAAAACCCGATTGAAGAAATTTCTTCGTCGCTCATTTCTCTACCCCATGAAATCGATTTGTCGCGCGACAAGCCTGCCGATAAGACATCCGCTTTCGATATTCTGACTCAGTTGCCGCAATTCGAAATCGCGTTCAGGTCTCCATCCGTCTCGGCGGATTCGCCAGCGATCAATCCGAAAGATTTCCGGGTGCTGGTAATCGATCACGACCGGGTGAGCCGCGATTTTCTCGCGCGCTCGATGAGCGAATACACCGTCGAAGCCGCCGAGGAAGGGCTTGGCGGACTGGCAAAACTCCGTTCGTTCGGCCCTGATCTGCTCATTCTGGATTTCGATCTTCCCATAGTCGATGGGTTCAAGATGCTGGCTCAGATTCGACGCAATTTCAATCTGCCCATCATCGTCGTGTCGTCCTCGCACCTTCGCGCAAGCGATAGGGTTCGCGCATCGGAGCTTGGCGCAGATCATTATTTGACTAAGCCTGTAGTCGCCCGTGAGCTAAGACACAAGGCTAGACAGTTGATCGCGCGCCATCGCGGACTGGATTCATGGATAACGACGGGGAGCGATGATTCGTCTGAGCAGCCGCGTGCGGCAGACCTCTTCGCCAATCATCACACCATAGAAGGCAGACCGTTTTTGCCTTTCGGATACTTCGCCGCGCAGGTTGAAAAGTGCGTCAAATCGGCTTCCGAAGGCGGCCCATCATTTTCGGTCGTGGGATGCCGCCTGCCGGGAGGACGCGCCGGACGCGGAGGCACATCGATTCAGTTGTTCGATCTCATGCGCTCGACCGTCCGCGACACCGATCTCATATCGACGAACTCGCAAAATGAATTCGTGGTGCTGCTATCGGAAGCGGATGCGAACGGCGGAAAGGCTTTCGTGAATCGTTTGCGCGAGCGAGTCAAATCGAACTTCAACGAAGAGCCTTCGATCTGGATGCGCAGCTTTCCTGAGCTCAAAGAGACCAGAGGCCCCCTTCGTTCTTCTCAGGAAGGCGGCAATTTCAATCGCCGCGCTTCGGACAGAGGAAGATAAGGCAAAAGAGAAGACCGCGAAGGGCGTATCTCGATGATCGAGACGCTCCCCCACTTTTTACTTTTACCTTCTTTTGTATCTTCTCGCCTTGAATTCGTAGCGCGGCAATCCTTCGGCCCGCTCCAGGCTCACACGAACATTGAATCGATTGCGAAACTCTTTCAACACCGCGCGCTCAGCCTCATCGAAAGAAGCCGCATCGGTCGTTTCGATCTTTATCAACAGATCATCCAGTCCCGCGACGCGACGGATATGCACTTCGTATTCGGCTACGCTCGAAAGCCCGCGCATCAGATCATCGATAGCCGCAGGATAAATATTCACTCCGCGCACGATCATCATATCGTCTGCCCGCCCAAGCACACCGCCCGGTATGCGCGCGAAAGTCCTCCCGCACGCGCACGGCCCGCGGGTCATCCGAACCGTGTCGCCCGTGCGATAGCGCAACGCAGGCATAGCCGCGCGACCGAGACTGGTAATGACAAGCTCGCCAAGCTCTCCCTCAGCCATCGCGCTGCCCGTTTCTGAATCGATCACTTCGAAAATGAATTCGGCTTCGTTGAGGTGCATAGCCGTGTCTTCGGCTTCGCAGTCATAAGCCCACGCTCCAGCTTCGGTCGCGCCCGCGTGATCGAACACGCGAGCGCCCCACGCTTCTTCTATAGCTCGCCGCACGTTAGGAAGGCTCGCGCCCGGCTCGCCCGCGAATATGCCGATGCGGATCGCGGATGATCGCAAATCTATCCGGCGCAATCGCGCTACTTCCGCAAGGTGAAGCGCGTAGGTCGGAGTGCAGACCAGAACGGTTGCGCGATTGTCGAGTATCGTTTGCAATCGCTGTTCGGAATTCATCCCGCCGCCCGCTATCGACATCGCGCCCACATGCCACGCGCCGGAAATCCCGGCCCAGTGACTCAGGTAAGGCCCGAACGAGAAGGCGCAAAAAACGGCGTCGTCCTCGGTCACCCCCGCGCCGCGATAGACATAGCCCCAGCACTTCTTCCACCACTCCCAGCTTTCACGGGTATCGAGACACTTGAGCGGATTTCCTGTGGTTCCCGATGTCTGATGAAAGTAGAGGTAGCGCGAAAGCGGATAAGTCAAAAGCCTCCCGTAAGGCGGATGCGAAAGTTGTTCTTCGACCATCTCCGTCTTGGTCGTGAATGGAATCGCGCGAAGATCATCAGTTGATTTGATCGCGTCGAAATCCACCCCGCGCAGTTTCTCGCGATAAAACTCATTCGCGGAAATTTCCTTCATCAACGCGCGGAGTTTTTCAGATTGCAGTTCGCGCAGACTGTTTTCATCGAGCGTTTCTATTGCGTGATTGTAGAAATGCATGGGCAGAATCTAATCCATCACGAAACAAAATCCAACTCACAGAAGCAATCGAGAATTGTGGACAGAAGGGTTGATAGATTATTTTCCGGGACGGAGAGCAAGGGGTACTCGCGATGATTCTCTGCATTGCTGACAAACATTTCGCGCTCACTCGGTTTGCCGAACTCTGGTTATTTCGTTTTTGCAGCGTCGGCGACGGACTTTTCTTTATGCCCCTCGATAGCAGTTTTCAGAATCGACAGGAGCGCGCGGATTCGAGAAGCGGCATCTTCGAGATTACGGGCAAGCGAAGTTGCGCCTATGAAATCCTGCTTTGAAAACAAGGAGAGCGTGCTGTAAATGCTGAACCTCTCAGGGCTGTCGGCTCCTCCCAGCCAGCGATCATCCTTTTCGCCCGGGCATTGAATATTGACTTTTATCATCACCCTCAAAGAATCCAGATTGGTAGCCTTTGCCTGATTGGCTGCCTTGATCGCTTCTCTCAGGGTCGATTCTGTCTCGAACATATCGAACTGAGCGTACAACGCAGCGGCTGCCAGATAGTTTCTCGCCTTCGCCATCGGGTCAGAAGACTTGTCAGCCAGCCTCTTCGTCTCCGTCAGCAGTTCGACAGCGCGCGCAGTGTCCTTTTGACGAAGGGCAACATTTGCCATTTTCACATACAACAAGGCGAGTTGATCCGAATTCGAGACGTATTTGACATGTTCGCTCGCCTCATTCAACTCGCCTGCCTCAGTCGCCTTGATACACATATTGTAATGGATAAACTCAATCATATTTTTGCGAAGAGCGATATCTTTTATAAGCTCCGCTGTGTTCAGGGCTTTGTTGAAATCCTTTGCGCCGCCCATAAAGAAAGCCGCGCTCGCATAAGCCCTGTCTCTCTGGCATTCGCCCGCCGCCTTCTCTGCCTCTGCCAGATTGGATGAGATAATACTGTCAAGGCCGGAGTTCGATGTTGCATCCTGCGCCGTAGCGCGCTGGCTGTTGATTTCCTGAATTTTTCTTGCCGCTTCATCCTGTGAAGCAGGCGACAGGGAGAGCGCCTCCTGCCACAAACGATTCCACTCCCCCATCGCGGAAGGAAGGTATCGCTCAACTTCTGGGGATAGGTAATTGATCGCATACACGGCTGTGTTCCCCAGAAACTCTCTCGCCTGTGGCGGAGACACCCTTGCCTGATCGATGGTTTTTCGAGTCTTATCAAAAGCAAAGATGAGAAACTTGCTGGCCAGCGCAGGCTTGGCTTTGAGCCTCGACTCTTTGAGACTGAACCCGATCATTTTTGTCGTAACATTGTTTTGAAAGCCATAAGACTCCGCGTACCCGAATGCGAAGCCCGCAAACCAGATCAAGTCTCCTATCAGAGCGTTCGGGTTACTTACAAGCTTGTTCAGATAGAAGGCATAGAAACTTTCAGCGGCATTCAGGTCACGCCTTGCAATCTGGAACAGAAGCCAGGCCACCCCGTTTTTATCCTGCTCAAACCCTGTAAGATTTTCCGCAAATCGCGCGGCGTCATTCGGGCTTGATTCCACCAGATCGAGAGCGACTTTGAAAGGCACGTCTCCGGCATCACTCTGTTTTTCCGTTCGTTCGTTCAATCTGTCAATAAGTTTTCTGCTCAGATCGGCATCACGCCTTGCTGCAAGAGAGAGAACAGAGCGAATGGCTCTGTTTCGGTCTTCGCGCTTCAACTCCAGAGCGGAGTCGAGGGCCGAAACAAAACGGTCTTTCGATACTTCTTTGTCAATCAGCCAGAACACATCGGCCACTTCTGCAAGAGCGAGCGGGCGATTCTTCTCCGGCGTCAGGCCGGGGCATTCGTCTGCCAGTTCGCCAAGCATGGATCGCCATAGATTGATCTCCTTAGCAGGTTGATCCGACAGCTTGCCGCCTTCTTCCTTCTTCCTGCGGCCCTGACCGTATGACAACTCGCTCATCAGGGAAAGCGAAAGAAGGAAGGACATAACTACGAGCCAGCGTTTTGGGTTAGCAGAAGAATTCATAAACGTATCCTCATCTTATAGCGCGCCTCGCACGGAAACATCTCCGTTGCTTGCCACTACTTCAATTGCTTGTGGACAAATCTCCTTTCGCCGATTATGAGTGATAAAATTTCTTATTATTCAATCTGCCCCTCACGTCTCTGGCACCATGCCCAGCCGCCATCATTACAAAAGAGAATGCATCCTCCTTGATGAGATCCCATGTCCGGGCAACCGTAGTCGCCTTGACATAAGGCGAGATCATCGCATAGAACACGCGCTCTGACGGGCGAGGCGTCAAGAATCACTGCTGCCTGCACAAACAGGAAGAACAAAAGAATGCCAATCGCAATTTTTACTCGCTTCATTTGCTCGTGTTTTACCAATTGAGTTGAGATGATAGGGGCGGATTTGGGATTCTGAGGGTGTGCAAAACCCAAAACCAGAATCCCTCAATCCTACCTCTCATCCAGTTTACCTTGCTTCGGCTGCTG
>Ga0187893_10014127_pt1 | contig 10963 bp, 14 predicted proteins | sample MA1701074metaG_FD_139574 | JGI IMG/M metagenome (GOLD analysis project Ga0187893, IMG submission 139574) | White microbial mat communities from a basaltic lava cave in the Kipuka Kanohina Cave System on the Island of Hawaii, USA - MA170107-4 metaG ...
TCGGCCCGTGCGTCTCAAGGAGTTGGTCCCCCACGACCACAAGGCATTCATGGCGCGGGCTCGTGCTCGCAAGGGCTTTGCCGAGGCCTACGACGCGCTCGAACTCGAGTACGCAGTCACCAGTCAAATGCTCAAGGCGCGTTCGCGTGCCGGGCTCACGCAGGACGCCGTCGCGCTTGCGCGCCAGCTTCAGTTCGCGGTCAGGCGTGTGAAGCAGTAGATGTCCTCGCTGACGACGCTCGCCTCATCGAACTGCTTGCAGAGGCAGCCGCCGCCCCAACCGCTGAGCACGGGAGGCGGAGGTTCGCCATGTCGTACGGGGCTTGGTTCGCCGTGGTCTGAAGCCACTTCCGGCGAAGGCTTCGATCTCCCTTCGAGTCGACCAGGACGTTCTTGAGTGGTTCAAGTCCCAAAGGCCTGGCTACCAAACCCGGATCAACACATCCTTCGCGCCTTTCGTGACGCCTCGGTCTAACAAGTCGTTGCAGCGGACAGCCAGCAAGCGCCGCTTCGCGCCGCTTGCCGTCTGCCGCTGAACTCCAGCTAGGCATTTCAGATGTCGGCGCCGACAATTCGTCAAGCGGTCTTCGCGGATCTCGACACCCTCGCGACGCTGCTTGATGAGTACCGCGAGTTCTACAGGAAGTCGTCCGATGTGGCGGGCGCAAAAGCGTTTCTCGCGGGGCGCTTCAATCACGGCGAGTCGGTGATCTTCGTCGCGGAGCGGGAGGGGCAAGCGGTTGGGTTCACGCAGCTCTACCCCAGCTTCTCGTCCACTGCAATGGCGCGTATCTTCATCCTCAACGATCTGTTCGTCGTTGAATCAGCGCGAAGATTGGGCGTTGGGGCGGCGCTCCTGGAAGCGGCGGTTGGCTATGCTCGGTCCATGAATGCGGTGCGCGTATCGCTCAACACCGACGTACAGAACACGGGTGCGCAGGCTGTATACGAGGCGGAAGGCTGGGAGCGTGACCGACAGTTCTATGCCTACCACTTCTACCTTCAGAAGTGAGCGAAGCAATGCAAAAGGTCGAGCCGGCGGCACACGTCGAGCTGGTGATGCTCCTGCACAGCGGGTACGTCTCGCGCATCAGCGCCTTGGCCGACAGCGCCGCGGCGCGCAGGCCGTCCTCGGATACCAGGCTGTCCGGCAGCATGATGGCCGCTCAGAAGGCGTGGCTCGTCCCCGCGCCGGGCGGTGCGAGGGGATCGAAGTCCGCGTAGCTGCGATCGCGCTCGGAGATGACGCTCACGGGCAGCGGCCAGGCGATGCCGAAGGCGGGGTCGTCGTGGCGCACGCCCGCGGCCAGCTCGGCGCGATAGACGTCGCTCATCAGGTACAGCACGTCGCAGTCGCCGGTGAGCGTCTGGAAGCCGTGCGCCACCATCGGGGGCACATAGACGGCATTGCGCGATGCGTCGTCGAGCTGGATCGAGAAGTGCTTCAGGTACGCGGGCGACGCGGGGCGCAAGTCGAGCAGGACATCGAACACGCTCCCGCGTTCGCAGCGCACCAGCTTGCCTTCACGTGCCGGCGCAAGCGCGTAGTGCAGTCCGCGCAGCGTGCCGCGCAGGCGGCTATGCGAGACACTGGCCTGCACCATGTCGACCTCGATGCCGTGGGCGGCGAACTCCTCGCGGCACCAGGTGCGCGCGAACCAGCCGCGTTCATCCTCCCGACGTTCGAGGGCCAACACGAATGCACCGGGAATCGGCGTCGGCTCGAAGGTCAACGCGGACTCCACCGCAGGTCGTCGTTGATCTGCTTGGTTCGTTGCAGATATTTCAGCTGCTCGAGCCGGTTGAAGGCGCGGAACTCGATGCGTTCGAACAGCCGACGCAGTTCAGCGGCACCCTGGCATGCGCTCCGGCGGGCCTCGTGGCCGCGGGCACGCAGCCAAGGCGCGAGCCGCGCGCCGATGTCTCCCTCGGTGCCTGTGATCGGAATCTTCATCGAGCGCACGGAGACTTTCGAGGGGTTCGCAAGCTCTCGGCGATGTGCAGGAACCGGCCGCGTGCGAGCGCTCGAGGACCGCGACCTCCGGAATCGGCACCACGAATCGACCACCTCATTCGTACGCCGCTCCTTGCTGATTTCCTCTTTCAGGTTCCACGGCAGGGTCAACACGTAGTCCGGCCGCGCCTCGCGAAATCTTATCCGGGGCGGGCATGGGAATTCGCGTGCCAGGTCGTGACCGGTGCCTGCGGAGCATGGCCCGGCGGCTGACAACAAGAGCGCCGTTTCGCGGCGCTTCGTGCAACTCAGCCAGCAGCAGCTCGACGAGTGGCTCGCCCGACGGCTCGAAGCGCTTGACTTGCCCGTCGTGATGATCGACGGCATCCACTTGCGCGAGCGCGCGGTGCTCGTGGCACCGGGCATCGACGCCCAGGGAAACAAACATGTCCTCGGGCTGCGCGAGGGTTCCACCGAGGCCACGCGCATGGTCGCCTCGCTGCTGGGCGATCTGGTCGACCGCGGGCTCGATGCCGATCGCATGCGGCTGTGAGTGATCGACGGCGGCAAGGCGCTGCGCAAGGCGGGCGCCCCCTTGCTTGGGCGCGGTCGGGTCGTCAGGAGAAGCAGGATGTCTTGCTGCTTGGCCGCTGAGCTCTTTCAGGACAACGAGTTGGTCGCCACAGCGACGGCAACCGCGCTCATCAGGGCGCTGCCGAAGTGACGCCTCTCGGGAGCCCTCCGTCGCCTCGACCCGGAGGAGCGACTCATGCCGATCGCTGCGTCCCGCGGTGCGGGCGGGCCGAGAATCGAGTACCGTGCCAGGAGCGATGCCAACTTCCAAGGTCGACCCCGCCCGCTCCGTCGTCGCTGCCGAGACGACTTCCGAATCCACGCCGGCGTCCGCCAAGAAGCCGGCCCTCCTCGCGGGCGGCAACCCTCAGGTCGCCAAGGCCGACGGCGACGCACCCGTACAGGCCTACATAGCGGCCATGCCGGACTGGAAACGCGACCTCGGGCGCCGGCTCGATGCGCTCATCGCGCGCAACGTGCCCAACGTGCGCAAGGCCGTGAGGTGGAACTCGCCCTTCTACGGCGTCGAGGGCCAGGGCTGGTTCCTGAGCTTTCACGTCTTCACCCGCTACGTCAAGGTGACCTTCTTCCGAGGCACGCTGCTGCAACCCGTCCCCCCCGGAGGCACGCAACAGGACGCGCGCTGGATCGATATCCGCGAGGACGAATTCGACGAGGCGCGGATGGCGACGTGGATCAAGCAGGCAGCCTCGATCCCCGGATGGGACGGCGGATCCGCGCGGCTTCATGGCGGAGTCCCGCTCTAGGAGGAGACATGAAGAAGCCGGCTTCGACCAAGGGCCAGTCCGCATCGGAGCTGATCGACGGAAGAATCGCCGAACTCGGCGGCTGGCGCGGCCAGGCCATGGGCAGGATGCGCCAGCTGATCAGGGAGGCAGACCCGGACGCAGTCGAGGAGTGGAAGTGGGGCGTCCCCGTGTGGTCGCACGACGGCATCATCTGCACCGGCGAGTCGTACAAGTCGACGCTGAAGCTGACTTTTGCCGAGGGGGCTTCGTTGAAAGACCCGGGCAAGCTCTTCAATTCCAGTCTCGAAGGCAACACGAGGCGGGCGATCGACATCCATGAGGGAAAGGAGGTCGACCCGGACGCGTTCAAGGCGCTCATCCGTGCCGCGGTCGCGCTCAATGCATCCGGCGCAACGACAAAGCCGAGGCGAGGCAAGTAGGCCGTGGGGTCAGCCGGCGTCGTAGACGAGTGCGCATTCGAAGACGCCTCCAGGAGGAGTGAATGACGGCGAATCGCCAGCTCCTCGCCATCCTCGCCGCGGCCCTTTCCGCGTGCGCGACGCCGCCCAACTACGAAGCAGCTCTCCGCCCGTGGGCCGGAGCGCGGGAGGCCGAGCTCGTTCGCGCCTGGGGACCTCCAACGCGTGCGTACGAGGCGAACGGCCGCAGGTTCATCGTCTACGAGTCGCGCCGGAACATTCACATCCCGGCCGCCGCTCCAGCCTCGGTCGGCAGCAGTAGCGCGATCGACGTCGAGCTGTCGTGTACGACGACGTTCGAGCTGCAAGACCTCAAGGTCGTGTCGTGGGGGTATGCGGGGAACGATTGCAGCGCGAGAAGGGGCGCGCCGTATCGTTGAGATCCGCTCGAACTGTTCGAAGAGCGGAGCGGCAAGGCGAGAATAGGCTCATGCTCGACGTCTCCTGGCTGCTCTTCATCGTCGCATCGCTCGTCCTGATCGTGACGCCCGGGCAGGACATGATCCTGGTGATGTCGCGTTCGATCGCGCAAGGCGCGCGCGCCGGCGTCGCGACCGCGGCGGGCGTGAGCGTCGGCCTCGTCGGCCACACGCTCCTCGCGACCTTGGGGCTCGGCGCGCTGCTGCGCACGTCGGAGTGGCTGTTCGTCGCGCTCAAGCTCGCCGGTGCCGCGTACCTCGTCTACCTCGGCATCCAACTCCTGCTGAGGAGGCAACACGAGCTCGCGATCTCCGGCGGCGCGCCGAAGTCGCTGTGGCGGCTGTTCGTCGACGGCGTCGTGTCGAACGTCTCCAATCCGAAGATCGCCGTCTTCTACTTCGCGTTCCTGCCGCAGTTCGTCGAAGCGGGCGCCGCGCATCCGACCTTGTCGGTGTTCGTGCTCGGCATCGTGTTCGCCGCGCTGACGTTCGTCGTCAAGGGTCCGGTCGGCATCGGCGCGGGCTTCCTCTCCGGCTGGATGCGCTCGCGCCCGCGGGTCCTCGCGTGGCTGTACCGCACCAGCGGCGCGGTGCTGATCGGGCTCGGCGCGAAGCTCGCGCTCGAGCGCCGGCCTTGACGACCGCGCCGACGTTGCCGGCCCGCGGCCCCGCAGGCACGCCGCATGCCTGAGGCGAACATGGCGTCACCCACCGCCCCCGCCCACGCGCTCGAACGCTATACCGCCAAGCGCGACTTCAAGCGCACGCCCGAGCCGAAGGGCGAGCGCGCGCGAGCCGCGCAAACGCTGTCGTTCGTGGTCCAGAAGCACTGGGCGACGCGCCTGCACTACGACTTCCGGCTCGAACTCGACGGCGTGCTGGTCAGCTGGGCGGTGCCGAAGGGTCCATCGTTCGACCCGAAGGAGAAGCGCCTCGCGGTCCACGTCGAGGACCATCCGGTCTCGTACGGGAGCTTCGAAGGGACGATCCCGCCCAAGCAGTACGGCGCCGGCGCCGTCATCGTCTGGGACCGCGGCACGTGGCAGCCGGTCGGCGACCCGCACGCGGGCCTGCGCGACGGCAAGCTCGTGTTCGAGCTGCACGGCGAGAAGCTCGCCGGCCTGTGGGAGCTGGTGCGCATCGCCAAGCCCGGCGACAAGCAGGACCCGTGGATGCTGTTCAAGAAGCGCGACGCGTGGGCGCGCCCGCTCGCCGAGTACGACGTGATCGCTGCGCTGCCCGACAGCGTGATCGACAAGCCGCTCGGCCTCGTCGAGCAGCGCACGCAGCTCGCCGCTGCGCCGCGCCAGCCGGGTGCGCAGCCGCTGCCGGCAAGCGAGCTGCCCGGTGCCGCGAAGGCGAAGCTGCCCTCCACCCTTGCGCCGCAGCTCGCGACGTTGGCCAAAGGCATGCCGAGCGGCAACGCATGGAGCTACGAGGTCAAGTTCGACGGCTACCGCATCCTGGCGCGCGTCGACGGCGGCGACATCAGGCTCTACACGCGCAACGGCAACGACTGGACGAGCAAGCTGAAGCCGCTCGTCGCGTCGATCGGGAAGCTCGGCCTTTCCTCGGCGTGGCTCGACGGCGAAATCGTGGTGCTGAACGACGACGGCACGCCCAACTTCAACCAGCTGCAAAACGCGTTCGACACGCGGCGCACCGGCGGCATCGACTACTTCCTGTTCGACCTGCCGTACCTCGACGGGTGGGACCTGCGCCGCGCGCCGCTTTCCGCGCGGCGCGCGCTGCTCGCGCACCTGCTCGCGAACAACGACGTCGAGCACATCCGCTTCAGCGCCGACTTCACGGCCGACCCGGCGAGCGTCCTCAGGTCGGCGTGCGCAATGAAACTCGAAGGCATCATCGCGAAGCGCGCCGACGCGCCGTACGTCTCGCAGCGCACCGAGACGTGGCTCAAGCTCAAGTGCGGCGAGCGGCAGGAGTTCGTCATCGCCGGCTTCACCGACCGCGCCAACACGAAGGGCGAGGTCGGAAGCCTCTTGCTCGCGGTGCACGACGAGAGCGGCGCGCTGCGCCACGCCGGCAACGTCGGCACCGGGTGGAGCGCGGCGACCGGGGCCGCGCTGCACGAGCGCCTGTCGAAGATCGAGGTCGCGCAGTCGCCGTTCGAAGCGGGCGCCACCAAGCCCGGCCGCTGGTCGCGGCGTGCGCCGGGCGGCGAACGCTGGGTCAAGCCCGAGCTGGTCGCCGAAGTCGCGTTCGCCGAGTGGACGCCCGACGGCCTCGTGCGGCAGGCGTCGTTTCAGGGGCTGCGCGAGGACAAGGACGCGTCGGCGATCACGCGCGAACGGGCGAAGTCGATGCCGGCGGCGAAGGCGAATGCGCAGCCGGCACGGCAGACGACGGTCAAGGTCTCGCACGGCGACAGGGTCATCGACCCGTCGTCCGGGCTGAAGAAGATCGACCTCGTGCGCTACTACGAGAGCGTCGCCGAGTGGATGCTGCCGCACCTGATCGCGCGGCCGGTGTCGCTGGTGCGCGGGCCGAGCGGGATCACCGGGCAGCTGTTCTTCCAGAAGCACGACGACAAGCTCTCGATCCAGGGCTTGCGCGAGCTGGACCCGAAGTACTGGCCGGGCCACGCCGGGCTGCTCGAAGTGCCGACCGCGGTCGCGCTCGCGAGCGCGGCGCAGATGAACGTGATCGAGTTCCACACCTGGAACTCGACGACGAAGTCGATCGACAAGCCCGACCGCATCGTGTTCGACCTCGATCCAGGCGAAGGCGTCGCGTGGCCGAAGCTGCAGGAAGCCGCCCTCCTCGTGCGCGCGCTGCTGGGCGAGCTGGGCCTCGAAGGCTGGCTCAAGACGAGCGGAGGCAAGGGCCTGCACATCGTCGTGCCGCTCGCGCCCCGCCTCGACTACGACACGGTGAAGGATTTCTCGCAGGCCGTCGTGCAGCACCTGGCGCGCACGATCCCGCAGCGCTTCGTCGCGAAGAGCGGCGCGGCGAATCGCGTCGGCAAGATCTATCCCGACTACCTGCGCAACGGCCACGGCGCGACGACCGCGGCCGCGTTCTCGGCGCGCGCGCGGCCCGGGCTCGGCGTCTCGATGCCGATCGCGTGGGAGCAGCTCGCGTCGTTGAAGAGCGCCGCGCAGTGGACGATCGCGACTGCGCGCGAACATCTGTCGTTCCAGAGGGACGACCCGTGGGCCGGCTACTGGAGCAGCAAGCAGACGTTGACGAAGGCGATGAAGGCGCTCGGCTTCAAGCCGGGCCGATAGCGTTCCCGCGTGCGTTCCCGGCCGCGGGCAAGACCCCTGCGTTGACATGACCGACCGCGTGTGAGCGAATCGCTTCCCGCTTTGCTCGGACCCAGGAGACGCGCGATGCCCGACCCCGTTCACACCCCTGACGCTGCGACCGCGGCCAAAAAGACTCCCGCCGACGCCTCGTTGTACGAGCGGCTGGGCGGCATGTACGGGATCGCCGGCGCGGTCGACGTGCTGGTCGATCGTCTCTACGACAACGCCTCGGCCAACACCAACCCGCACGTCGCTGCCTTCCATGCCAAGCAAGGCCAGGCCGGCTTCAAGTTCCTCGTCACCGCATGGTCGATCGAGCAGACCGGCGGACCCAAGTGCTACCCCGGCCGCGACATGCGCGAGGCGCACGCGCACCTGGCAGTCAGCAATCACGAGTTCGACATCGTCTCGGGCGAGATCGCCGCGACGCTGTTCCACGTCGGCGTGCCCGCCAAGGAGCACGCGGAGTTCATGAACATCGTCGAGAGCTACCGTTCGATGGTGGTCGGCCCGCCGGCGAAGTAAGGGCGCGGCGAAAAGGCAACTGACGCCAGGGAACGGCGCGCGTTCCCTTGGCGTGGCGCGGGCTTTGGCGGTAACCTGTGCGCCCCTCTTTTCGACGAGAAGTCCATGCCCGCCCGTTCGATCGCATCGCTCTCGCTCGGCTTCGGCCTCGTGTCGATTCCGGTCAAGGTCTATTCGGCCACCGAAAGCTCGGCCGGCGTGCACTTCAATCTGCTGCACACCTGCGGCTCGCGCGTGCGCCAGCAGTACTTCTGCATCAAGGAGAACGTCCCGGTCGAACGCACCGACATGCAGAAGGGCTACGAGTTCGAGAAGGACCGCTACGTGATGTTCGCGCCCGCCGAGCTGAAGGCCTTGGAGGACTCGGCGCGCCACACGATCGACATCTTCTCGTTCATCCCGCTCGCGGCGGTCGACCCGATCTACTACGACAAGGCGTACTACCTCGCGCCCGACAAGCGCGGCGGCAAGCCGTACGGCCTCTTGCTGGAGGCGATGCGGGAGAGCGGCCGCTGCGCGCTCGCGAAGTGGGTGTGGAAGGGCAAGCAGTACGTGGTGCAGGTGCGCCCGGGCGGAAACGGTGAAGACGGCGGCCTGATCCTGCAGCAGTTGCTCTACGCCGACGAGGTGCGCTCGATGAAGGAGCTGGACATCGAGAAGTCGCCGATCGCCAAGCCCGAGCTGCAGCTCGCGCTGCAGTTGATCGATCAGATCTCGGCCGACGGCTACGACCCGGCCGAGTTCAAGGACGAGGAGAAGGAGCGCGTGCTCGCCGCGATCGACGAGAAGATCGCCGGCAAGGAAGTCGTCGTCTCCGAGCAGCCCGAGCCGTCGGGCGGCCAGATCATCGACCTGGTCGACGCGCTGCGCGCGAGCCTCGCGCCGAAGAAGGGCGCGCGGCCCGCCGCCGAACCGGCGCCCGCGGCCGAACCCAAGGAACGCAAGGGCGCCAAGCGCGCCGCGCCGGCGCCCGCCGAAGAGCCGGCACCCGCGCGCGCACGGGCGCGGAAGTGACGTACAGCCTGCGCGACATCCAGCAAGCGCTGGGACTCTCGCGGGCCGTCATCAAGAGCCTCGTCGATTCGGGCTTCGTCACGCCGAGCCGCGGCGCGCGGCGCGAGCTGCGCTTCAGCTTCCAGGACGTGGTGCTGCTGCGCACCGCGCACGGGCTGCAGGCGGCGCAGATTCCGCCGCGCAAGATCGTGCGCTCGCTGAAGCGCCTGGCGGCGACCTTGCCGAGCGAGCTGCCGCTCACCGGGCTCAGCATCCGCGCGGTCGGCAACGAGATCGCGGTCAAGGAAGGCAACCGGCAGTGGCACGCCGAGAGCGGCCAGTTGCTGTTCGACTTCGAGGTCAAGCCCGCGCGCGGGACGGTCGCGGTGCTCGGCGCCGCGCCGCGCGACGCGCGCGATTCGGCCGGCGCGTGGTTCGACCGCGGTGTCGCGCTCGAAGGCGCCGACGCGGCGGCCTCCGCCGCCGCGTACCGGCGCGCGATCGAGCTCGCGCCCGACTGCGTCGACGCGGTCCTCAACCTCGGCGTCCTGCTCGGCAACGCCGGCAAAGGTCGCGAAGCGGTCGCGCTCTACAAGGAGGCGCTAAGGCGCTGCCCCGACGCGCCGCTCTTGCACTTCAACCTCGCGGTCGCGCTCGAGGACCTGCAGCGCAACGGCGAAGCGCTCGCGAGCTACGAAGACTGCATGCGGCTCGACCCGAAGTTCGCCGACGCGCACTACAACGCGGCGCGGCTGCACGAACTGCTCGGCCACGCCAACAAGGCGATCCGGCACTACAGCGAGTACCGGAGATTGCAGCGCTGACTCCGATAGAAGTCGAACGCGTTGCCCGACAGCACCCTGGCCGCCGCCGCGTCGCCGAGCGTATCGACGACGAGCCCGAAGTCGTCGTCCGCATAGGGCCGCAGGGCGCGCGTCGACGGCAGGTCGGTGCCGAACATCAACGCGTGCGGATTCGCTGACCACACGTCGCGCAGAGCGCTGCGCACGTCGAAATCGACGCGGCCGAAGCCGGTGGCCTTGACGCGCACGCCGCGCTCGGCGAGTGCGAGCAGCGCCGGCAGGCCGGCGCGCGACAGGCCGAGATGGTCGATGCTGACCGCGGGCAGCGCGACCAACGTATCGCGCAGGTGCGCCAGGTGCGCCGCGTCGGCGTACAGCTCGACGTGCCATGCGGCGACCTCGTGCACGCGGCGCGCCATGCGGTCGAGGTGCCGCACGTCGTGCGAGCCGCCGCGTCTCAGGTTGAAGCGCAGCGCGCGCACGCCGGCTCGATCGAGTTCGATCACGCGCGCATCGGTCACGTCGGCCCGCAACTGCGTCACACCGACGAACGACGGCCCGAGCCGCGCGAGCGCGTCGAGCAGGTAGCTCTGGTCGAAAGCCTGGAACGAGCCGGAGACGACCGCACCGCCGACAAGCCGGTACGGCTGCGTGCACGCGAGGTAGTCGTCCGCGGTGAACGGCTCGGGCAGGTAGCCGTTGTTGGGCACCAGCGGAAAGCGCGGGTCGATGACGTGCAGGTGCGCGTCGAAGAGATCGAAGTCGCCGAGGGCCATTCGACGATCCGATCCGCTCGCGCGCGGCACGAAACGACGCGAGTTCATTCGATGATCCGATCCGTCCGCACCAGCAGCGATGCAGGAATCGTAAGGCAGAGCGCCTTCGCCGTCCTGCGGTCGATCACCAGCTCGAACTCGGTCGACCGCGCGGCACGAGGCGTTCCTCCTCAAGCTCAAGGCCGATGGCACGCTTTGAGCTGCGCTTCAAGACCTCAGTCGCCAAGGACCTGCGTGGGCTGCCAAAGGCAGCGTGCGGCGCATCCTCGGACCCATCGAAGCCCTCCGTGAGGAGCCTCGAGCCTCCGGCTGCCACAAGCTGGCCGGGCAGGAGCTGTATCGAGTACGGCAAGGGGTCTATCGCATCATCTATTCGATCGACGACACGAGAGTCTTGGTGCAGTTGATCAAGGTCGGTCA
>Ga0187893_10014128_pt1 | contig 10961 bp, 11 predicted proteins | sample MA1701074metaG_FD_139574 | JGI IMG/M metagenome (GOLD analysis project Ga0187893, IMG submission 139574) | White microbial mat communities from a basaltic lava cave in the Kipuka Kanohina Cave System on the Island of Hawaii, USA - MA170107-4 metaG ...
GACTGATGTACATTTTTTTTTCAGATAATCAAAATAGGAATCAAAGTCCTCCGTACCGTAAATGTCCGGTTCACGCTTTCCGAGCAGATTCAGATTCGGTCCGTTGATAATGACGATGTTCATAGTTGAAAAAATTATTTCGTAAAAATAGTTTTTAAAATCCCATCGTTAATAATTATCTGAATGCACTGATTAATCTGAAACAAGCATTATCAAATTTGCATTATCATTTTGAAGATAGAACCTGGAACAATGGAATGAAGGAATATTGGAATGTTGAAAAAATAATTGAGTGACAGAAGAAGTGAGTGAATGAATGAATGAAATTAGGACTTCAAACTTTGAATGGCGAGGTTGTACAGAGAGGCATTGCTCACTGTTTCCAACCCGCCATCGCGAGCAGTGCCTCGCGTCCTGAAATATTAAACATTGAACCCCCTCACCCATGTGGCTGCCATACATCAACGGATTTAAAAGCTTTCTGAAACTGGAACGTTCACTGTCCGGAAACAGTGTGATGGCATATCAGCATGATGTGGAACGGCTGCATCAGTTTGCGCAGTCCAGGGAAAAAATAATTGCGCCCGAAAAGATTCAGACAGATGATTTGAAAAATTTTATTCAGTGGGTGAATGAGTTGGGCATGAGCGCCCGTTCGCAGGCACGCATGTTATCCGGAATCAAATCATTTTACAAATACCTGCTGCTTGAAAATGTCATCATCATTGACCCGACAGAATTAATTGAAAGCCCTAAAACCGGAAGAAAGCTTCCGGATGTGCTGAGCGTGGAAGAAATCAACCATCTTATCGAAAGCATTGACCGGAGCAAACCGGAGGGGGAACGTAACAGAGCCATCCTTGAAACCTTATACAGCTCAGGGTTGCGCGTGAGCGAACTGGTGAACCTGAAAATTTCAAATACGTTTATGGATTTGGGATTATTGAAAACAACCGGTAAAGGAAATAAGGAGCGGCTGGTGCCCATCGGAAATGCTGCGCTCAGCCAGATTAAAATTTACCTCGGCTCCTACCGGAATAAATTGAAAATTATGAAGGATGCAGTTGATATATTATTTCTAAACCGGAGAGGAAATAAGCTGACCCGGGTGATGGTATTTTACATTATTAAAAATCAATTGAAAGTATCCGGTATTAAAAAAAAAGTAAGTCCGCATACGTTCCGCCATTCATTTGCCACGCATCTGATAGAAGGGGGCGCTGATTTGCGCGCTGTACAGGAAATGCTCGGTCATGAAAGCATCACTACCACTGAAATTTATACGCACCTCGACCGCGAATACCTCCGTCAGAATATCATGCAGTTTCATCCGAGGGCATGAACGCAAGTTGATTTTTTATTTTGTATTGTATGTCTATGATTCCCGAAAAGCTGAAAAAACTTTTGCTGAATAAATATTTCCTTTTCGGAATTTATGTTGCTGCGACTGCCGGGGCCACCATTGTACAATATTTTAAAACCAAGCCAGGTGCAGAATATACCAGTTATAATAATTACATCATCTTCCGTGAATCATTCCATCACCTCAAAAGCGGAATTGATTTATACCGAAATCATGAGCCGGAGCATTTTGATTTGTACAAATACAGCCCGGCATTTGCTGTTTTTTTTGCTCCCTTCAATTCTCTTCCTGATTTACCGGGATTAATGATTTGGAATTTTCTCAATGCCATTCCTTTGTTTTTACTGGTTTTGTTCATTCACGGAATTGGTGAAAAGCAAAAAATATTTGCACTTTGGTTTATCCTCATCGAGCTGATTACTTCCATGCAGAATTCGCAAAGCAACGGGCTGATTGCTGCGCTTGCCGCAGGTGCGCTCATCAGCTTCGAAAAGAAAAATGTTTTAATCGCTTCCCTGCTCATTGTTTTCAGCGGGTACATTAAAATTTTCGGGCTGGCGTTGGGACTGATGTCTTTACTGTATGAAAAGCGCATCAGGTTTATGGTATATTCGCTGGTGTGGGTTTTGATTTTTGCTTTCATTCCAATATTCTTTACAACATTCAAGTTGCTGCTGATGCAATATCAAAGCTGGTGGAATTTGTTGCAGCAGGACCATGAAATCAATCTCGGAATTTCTGTTTACGGTTTTCTCCATTCGGTTGCCGGAGTGGATTCGGGGAGGGGGATGGTGCTGGTGGCAGGAATTATTCTGTTGCTTGCACCGTCTGCATTGTTCCAGAAATTTTACAACAGCCGTTTCAGGATTTTTTACTGGTGCAGCATACTTATATGGATGGTGGTATTAAATCACCGTGCTGAATCGCCAACCTTTATCATTGCCGTAACAGGAATTGCCATCTGGTATTTTCATTCTGCGCCCTCAAAGCTGAATACAGTATTAATTATTTTCACTTTCGTCTTTACTATCCTTTCGCCCACGGATTTGTTTCCGAAAATTATCCGTGACGATTTTATCGTTCCTTACAGTTTAAAAGTGCTGCCGTGCATTTTAATCTGGATGAAAATTACGTTTGAATTAATTTTCAAAAAGGAGTATGCCATACCGGATTGAATTGCATCAGCCATTTGGAAACAACGGATGGCTTTTTACCTGAAACGCAATATCAAGATTAAACCCCGTATGAAGATTAATCAGCGAAAACGATTCTGCAAGTGAAACCAAAAGCCCGGAAAATACATGCGGTTTGATTTTGTTTTTTTGGAAATCAAATCCTTCAATCTTTTCACTCAGGATTGCAATGCGGTTTTGCAGCTCGAAAAATTCAGTCATACATCCTTTGCTGTACACATTGAAGTGTGGCTTATACTTAGCAGGTGATTTCATTTTGCGGAGCATCCGCTTTTTTACAATCTTAAAATTAATTCCCCCTGTCGGATTTTTTAATTCAGCATGATTGTTTTTGTTCTTGATTCCCGACTTGATAATTTTTTCAAACTGCTTAATCCAGTTCCATTGCACCATGTTGATATGCTGGATGCATTGCCCGGTGCTCCATTGAAAGGGGTTTACCCGCCAGTTAAATTGCTTTTCCGTCAGATTTAAAAAATTTATTTCAGCAAATTCAATATGCTTTTTGATATCCGACTTAAATGCAGCGATGATTTCAGCGGATGTCATAAATGCCGATCACTCTGATTTCGCAAATACGTATGGCATATAGTCAACAAAATCATTCACCTTAATGGTAATTGAAACTACTTTTCCATCTTTCACTTCAAAGGGGGTTTCTTTCACACCGTAAGTTACATCACTGTATGCACACAAAAAATTATTTTCACCAAGCGACATGAGCCGTCCGTTCAGTTTGGGATGGTGCGAAAAATAAATCATCAATCGTCCGCTTACGTTTTTAATTTCAATTGTTCCGTAAACAGGGTTACTGAATTTTCCTGCATATTCGTCCAGTGCAAGAGCGGGCTTTTTGCCTGTTGATTTTTGAAGTAAATCGCGCACAATTGAATCCTGCCGGCTGTTGTAAACCTGAAATTCCTGAAATGATTCTGCACTCCGGTTTTTGTATGGCACATTTAAAATAGCATCCGTCAGTTGCTGTTGAAGCGCACCATAAAAATTATTTGCATCCGTGTTGGTCAAGATGGTGAATCCGAAATTTTCTTCCGGAATCAATGTGGTGTTCGTTACAAACCCATTGGCTCCGCCATCATGCGAAATAATTTTTCTTCCCTCATAATCTTCGAGAAACCAGCCCAGCCCGTAAGTGTAAAAATGTTTTGATTTAAATTCCGGATTCTGCTGGTCACGAACAACCATGCTGGATGACCTTGTTTTCTGAATGGCAGCGAAGGGAATAATTTCTTTTCCCCCGAACCGCCCGCTGTCGAGCTGCATCAAAATCCAGTTGGAAATATCTTTCACGCATGAGTTGATGGAAGCAGCAGGAGCCAATGCATTGATGTCGGCATAATGCAACGCAGTAAGCCGCCCATCGAAAATGGTATAAGGTTTTGCTGAATTTTTATCGTTTAAAATTGTCGCCTGGTCAGTGGAAGTTCTTTTCATACCAAGGGGGATGAAAAAATTGTATTTGAGAAAATCGTCCCAGGAAGTATCCGTCACAACAGGAATTATTTCTCCGGCAGTGAGGAAACATGCATTGCAGTAGCCGTAGCGGCTGCGAAAGCTGTAAACCGGTTCCACATTTCGCATGTTCTGAATAAGTTCTTTTCGTGAGAGGTTGCAATCCCAGTTCAGCAAATCACTCTGGAAAGTCCGGAATCCGATGCGGTGGCAAAGCATGTCGCGTATAGTGACTTCGCGCGTTGCAAGCTCATCGAACAATTTAAAATCAGGAAAATATTTTGTGATTTTATCATTCAGCGAAAGCCGTTTCTGCTCTTCAAGCATTGCCAAAGCAGTGCCTGTATATGCTTTTGTATTGGAAGCAATCTGAAACAAAGTGTTTTCATCCACTTTCTGACTGGAATTAATATCACGAACCCCGAATCCCTTCATAAAAATAATTTTCCCCTTATGCACCACCGAAACAGCAACCCCCGGAATATTCCACCGCTGCATTTCGCGGGCGATGTAGTTGTCCAGACTGTCAGTGAGAAATTTGTTTTGAGCATGCATGCATAACGCAAGTTGCATTAACAAAATAAGAAGGAAGATTTTTTTCATAGGAGAATAAAAAGTTCAAGGTTTAATGTTTAAAGTTTCAGGTCGCGAGGCACTGCTCGCAATGGCGAGTTGGAAACAGAGAGCAATGCCTCTCTGTACAACCTCGCCATTCAAAGTTTGAGGTTCTAATTTCATTCACTCACTTACTCCGTCACTCAATCATTTTTCAACATTCCAATATTCCCTGCCTACCATTACGCTTGCTTATGCTACGGCAGGCAGGCATCATTCCACCATTCCATTTTTCCACCATTCCAATTCTTCTTCACATTTCAAACACATTCGATGGCGCTTCTTCGATTTTCGGCAAGGGGGTTCTCATGTGCTCCGTATCCATTCGTTTGATTTGCTTTGAAAGCATCACACAATTATCAACCAGTTCTTTCACCGAACGCTTCATGTATTTTGATTTCTGAAAGGCGGAAATATTATGTTCCATGTCTTCTGAAATCCATCCGCGGCTCCACCCTACAAACGAAAACGGGGGGAATACAAATCCAAGCTCGGTAAAAAATACCGACATCTGACCTGCTACCTGCTGAATGTTGTCCTGCCCCCCAGTAATGATGAATCCTGCCACTTTGTTTTTCACCAGCACTTTATCTGAAAGCGTGATTTGATTCTGCACACAGTTCAGCCGTTCTGCCATGCGGTAATACAATGAAGATGCATTCCCCCAGCGGATGGGAGTGGCAATCAGCACCACATCAGCCCAGAGAATCAATGCGCGGTAAACGGGACTCATTCCGTCATCAGGATTCATTTCCGAAATGGAACAGGGCCACGTGCATGCCCGCTCGTTCTGGCTGTAATACCCTTCACATGCACGGAACATTAGTTCACGAAGCCGGATAAGTTTTGTTTTCGCTTTGTGATTTTTTTCAGCATCAGCCAGTGCATTTTCCAATGCGAGGTCGGAGGTGGAAATCCTCGGCAAATCATTATTCATATTCGTGCAACTGATGCCGAGTACATTCAGCGAATCAGCAGTTGATTCGTATTTCAGGTCGCGCAAATCAGCGAGGGGGTCGGTGGCATGTTCAGCGCGCCTGGCGCGGATGACAGGCTTTTCAGAAATCAAAATTTTTCCATCTTCCACTTTCACATCATAAACCGATTGCTGGTCTTCAAATCCACCGGGACCTTTTCCGGTTTTGATATTATACTCCCATCCATGCCAGGGGCAGGTGATGAAACAACCCTCATCAGAAAACCGCACATTACCCATTGCCAGCGGTCCCCCTTTGTGCAGGCATGTGTTTCCGATGGCAGTGATTTCATTGTTGTAATGAAATAACCCGACCCTGATATTTTTCAACTGAATGGTTTTCTGTGAATTGGGCGGCAACTCTTTGAGTGGAAGAACTTCAATGAATTCCATAATTTTTATTTTAGAAGTTTGTACTTAAATAAAAAACAACGAAAAAATCTCACCGGAGCTTTGAATTGATTATTTCATCAAAGGGTTTCACCTTCGATGGATACCATCCGATAAGCTCACCTTTTTCACTCACAAGGTATTTATTAAAATTCCATTTCGGTTCCTGTTCGTTCCAGCCGTTTTTTGATTTATCCGTCAGCCACTGATAAAGGGGGGATTTGCCTTCACCCTTTACTTCCGATTTTTCAAATACCGGAAAAGTGATAGCGTAATTTTTTTTACAAAATGATTTTATTTCTTCATTGCTGCCCGGCTCCTGGCTGCCAAACTGATTAGAAGGAAATCCAAGTACAACCAGATTATTTTTATAGGTTTCTGATAATTTTTCCAAATCGGCATACTGAGGGGTATAGCCGCATTCGGACGCGACATTTACAATCAGCATTTTTTTTCCGGCATATTTTGACAATGAAATTTCTACTCCATCAAGTGATTTTAATTTGAATTCATAAATTGAAGGAAGATTTTCCGGCAACCGGATTGAATCGGGTTTCTCGATGGATTGAGAGAACAAATTAAATATAGAGGAAAGCATAATCAGGATGATGGAAACACATTTCATAAATTCTGTGAGAAACACAATTCAAAAGTAGATATTAAATTTTCATTGCAACAATCTTTTCATCAGATAATTCATAAAAAGAAATTTTATTGGAACCTGATTCATAAATTAAAAAAGAAACAGGCGTTTGTCCATCAGGGTCGGATGGATTCCATCCCATAACAGCGCCCGGATTTACAAGCAGGGTGTTTTGAATTTTTTCAAGTGATGCTATATGATTGTGTCCGAAAAAAACTGCATCGTAATTTCCTGATTGCGCCATGTTGCGTGCAATTCCGGGATAGTGCGAAACTCCGATTTTTTTATTTCCCGCGCGAATATCCAATGCAAACTGACCGTGCATTAAAAATTTATCCGACTGCCGGTTGATGGTTTCCGATTTTTTGGTAATTAAAAACTGGTCGCCATCATTATTCCCGAAAACAATGTGGATTTTATTCGCGAAGTTTTTATTTAAAATGTCAATGATGAATGGCGCGCATAAATCACCGCAGCAAATCATCATTTCGCATGACTGCGCTTCTTCGCTCCGCAAAATCATTTCAAGATGTTTTACATGGTCATGAATATCGGATAAAACGCAGATTTTCATTTTTGCAAATAATCAAACAAAGATAAAAATCCATGTATTTTTATGATGACTGTAATTAACATCTTGCTCTTACACGCCTCACACCAACCACCCTTCCAGGGAGAGGGGCTTGCTAAGACCAATTCATTTTAGTTATTTACTGCTGCTGCCGTTGCCGCTGTTTTTCTACTCCTTCTTATCTTTGCAACATGAAAATTACCATTGACCCCGGTTCCGGCTTTTGTTTCGGTGTGGTGTATGCTATTGATATGGCAGAAGAAGAGCTGGAAAGGAGCGGCACTTTGTACTGCCTGGGCGATATTGTTCATAACAACATGGAAATTGAGCGGCTCAGAGCAAAAGGCCTGAAAATTATTACACATGACGATTTAAATAATCTGCGCGATTGCAAAGTATTAATCCGTGCACATGGCGAACCCCCTGAAACATATAAAACCGCTATTAGAAATAACATTGAATTGATTGACGCATCCTGCCCGGTAGTTTTAAAATTACAGAACAGGGTGCGCGACAGCTTTAATGAAATAGATGAAGAAGAAGGTCAGATTGTTATTTATGGTGAGCAAGGTCATGCCGAAGTGAACGGACTGGTGGGACAAACACATGGAAAAGCCATTGTGGTTAAAACAGAAGAAGACCTCGAAAAAATAGATTTTGAAAAACCCGTGCATTTCTTTTCTCAGACAACAAAAAGCACAGCCGGCTTTGAAAAAATGGAAAAGATGATTCAGGAACGGATTGTAAAAGCAAAGGGGGAAATCACCGAAAAAGATTTTGATACCAATGACACCCTTTGCCGCCAGGTTTCGAACCGCGAACCGCATCTTAAAAAATTTTCATCCGAGCATGATGTGATTGTTTTTGTCAGCGGCAAAAAAAGCTCCAATGGAAAAGCGCTTTACAGTGTATGTAAGGAAGAAAACCCGAATTCTTATTTTATTTCCACGCCCGATGAATTGCAGCCAGAATGGTTTGGTCAATCGAAAAGCACCGGCATCTGCGGAGCAACTTCAACACCCATGTGGCTGATGGAAGATGTGGCGGTGAAGCTGAGGATGATGAATGAAAGTGCAATTAAATCTTAAAAAAGTTTTTGGTTTATTTTATTCAGGATAGGACATATTTATTGGTTTATTATTTCATCGAAAGTCCTTCGGAAATTTTCTACCATTTTTGCTTCCGTAAATTTTTCCACGTAAAAACTCCTGCTGCTTTGCCCCATTTTTTTTCTTAAAGATTCATCCCTGATCAAACAAATCATTGCTTCTGCGATAGCGTTCACATCTTTTGGCGGAACAATAAAACCATTTACGTTGTGAATAACCGATTCGGTAATAGCGCCTTTATCAGTGGAGATTACCGGCAATCCGGATGCCAATGCCTCAACCATAACCCATGGATGACCTTCCGGTTCACGAGGAGTAAATACAAATACATCTGCATTCACAAGAGTTTGAAATTTTTTTATTCCGGATACAGCAACGTGAAAAACGACAGGCAAATCAAATGCAGCCACTGCATTTTCACAGGATTTCTTTGTTGATTCATCGCGCCAGCTTCCTGCAACATGGAGCAAGAACGAACCGGCAGATTTCGCATGAACGATCTTTACAGCTTCAATAACATCTTCAATGCCTTTGGAAGTCTGCAAATTTCCGAGATACAGAAACCGGATTATTCCGGTATGCGTTGCAGATTTCGAAGGCAGATTATAGTCCGCACCATTAGGCACAACAAAAATTTTTTTATCATCAAAAAAATCAGAAAATATGTACCGGAGTTTTTGTCCTAACACTATTACTCCACACGTCATGGATAAAATTATCCGGACATAGTTGCGCATAACATTTCCTGCAATTTCTGAATACCACCTTTTAAAATCGCTTCCTCTCAGTTGGATCAGTACTTTTCTTCGGCAAAGCCGGCAAATCAATATGAGAATGGAATCCTTAATAAATCCCAATGAGGTCTGACTGATGGGAATCAAAACCAGGGCAGGGCGTTTGCGTAGGCACAATGCAATTAGTTTGAAATAAATAAGAAAATTTTTAAATAGCTTAAAGATGCTCCATTTGCCAAGTGTATTGAGGGATTGATTTGCTTTAGTGTCCAGATGAATCAGATGATAACGATCTTTAAGAGCGGAGTTAAGAATAATTTCTGTTGCCACAGCAGGACCCATGTATGGAGGTGGAAGCTTGCCAGCAATAATAATTTTCGGCTTCACTTGCGAATCACTATTTGTAATTTCTGGTTGCCCCTGGCGGCAGCACAGCAAAGGCATATACAGGGTAGATCACATAAATCAACGGAGCATATAGAGTGGGCGTGGTGCTTACCGAATAAAGAATCATAGTTGCCAACGCTCCTAAAACGAGAAATTTATGCGCATAGGGTAATGTTTTCAGGCGCAGAAAGATATTCAATAGAAAAATCATGTACAGAATGAAGCCGATATAACCGCTTAAAAATATTATCCGCAAATAATCATTATGAGGACCTGATAGCAGATATTTGAAAGGATTACTCAACGTTAATGGTATTCCGAAAAACTGTGCTATCAACGGCTGATCTGAAAATTCCGCCCACATTCTTTCCCAACGCGACATGCGTCCATGGAACGCTTTTTCCTTGTCCCGATCTCCTGAAAGAACCTCAAGGTCCGGCCTGTATAGCGGACTGAATTTTTCATCAATTGCTTCGTGGTTAAGATTAATAATAATAACAAAAATTAGGACTATAAATGATACTCCTGTAAACAGACTTTGTCTTGAAAAAAATAATAAAAATAAAATGAAAATAGTAAACGTTACAGCAATGGTCGACACATGAACAATGTTCGGAAGAGCAACTGCTGCAAGCACCATTACAATAATCAGACGGACAATTTTTGAAGTTTTTGATAAAGAAATATTTTTTTGAAGAGCAAAGTAACAGCATATTAAAATACTCTGAGTTATATAAATTCCATAATTCATAACATCGGCATATGCACCTTCAAGACGCATTATTCCACGCGATTCAATTGCTTTGAATGGCTGATAATAAATTTCATAAAGAAAAAAGCAAGCCGCTATCGATGCAGCATAAAGAGTGGTTTGCAAGACTCCATCTAGATTGCGGGGAGAAGTAATAAGTCTTCTTGAAAAATAAAAAATGACAATAGAAATTATGGTTTGAAAAAAGAATTCATAAAATTTTAAATTTTTCGGATTATTCAAAAAGCCAAAAAAACTTGAAATTAATATGATAATCAGCCATAATCCTAAAATGAAATCAATAGGAGAATAATATTTTTTTCGCAATGTACCAATACTCCACAAGCATAAAACAGGCGTCAGCACCCCAGCAATGTACAGTGGGGAAAGAAAGGGAGATGTTGTTTTTAGATAATAAAAATTGTCTATGAGAGGTCGAATGGCAATAAGTACAATGAACCATTTCTGCGTTCGGTGTAAACTGCGGAACCACTGGAAGTATTCTCGGAAATTCATAGCAGTTACATATATTTCATGAATGTGCTTGCAAACGAAGCAGCGCTTTTTTCGATGGTAGCTTGCTGCAAAATAAATTGCTGACCCCGCATTCCTGCTTTTCGCGCTTCGTCCGGATGGTCAAGACAGAAATTTATTTTTTCAACAACTTCCATTGTGTTATTAAAATCCACTACATACCCGGTTTCATTTTCCTTTATTAAATCGAAAGTTGCAGCCGCATTTTCTGAAGCAATGCAGGGA
>Ga0187893_10014129_pt1 | contig 10961 bp, 9 predicted proteins | sample MA1701074metaG_FD_139574 | JGI IMG/M metagenome (GOLD analysis project Ga0187893, IMG submission 139574) | White microbial mat communities from a basaltic lava cave in the Kipuka Kanohina Cave System on the Island of Hawaii, USA - MA170107-4 metaG ...
CCGACGAAGCGGATGCCGAACATGTCCCAGCACTCGCGCTCGGCCCAGTTGGCGCTCTTCCACAGCGGCACCAGCGAGTGCACCCAGGGGTCGTCGCCGAGGACCCGGATCTTGACCCGCAGGCGATGGGTGTGGGCGAGCGAATGCAGGTGGCTGACGACCTCGAATCGCGGCGTCTGGCCCAGGTAGTCGACGGCGGTGAGATCGATCAGGACGTTGAAAGCAAACTCCGGCCGGTCGCGCAGCGCTTGGAAGATCTCCGGCGCGTCGTCGCGCCGGATCACCACCGTTGCATCGCCGCAGTGCTGGTGCGCGTCGACGATGCGCTCGCCGAACACCTCGCGCAGATGCGCCAGCAGCTCGTCGGGCTTCAATCCCATTCGAGCGCTCCCTTGCGCCATTCGTAGAGCAGGCCCAGCACGGCCACGCCGAGGAAGATCGCCATGGCGGCGAACCCGGTCCAGCCGAGCTGGCGAAAGACGACGGCCCACGGGTACATGAAGACGATCTCGACATCGAAGACGATGAAGAGGATCGCCGTCAAGTAGAACTTCACCGAGAAGCGCCCCCACGCCGAGCCGCTGGGCGGGTTGCCGCATTCGAAGGTCTCGAGCTTGGTCACCGTGCGGTTGCGCGGTCCGAGCAGACGGCCGGCGTTGAGCAACACCGTGACGACGATCGCCGCCAGGACGAACATGATGAGGATCGGGGCGTACTGCTCGAACATGAGCGGGCGGGGTGGCGTCTCTCGGGAGGGCGCGGCGACAGCGCGACGCACCCAGCGCGGGGCTTATGCAACAACCGCTGGACTGTCAAGGCATGCTTCTTTTGACGCGCTTCCGAACGCTTGCTAACCCGCCATCGGGAGAAGACAGGAACCACAGATGAACACAGATGAACACGGATGGGGAATGGTGGAGGCCGGAGGGCGCGTCTGGTTGAGGTCCCGTTCTCTATCCGTGTTCATCTGTGTTCATCTGTGGTTTTCCTTTCCGGGCATTGGCGCATTCCTCGACCAGCGCTCGCATTGAGGAGCGCGGGCGCCGACCGTGGTCGTCATGGCCCCAGAGGAGTCGCGCCCCGCCCCTGCTGCTGCGGTCGGGCGGCCTGCGCGCTGGGTGCTGTTCGCAGTGGTCCAAGCCGGCCTGCTCACCCTCACCGCACCGTTGGTGTACTACCGGATCTTCGGCGCGCTGACCCCCTACGACGACGAGGGGTTCATGATGATGACCGTCCAACACGTGCTCGACGGTCATCGGCTCTACGACGAGGTGCTCACCGCCTACGGCCCCCTCTACTACTTGTACAAGTGGGTGCTGCACGGCCCCTTTGGGTTGCCGCTGAGCCACGATGTGGTTCGCTTGAACGCGGCGGTCCTGTGGTTGGGGACCGCCGTGGCGTCGTCTGGGGTCGTATTCGCCATGACCGGGGGCCTCGCACTGGCCGCGATCGCGCACGTCTTGACGGTGCTCGGTTTGGAGTCGATCGCCGTGGAGCCCGGACACCCCCAGGAAATGGCGGTGCTCATCGTGGTGGCCATCGTGCTGATGTCAGCTGTGGCGGACCGCGCCGCGCACACGCGGCGCATCGCGGGTGTGGGAATCCTGGTCGGGCTCCTGACGATGATCAAGATCAACGTGGGCGTGCTGGCCGGCGCGGCCGTCTGGATGGCGCTTGCCTCGGCGCGCCTGTGGGCGGTGTCGGCGGCCGGAATCCTGGTGCTCCCGGTGCTCCTGATCTGGCAGCGGCTCGATCAGTGGATGCCGTTCACGGTGAGTGAGGTCGCGGCTATCGGCTCGGTGGCCTTGATGACCCGAGCCACTGCACGCGAGGATCGGGGACTGGGCGGCATAGCCGTCTTCAGCGCGGCGTGGGTCGCGGGGATCGCCTTGGGCCTGCTCTTTCCGCTCATCAGGGATGCCTCACTGTCCGCCGTCGTGGAGTGCCTGGTGTTGATGCCGCGGCGGCTCGTGGAAATGACGGTCAAGGCGCCAATGCTGCAGAGCTGGAGTCCCGCGCTGGCGAGTGTGGCGGTGGCGCTGGCGGCGCTCTGTGCCTGGCTCCCGCCGCACCGATTGCGGACCCGACCGGCGGCGGCGGTGGTTGCCGTGGCGAAGTTGGCGTTCGCGGCTGGGGCCGCGCTGGCATATTGGTATCCCTGGCTTCCGTACGGGTTCTGGTACATCTTCCCCGGCCTCACGCCATTCGTCTGGCTGGTGTTGGTTCCCGGCGCCAGCGCGGCGCCGCACGGACCGTTCCCGCGCCTCGTGCTGGTGTGGCTCGCGGTGCTCCAGCCCCTGCAGGCCTATCCGGTGGCGGGCTCACAGTTGCGGATCGGTACCATCCTGCATGTCGTGTGCGCCATGGTGATGCTGGGCGACGTGCGCGATTGGGCGGCGGTCGCCTTCCCCGGCTTCGTCCGTCCGGTTCTGCTGAGGGCGGGATCTGTACTCGCGCTCGCAGCCCTCATGCTCCTGACGCACAGTCGGGTGGACCTGATGCGCACCTGGTACGAACGGCTCTCCCCGCTCGATCTGCCGGGAGCAGCGCGCGTCCGCGCACCGCGCGCGCACGTCACGGCGCTGCAGAAGGTGGTCGAGGCGCTGCGGGTGAACGCCGACACGTTCTTGACCTACCCCGGTCTGAACAGCCTCTATTTCTGGACCGGGAAGCGTCCTCCGACGTTACATGTCCTCTCGCATGACGTGCGGTTCTACTCCGAGGAGCAGCGGGCCGCGATGATCCGCGCCCTGTTGACCCACCAGCACCCGTACGTCGTGCGCTCCCGCGATTTCGTGCCGGCAGACTCAGCCTTCGTCCGAGCGATCTCGCGCTCCTTTGAACCGAGCGCCGTCATCGGTCCCTATCGCCTCCTGGCTCGCCGCGAGTAGTCTGGTACCGCCCGGCGGCGACGGCGCGCCGCCTCCGCAAGACCTTCGACCGGCGAGTGTGGCTGGACGCGACGACGCGCCGGCGAGGCCGTGGGCCGGGCGTCGGGGCTACGGCAGGGGCGTTTCGCGGAACAGCACCAGGATCCTTCCCCGGCGGCCGAGGACCGGGGTGCGATACCGCTCCTCGCCGACGATCATGTAATCGGCCAATCCGGTGAAACGCAGCACGTGCGTTTTCTTTGCCGTGAAAGACGGCCAGTACGATATGGACGTTTGGCCGGCAGCAATCGCTTTCGGTGCCTTGTCCTCGAATTCATACCAGCCGGTCCACTCGAACCCCGCATCGATCAGTTCCGGCCGAAGCCCGCGCGCCACCAGCTTTTGCCCCGCGCTCCAGCGCGCCGCGTTCCACGCCATGTGATCGCCCATCTCGAGCGTGCCGTAGATCACCACCGCGGCGAGGATCGGCAGCGCAACCATCCATTGCCGAACGTTGATGGGACCGGGACGCAGGGCCAGGTACAGCGCGGCTGGGATGAACACCAACAGGTACTTGTCCCAGAGAATCACCGCGATGCCCGTCATCGCCGCCATGAGCACGCTGGCGACGATGAGCGTCACGCCCGGGCCGGCTCGATCCCGCCACGCCGTCGCCACCGCATCCGTCCACAGCGCACCCTGGAGCGCTCCCGCCACCGGCGCAACGATCGTCGCCAGCCAGAACACCCAGCCGGGCGTAATCTGCGGCTTGTCCAGCGGGATCAACCCCAGCCCGTTCGCCTTGATGGTGCCGGGGAGATGCGGCATCCCGACCCGCGCCGCGTAGACGAACACGGCGAGAATGACCAGCCACACACCGAATGCGACCGACAGATGAATGCGCTGCTCGCGCGGCTGCCCGGAGCGCGCGAACCGCGCCGCCAGCGCCGGCAGCGTGAACATGCCGAGGTAGAGCAACGTCACCAGCGCGTGCTGCAACAAGGTCAGCGCTGCGCCGGGCTTGAGCAGTTTGGCGAAGCTCTGATCGATCGCGCGGGCCTGGAGGCCCAGGGAACCCCATGCACGAACCACAGCCAGATCGCGTGCGTGATCATCACGACGGCGGGAATCAGACCGATCGCCCAGAGCGCAGGCCAGGGCAGCCGCCGCTGCTTCAGCACCAGTGCGATCGCCGCCGCCGGTGGGAGGAACATGCCCAGCTGCCTCGACAGGTAGGCGAGTGCCGCCGCGACCGACCCGGCCAGCAGCATTCGTCGGCTGCCGGTGGTGACGCCACGCGTGTACAGGCTGACGGAAACGAACATCATGGTCAGGAAGTAGATGTCCGCCATGAACGTGTAGCTGAGGTACATGAAGATCGGGTTGGCGACGATCACCAGGGTGCCGAGCAGCGCCGCGGAGCTCGGCAATCGCAGTTGACGGAAGAGGTCGTACGCGGCCAGCCCCCCGAGGAAGCTGACCGCCAGCGTGGTCAGTCGGAGCGCGGTAAACGTGAATCCACCGCTCGCCCATGCGACCGCGGATCCGAGGAACACCTGGAAGATGATCGACGACGACGTCCATTGCGAGAGCTTCAACTGGCCGGTCTCGAGCAGATGGCGGACTGAAAAGGCGTAGGCCCAATCGTCGTTGATTGGAAACTCGCCGACCGGTGACGCCACCGTGAACCAGAGCGCGTAGAGCAGCGCGAGCAACCCGCCCACTCCCGCCAGCTCCCACAGATACGGACTGCGATGCTCCAGCCGTCTCGAGACCAGGGCCTCAGCCCTCTTCATGCGCGCTCCTCTTGATCACGGGCGCAGCGACTTGCGCAACCGCGGCAGCTTGCCCGGCCAGGTGCGAGCACATAAGGAGCTACCGAGCGGCATGCCGACGTCACACTGCGTGCGGCCGGCGTGCCAAGGACAGCTCACGAGCGACGGTGCACATGGCGGGATCGAGCGGCCATCCGGTGACCTGCGTAATTCTCCAACCGTCCTACATCCCGTGGCGCGGCTACTTTCACCAGATCCACGACGCGGACGTCTTCATCTTTTACGACGACGTACAGTACGACAAGCACGGTTGGCGGAACCGTAACCGCATCAAGGCGCCCGGTGGCACTCAGTGGCTGACCGTCCCCGTGCTCAGCAAAGGCAACGTCACATCGGGTCTGCGGATCGACGAAGTCCGCATCGACCCCACTCAGCACTGGGCCGCCAAGCATTGGACAGCCCTCCGACAGGTGTATGGCAAGACGCCGCACTTCGCGCGCTACGCGCCGGTGCTGGAGCCGTTCTTCAGCACTCCGCCATCGATGCTCGCCGAACTGGCGATCTCGCTGACCGAGACGATCGCTCGCGAATTCCTGGGGATTCGCAACACGCGTTTCGCGCGCGCGTCTCAGCTCGGGATCGAGGGTACGAAGACGGGCCGGCTCGTCGCGCTCGCACGCGCCTTCGGCGCGAGCCGTTACCTCTCTGGTCCTGCCGCGAGCGACTACCTCGACGAACAGGAATTTCGCGACGCCGGCATCGCGGTCGAGTACATGCGCTACGACTATCCCGAGTACCCCCAACGCTTTCCGCCGTTCGAGCCGAGTGTATCCGTGCTCGATCTACTCTTCATGGTAGGTCCGGACGCCCCACGCTACATCTGGGGCGTGCCGCCGACGGATGGCGATCGCGGCGCGCCCTGAAGGGTTGCATCCGATCGGGTTGGTCCAAGGCGTTCACGAAGCCGACCCTCTGGGAGCAGCGCCAGCCTCGAGCGCTCCAACCTCTGAACGCTCGACTCGCCCCGGCAGAATCACAGCCTCAGAGTGTCTCGAGGGGCCGGAGGGATGCCTCAAACTTCCCGTCGCGCCATTGGGCAACACCCCCGTCGAGCCACTCGCGCGCTTTCTGACGCCGCAAGAAGCCCGCCTTCCAGGCGGTCGGTACGTCGGTCCGCTTGACCAGTATCCGGAACGTGCTGTCCGCAATGGGATCGCCGCGACCCTGCTGCCGGAGCCAAAATTCCGTGAAGAGGCGCACGCACTTGCTCAACCTGGATTCCTGGATTCGCGACGCGACGCAGCGCCAGTTCCAGTGAACCCAGATCCGTCCCGAGCTCATCCAATGTGCATGACCGCTGGGTCTGAACATGGGCAGCCAGACGTCCTCGCCCCCCGTCTCTGTCTCGACGATGGTGACGATGTGATTGTAGCCCTGAAAGTGGAAATCCATGAATACGGGGTGCGCCGTGACCCCCATGAACGGTTGCCAGACGCTCCGCGTTGCCTGGCGTCCGAGGGTGGCCAACCGGACCATCAACTCCGGCCCGCCGAGCCGGCGCGCCGCGGCGCGACCGATCGGCGACTGCACGATCGCGGCCGCTTGGCCGACGATCAGCGCGCCGATCAGAATTCCGAGGGCGATCTTCGCGGGTCCGGGCATCGACGAGCGCACAATGCCGCCCGCGACTTCGTCTTGGCTCGTAGCCGCGGCTCGCTCGCGACTGCCGGGAACGCGATCGTTCCCGGCTGCGGCCCTCAGCGTAAGAGTTGGTACGCGCCCCCGCCGCCATCCGCCGAGCCGCGTATAGACGGACGGCGGTAGCACGAGCAGGTAGAGCGCGGCGCACGTAAGACCGAACCACGGGATGGGGAATGCCGCGGCGATGCCGAGATGCAGACCGACTCCAACGATCGTGAGCGGCACGGCCAGCGCGCGAAACCACATCAGGACGATGAAGGACATTTCGAATATCAGAGTCAGATAGCCGAGTCCCTTGGCGAGCCACTCCCGGTCGAGGAACGGGCTCATATCGAGCCACGTGATGTGCGGTAGGCTGGCCGGCAGCCACACGCCCAGGCCGGCCGTCCACATCGGCGAGGCGAGCTTCCAAAACGTCGAGTCGAAATACACGAGGCCCAGCCCGACGAACACGAACAGGGTGCGGTAGAGCGCGCTCACCTGAGGGGGCTCGAGGCTGATTCCGGCGCGCGCGGCAGCGTGCGTGGCGCGCAGGCTGTCGAGCGACAGTCGCTGCGACACCGGCGTGACCAATAGGAGCAGGTTGAGACCCGTGATGATGTAGTCGACGTGATACTCGAAGTCGTGGAAGCCGCTGATCGTGACGAAGCCGATCACGTAGTTCGCGACCGTCATTGCACGGGTGAAGAGCCCCAACGTCAGGCAGGCGATGACGGCAAGCCAGAGCGGATAGATGAGGTGCGTCTCGCGTCCCCCGAGCCATGGCACAGGGTCGGTGATGAGGTGCTCGTAATAGTACATCTGCGCGACCTCGAGAAACAGGATCGCTCCGTACGTGATACGGAAGAGGGCCAGCGGAACGGGGCTCTCGAATCGATCGGCGCGCCGAGAGACGATGCCATACGACACCGCGGCGGCGAACAAGAGCACCGCGATGAGCAGGACCGGAATCATCGCGGTGCGGAATGACGCCGTGCGGGCTGCGAGCGGTATCTCCGATGGCCGCTGGTGGTCACGCGTCCCCCGCGGCGTCCAGCTGCCGCACGACCCGTGCCGGTGCACCGACCAATAGTTGATGTCCCGACCCCGAGCGCGTGACCACCGTTCCGCCGCCGGTGTGGGTCCGTGGCCCGAGCGTTACGTGGTCAATCACGACGGTTCCGATGCCCAAGAACGACTGTTCTCCGACCGAGACGTATCCTGCCAAGCAGACCCCCGGGCCCAGGAAGCACTGGGCCCCCAGCATGGTATCGTGTGCGACCGTCGAACCCACCTGCAGGACCACTCCGTCCCCCAGTGCCGCGCGCGAGTCGACCGTGCATCCGGCCAGGACGATCACGCCGGCCCCGAGGCGCGCGTCGGGTGCGACATAGGCGGTGGGGTGGACGAAGGAACGAAGCGGGATGCCGCTGGCGCTCGCGCGCGCGTAGAGCGTCGCCCGAAAGTCGAGGTGGTGATACCCGATGGCGACGACGATTTCCTCGAAGGCGCCCTCACGATGCAGCCGGTCGAGGTCGCCGAGACCGCCGAGAATGGGCACTCCCTCGAAGGTGCCGGACTTCGTGTCGTCGAGAAATCCGACGACCTCCACGCGCGCGCGCAGTTGGCGAAACAGTAGCGAGCCGAAATCCCCCGCACCGATGATACACAAGCTCACGGCAGATTCACCCGTTTGAGCACCGAGAACGACGGGCGCGCCTTGGTCTCGGTATAGATTCGACCGACGTAGTTCCCCATGATCCCGAGCAGGATGACCTGAATGCCGCCGATGAACAAAACGAACAAGATCATGGACGTCCAGCCCGTGAGCCCGATGCCCCAGACGAGCTGACGCATGAACGCGTAGAGCCCGTATGACAGCGCGCTGCCGAGCATCAGCAACCCGATCGCAATGCTGAGGCGCAGCGGGCGATCGCTGAACGCCAGCACGGCGTTGCTCGCCAACCGAATGCGGCGACGGAAGTTGAACTTCGAGCGGCCGGCGAAACGAGCATGGTGTTCCACTGGCAGCGTCCGCTGACGCATGCCGACGGCCATGAAGATGCCCTCGATGAACCGGACGCGCTCGCCGTAGCGCTTGAACTCTTCCGCGAAGGGGCGGTTGAAGATCCGCATCACGGCCACATCGTGTGGGATCGCGAGGCCGGTGAGGCCGTTGAGAGCCAGCCAGAAGCACCGCGAGAAAACCCGGGTCCGCCAATCCGCGGCGTTTTCCTTGCGAACGCCCCACACCAAGTCGCAGTCCCACTCCCGAATGGAGCGGTAGAAGTCGATGATCCGTTCCGGCGGATCCTGGAGATCGGGGTCCATCATGAGCAGGAAGTCACCCCGCGCATGGTGGATCGCCGCGGTCACGGCGCCCTCCTTGCCGTAGTTGCGCGACAACACCAGAAGTTTGATGCGTGGGTCGTTCGCCGCTAGCGCTTCGACGAGCGGAACCGTGCGATCGTGGCTGCCGTCGTCCGCGAACACGATCTCGTAGTCGAGACCGGACGGGTCGAGCGCTGCCCGTACCCTGCGCACGAATTCCGCGACGCACTCTTCCTCGAAATAGAGCGCGACGATGAGCGACAACGTCGGTCGGTCGGCGGAGGGATCCGGCATGGCTCGCGGTCGCTGGTCAGGAGAACTCGCAAACGGCGCCGACGACGTTCTGTTGATCCTCGAGCGAGAGATCGTTGTAAAAGGGCAGCCGGAGCAGCCGATCACTGATGTCCTCGGTGATCGGACAGTCACCGAGCTTGCCCCCGAATCGGTGTCCCATCTTCGAGACGTGAAGGGGCAGGTAGTGAAACACCGCGAGGATGCCGCGCCGTTTCAGATGATCGATCAGCGCGGTGCGCACGTCGAGGGAAGGGAGCAGCAGGTAGTACATGTGGTACGCCTGCTGGCATTGCGCCGGAATCACCGGCGTCCTGGCTCCCTGGCGGACGGCCCAATCGCGCAGGTGTCGGTCGTAGAACTCCCACAATGCCTGCCGCTTCCGTTGGATCGCTTCCTGTGCCTCGAGCTGTGCGAGGAGAAACGCGGCCAGCACGTCGGACATGAGATAGCTCGAACCGATGTCAACCCAGGAGTACTTGTCTACTTCGCCTCGGAAGAACGCGCTGCGGTTGGTGCCCTTCTCCCGAATGATCTCGGCTCGCCGGACGTCCGCCGGGTCGTTGAGCAGCAAGGCTCCCCCCTCGCCGCAGGTGAAGTTCTTGGTCTCGTGAAAGCTGAGCGTTCCGAATCGGCCGATCGTGCCGAGCGGTCGTCCGGCGTACCGGCCGAAGAGGCCGTGGGCGTTGTCTTCGACCACGCCGATGCCGTGACGCGCCGCGATCGCCAGGATGGCGTCCATCTCGCACCCGACGCCGGCGTAATGGACGACGACGATCGCTTTCGTGCGGGGTGTGATCAGGTCCTCGAGCTTTGCTTCGTCGATGTTGAGCGTGTCGCGTCGGCTATCGGCGAACACGGGTATGGCACCGCGCAGCACGAAGGCGTTGGCGGAAGACACGAACGAGAACGACGGTACGATGACCTCATCGCCGGGCGCGATGTCGATCAGCAGCGCGGACAGCTCGAGCGCATGCGTGCAGGAAGGCGTGATCAGCGCGCGCCCGACGCCGAGCTCGCGCTCGAGCAGTTTCTCGCAGGCGCGGGTGAACGTCTGGTCGCCGGCGATCTGTCCGATCGTCATCGCCCGCGTGATGTACTCGAGCTCGCGGCCGGCGAGAGAAGAGCGGTTGAAGGGAATCCGGAACGGAGCGGGCGACGTCACCGCGGTCATGGTATCAAACGTATCGAAACTAGTCGCGACGAACCAGACGTTTCAGGGCCCCACTGCATTGCTCGGTTTGAAGTCGCGGTTGAGCCGCTCGGTCACAACGAGACCGACGATCCCACCTTCCCCTACAGCCCGGCAACGGTCAAAAGCGCTTTACACGCATGGATTGCCCGAGTAGGAAGCCGACCAGGATGTTCACGGCGATGATGAAGAGGTACCTCCTGATCGTCGCAGCCGTGCCCGCGCTGTGGCCCAGTGTGCTCGTGGCTCAACCCCCTGTGCCGGAGTGCATCGAGGGCACGGTGCAGAGCTTCAGTGCGGCCGCCGCGCTGCAGACATATGAAGTGCCCGCGCAGGCCGGGAGCGTCTTCATATCGGCGGACGGCGCCGCGGGCGGTGACTTGAGCAATGTGGTCTCGTACGCGCCGGGCACCGGCGCTCGCATCGAGGCGTTCGTGCCCGTCGCCGGCGGGACGACGCTGAACGTCATCGCTGGCGTCGCCGGCCAGAGCGTCAACACCAGCGGCGCCGGTGGCGGTGGCGGATCGTTCGTCTACACGCAGGCCGGTGCCCTGCTGGTCGCCGCGGGTGGCGGTGGCGGCGCCGGGGTCACCGACAACGGCAATGACGCGCAGCTCGGCCAGGACGGCGGCGACGCTCTTCCGCCGGGTGGGGCGGGCGGCAGCAACGGTTCGGGTGGCTCGGGTGGCACCAGTGGAGCAGGTGGCAATGGCGGCGGTGGCGGCGGATTCCTGAGCGCCGGGACGGACGGGGTCGACGGCGTCGCCGGCATGGGCGGTCATCGGATCTCGAGCCCGGGAGATGCCGCCGGCGGCGGCGGCC
>Ga0187893_10014130_pt1 | contig 10961 bp, 11 predicted proteins | sample MA1701074metaG_FD_139574 | JGI IMG/M metagenome (GOLD analysis project Ga0187893, IMG submission 139574) | White microbial mat communities from a basaltic lava cave in the Kipuka Kanohina Cave System on the Island of Hawaii, USA - MA170107-4 metaG ...
ACGCAAATTGCTTTTACACTGCCGATTAACTCCGCCGTACGGATTCGCGTTTTCAACCTTCTCGGCCAGCGCGTGCGCACGCTATTTGACGGCGATTTGCCCGCCGGTCGGTATCGCAATTTTTTCTGGGACGGCACGAATGATTTGCAACAGCCGGTGGCGGGCGGCGTATATTTTTATGAAGTTTCAACCGCGCTGGGCGTAGCTCGGAATAAAATGTTGCTGGTGCGGTAAAACTTTTCGGGAAAAATGCAAGAGATTGATCGCGCGTTCAAAACCGTTTTGACATTAAAGCCGGATTGTTTGCTGGATTTACTTTTTGGCAGTCAACGCCAAACGTACTTCAAGGAAATTGCCGATCCCCAAATTAACATTCCGGAGCTTCGCGCCGATAAAATGTTGTTGGTGGAAAATCATGGCGAATTATTTTATCTTCTTTGTGAAGCGATGATTCAGCCGGATATAAACGCGCTATCAACTTTTGCGCTGAAGGCGCTTGGCCATCAATATATGCTCAACAAGCCGACGCTGGCGGTGATTATCTATTTGGAGAAAGGCAATTACGCCACTTTTCCTGATAATTTTGAAACGCGGTTGGGGGCGCTCTCGAACCGGTTTGTATTGAGCAAAATCCTGTTGTGGGAACATGAGGCTCGTATTGTGAGTGGGGAATTGAAAGAGTGGGCGCCATTTCTGTCTTTGTTTTATGCGCAGCCGGATCCAGTTGTAATGGATGTTCAAAAAGGCCTGCTGTCGCAAATCTCCGATCCAAAACTGCAAGCTGATCTCATGGCGACGGCAATGGTCCTTGATGGGCGTGCATTTGGCACTGAGCTTGTAATGGCGAAATTTGCAAACGAGGTAAATATGTTGAAAGACACTAGTATCGTTCAAGGCTGGCTAGCCGAGAGTCGGCAAGAGGGCCAGCAAATCGGCCAGCAAATCGGCCAACGCGAAGGCAAATTGGCAGTGATGCAAAGCCTTCTGGCCAAAAAATTCGATTCGTTGCCCCCGACACTATTTCTGCAGATGCAGCGCCTTAGTAATGAGCAATTGGATCGTTTGATCCTGGCCTTTCTTGATATTAATAGCCAGGAAGAATTGCATGCCTGGCTGGCAAACGGCATTGCCGATAGCGCTAAAAATTAGTTGACGGAATCGAGCTGCATTTGTGTCCAAAAAATTGAAGATTGGCTTGGCGCTCGGCGGTGGCGGGGCGCGCGGGTTGGCGCACATTGGCGTGCTCAAAGTCCTGGAGGCGAACAAAATTCCAATCGATGTCATCGCCGGCACGAGTATCGGGGCGATGGCCGGCGCGATTTATTCTTTGCATTTAAATGTCAGCTTTCTCGAAGAGCGCGTGTTGGCATTTTTGCAGGCGCCCGCCTTTCGCCAAAGCGGCCTCAACCTTTTCAAAAAGAAAAAAGCCGCGGAAAATTTTTTCGGCCAGGTCTCGAAATATGTCAAAGAGCGCATCGTCATTAATCTGGCCCACAGCCGCCCGTCGCTCGTCGGCGGCTGGCGCATCTCCCGCGCGGTGGAATTTTTGATCGACGACAAAAACTTCGAGCACTGTCAGATTCCCTTCGCCTGTGTGGCGACGGATCTGCTCACCGGCAAAGAAATCATTTTTCGCAAAGGCAATTTGCGGCAGGCCGTCGCCGCCAGCATATCGATCCCGGGGTTTTTGCCGCCGGTCCGGGGCAACGGACGTCTGCTCGTCGATGGCGCGGTCGTGGCGCCAATACCAATTCATGCCTGCAAACGGCTCGGCGCCGACGTCATCATCGCCGTCGATGTGAGCCAGCCGATCGCCGGCGAGGCAACATTTGAAAATATGGTGGATGTGATCTTTCGCTCGAATTCGATTCTATCGTATCATTATAAGGAAATGCTGCTCGAGTACGCCGATGTGGTGATTCGGCCTGATGTCGGCGAAGCGCATTGGTCGGAATTTCAAAATGCCCAACCGTTGATTGCCGAAGGCGTACGCGCCGCGGAGCAAATGCTGCCGAAAATTCGGCAATTGTGCGAACGCAAGCCTTCGTTCTGGCAGAGATTGTTCGGATTTTGAAGTTTGGCAACTCCGCAGTCAATACGAAAGGCTTGTAAATAAACCAATGGAAGCAAAAAATTTGAATTGACAATGTCATCTTGAGTAGTTATATTATGTTGCTGTAACATTCTGGAAATTACTCTCAGGATTGATGGTTGTGGCAGGGGAGCGCGACAATCGGGACGTTTGTACATAAGAATGGAATCTGACAATATCGCGAGTTCCGGGAGGTATTTCTATGCAGCTTTCTGATTTTCTTTCGGAAAAGCTCATTGTTCTTGAGCTCGATGCGCAGGATAAAGCGGAAGCGGTTCGCGCGCTAGTGGCACGAATGGCGCGGCATCACGCCATTACCCGGCCAGAAGTTTTTCTCGACGAAGTAATGGCGCGGGAAAACATCGAGCCGACGTGTATCGGTCGTGGCATTGCTTTTCCGCACACGCGCACGTTGTGCGTCAATCGTCCGGTCATTGCGCTGGGCCGTACGCGCCGGAGCATTCCGTTTACCGCCAGAGAATCCGACAACGTTCAGTTGATCTTTGTCATGGGCACGCCGAAAGACGACTCCAATACATACCTGCAAATTCTGGCGCGCCTTTGTCGACTACTACGGCAGTCTCGTTTCCGCGAGCGTTTGCTTAATGCCGGCACGCCTGGAGAAGTGCTCAATCTTTTCAATGAATATGACGCGCCCACGGTTGAGCTATCCGAAAGAGCCGCTGCAAGAGCTTTGGAGCCGGCAATGGCCTATTGAGCCGGCGCCAAGATGCCGCGTGCCGTTATGATTGATTCACCTATTCGTATCGCCATCCTCACGTTGAGTGATCGCGTTGCCGCCGGCGTTCGCGAGGACGAAAGCGGCGCCTTGATTCGACAGATGGTAGCTTCCCTCAATGTGCAGGTCATTTCCCAGCAAGTTCTACCAGACGACCTCGAACAACTCAAAATCACCCTGCAAAATTTAGCCGATCACGACAACGCCGAGCTTATTTTAACCACCGGCGGCACCGGTCTCGCGGCGCGCGATGTCACGCCGGAAGCCACGCTTGCCGTTATTCAGCGTCGCGTGCCCGGCATTGAAGAAGCCATGCGCGCCGCCGGCTTGGCAAAAACGCCGCACGCGATGTTGTCGCGTGCCGTTGCCGGCGTGCGCGGACACACGCTCATCATCAACCTGCCCGGCAGTCCAAAAGGCGTTCGCGAAAATCTTGAAACGATTCTGCCGGCCTTGCCGCACGCCGCGCGGCTTCTGCGCACCGATAAAATCGCTGATGCCGAACACTGCCTTGAAACGTCCGCCTGAATTTTTTTGCGGGAATTCTTGCCAATTAGGTTTTTTCTTGCTATTTTATTCTGAGTTTCTAAATCGACGAGGAGATTCAAATGATGCGTATTATCATGAAGATGTCTATTTTTTTAATTGCTGTTTTATTTTATGCCAAAGCCACGATAGCGCAAGAAGGAGAAGAAGTAAAAATCACCGTGCAGGCAGTGAACGACACGGTGCGCGCCGGGCGGGAAACCAAATTCATTTTTAACATGCAGCCAGCGGAGGGCTTTCACGTCAACGTCGAGCCGCAAATTAAGCTCGTTCTGCTGGAAACCAAAGATTTCACTCCCGTCGCCGAAAAATTTACGCCCGCAGCCGGCGCCAAAACGCTCACCACCGAAGACGGTTACAAAATTTTCGACCCCAAACATGCGCAACCGGTAACCTTCGCCGTCAAAGTTGCGAAAGGCCTCAAACCCGGAAAATATCCAGTGAAAGCAAAACTAACTTATTTTTTTTGCTCGGATAAAGATGGCTTTTGCAGTTTTAAAAGCCGGGAATTTGTTTTTAATCTGGTGGTGGTAAAATGAGTTCTTAAAGCGTAATGCGTAAAACGTAAATTTACGCATTACAATTACGTCTTAAACTTTTACGTTTTATCAATGACCTGGAAAGAGCTTCGCCATCATCTGCAGCATCCTGACCATAAATGGAAAATTTATGTTCTGCTCGGCGTATTGTCTTATTTCATCGTTATCAACCAGCTTATCAAAATTCGGCCAGACCATATTTTTCTCGCGCTGGTCATTTTCTCGTTTGTGCTTGGCAGGCAGCGGGCAAAGCGTTTTCTAATTGACTGGCTGCCGTTTGTTTTTTTCTGGATCGGCTACGACATGATGCGCGGCGTCGCCGATTCCGTGCGCGGCACGATTCACGTGGTGGAACCCTATCGCTGGGAGCTGGCGCTGTTCGGAAATATTTGCAGCGATATTCCACCCTTTCTCCTGCAAAGCCTGCGGGAAAGCGGTGATTTGGGCGGCTGGCAAAAGGTGGTTGATATTTTAGCTGCAAATTTTTACACCGCGCATTTCGCGCTGCCGCTGCTGCTCGGCTGGGTTTTCTGGCACACCACCAACGATCGCCCGAGGTTCTATAAATTTGTTTACACACTCACGGTGCTGGATGTGCTCGCCTTGGTCACGTTCATGATTTATCCGGCCGCGCCGCCGTGGTATGTTTACAATTACGGCTTTGCCTCGCCGGAGACCGACGCGAGCTTCTGGGCCATCAGCGCCGGCAATCTCGTGGACGTCGACCATTTACTCGGCGTCAAATTTTTTACGACCCTGTGGGACTCGTTCAACGCCAATCATTTTGCCGCCATTCCTTCGCTGCACGGCGCGTATCCGGTCGTGCTGTCGTGGTTCGCTTATAAAAAATTTCGCTGGAATTTTTTGCTCTTGAGTCTGTACCCCGCCGCAGTCTGGTTCTCGGCGGTTTATCTCAATCACCATTACGTCATCGATCTCATTATCGGTGGTTTGTATGTCATCGCCGCTTATTTGATCACCGTAAAATTTTTATATCCGCGTTTGTTCGCGCGGTTTATCGAGCCGCCGGCCGTTGTCAATTTGGCGCCGGCGGAACCTCGGGCGGTTCGTGTTTTTAATTGATTTTTTTAAAGTGAAGCCGGATTTGGGCGCAAGGATTTTTCAGATTTAGAAGTTCTGTTTGCTCAAGTTTGACTTCGCCAACACACAGGAGAGGAGACGTTATGAAACGCGCGCGTATTATCAGCACCGGTCGTTATGTGCCCGAAAAAGTTGTCACCAATGAGGAGATGACGAAGCTGGCGCCAACTACCGACGAATGGATTCGCGAACGCACCGGCATTCAGCAGCGGCATTTTGTCGATAAAGAAATCGGCGCCTCCGACCTTGGCTACGAAGCTGCGCAGATTGCGCTGCAGCGCGCCGACCTAAAAGCCGCCGACATTGATTTTATCATCTTCGCGACGTTGAGTCCGGATTACATGTTTCCCGGCTCCGGTTGCGTCATGCAGCAACGCCTCGGCGTTCCAGGTATCGGCGCGTTGGACGTGCGCACGCAGTGCACTGGTTTTGTTTACGGCCTGTCCGTTGCCAATGCTTTTATTCAGGCCGGACAATATAAACGCATTCTTCTCGCCGGCGCGGAAGTTCATTCCACCGGATTGGAATTTAACGAGCGTGGCCGCCATATTGCCGTGCTGTTCGGCGATGGCGCCGGCGCGGTTATTCTCGAAGCGAGCGACGGCGAGCGCGGCGTGTTGTCGACGCATCTGCATGCCGATGGCCGTTACGTGAAAGATCTCTGGGCGGAAAATCCCGGCAGCCGGCGTATTCCGCGACTATATCCCGGCATGCTGGAAGACGGCTCCTGCTTTCCGCAGATGAACGGCCGCGAAGTGTTCAAACACGCCGTCACCAAATTTCCCGAAGTGATTATGGAAGCGCTACAAGCCAACCATCTCACCCTTGATGACGTGAAATTGGTGATTCCGCATCAGGCCAATCTGCGCATCAGCGAAGCGGTGACGCAGCGTCTCGGCATCGCGCCGGAAAAAGTTTTTAACAACATCCAGCGCTACGGCAACACCACCGCCGCCTCGATTCCGATTGCGCTCGACGAAGCGCTCGAACAGAGCAAGATTCACGAAGGCGACCTCGTCATTTTTGCTTCATTTGGCAGCGGCTTCACCTGGGCTAGCGCGGCGATTCGCTGGTAATTTTTTTAATAATGCCTTCAGGTATCGGGCTTGCAAAGTGGAAAACGTAACGCCCCGTTCGCGGGGCAAGCGAGGTCTGCGCTACCCATACTGAACTGTGGCGATTTTTTCAAACTTGATTTTCTGAAGAAATCACTTTATCTTCACAAGTGTAATTTCCTGCTGTGTTATCGTGATAGGAGTGAATCTTATGAGCACATTAACCGCTTTTGCGCCTTCGACTAAAGAACTCGCGATTCCACCCGAGCTCGAATGGCCGCTTAAAGATAATTGGCCGCCGCAGGGCAAGTGGACTTATGAAGACTATCGCCGCTTGCCGGATGACGGCTGGATCTACGAAGTCATTGAGGGAGAATTGTATACGTCACCTCCACCTATACCCATTCATCAGGAGAACAGTGGAAATCTTTTGGTTGCGTTCCACGATTATGCCAAAAAGCACAATGCCGGCAAAGTATACGATGCTCCCATCGAAGTTATTCTTGCCGACTGGGCCAATCCCGTTCAACCGGACATCGTGTTCATCACCAAAGAACGTCTGCACATTATAAAACGAAGTCGCATCGAGGGCGCGCCGGATATCATTGTCGAAGTTTTGTCGCCGAGCAATTGGATAACCGACCGGCGTGAAAAATTTCAAGCTTACGCCAAAGCCGGCGTGCGCGAATACTGGCTCGTCAATCCCTGGGCGCGGGTGATTGAGCTCTTCGTTTTGCGCGACCAGCGTTATGAGCTGATCGGCAAATACGGCGTCGGTGAGATCGTGCGCTCAGAAGTGTTGTCAGGTTTCGAAGTGAAAGTGGAGGAGATTTGCCCGGCATAAAAAATAGTCTCCCACAGAAAAAGTTTCTAAACGGTTCGGCCACCACTCTCCTCCTTTCCTTAGGTTTTGCTTTTAGCCAGGAACTTCCATTCATTGCATGCAAGACCACGAGACAGTTTCTTTGCGGACCGCGAACGTGGCAGCCTCTTTGCTTCCGCAAAATCTTCCCTCCGTTGGTATGTAACACAAAGAAGCAAAAAATACCTAAAACTTGAGGAGCGAAGGGCTGGATTTTTAGGAATTGAAGCCTAAAAATCGGCCGTGTTAAGGACGACAACAACCTAAGCGATGGAATGACTGGCGATGTCCAAACCCAAAATTGTTTTAACCACCGTGGGCGCTTTGCTGGTCCACAAACTCACGGAGAACGAAAAGGCGTTGTGGGAGGCGATGAAAGGCACCGATCTGCTGACGCTGCGCGAAGGCAATGCCCGCAAGCAACGCGAGCTGGAAAAACGCGTCAGTGCGCGTTTGTGCGAATTGGATTTCAGCAAGACTGCCGGCCTGCATACGATCGTGCCGGAGTTGACCAGCCTGGCGGCGATCGGCGTTGGCCCTGACGATGAAGTCGCGCTGTTGGCCGGCGAATCTGCCGCTGGAATTTTTACCGCCCGCGTCCTTTCCCAGTTTATCAAACAGGTTTGGCATGCGACAACTGAAATGGAAGTGATTACCGGATTGCAGGTGCAGGACGCCGCGCTGTTTCGCAGCCTCGGTCTGCAACGTTACGCGCAATCGGTGATTCGCTGGCTGACCCGCCCGGGCGTCGCCTACACGCACGAAGTGATTCTCAATGCTTCGGCCGGCTACAAAAGTCTTGTTCCCTACACCACCATGCTCGGACTGATTTTCGGCGTGCCGGTGCAATATACTTTTGAAAACTCCGACATCGTGATGACCGTGCCACCGATGCCGCTTTCTTACAACCGCGAAGTTCTCGCGCACGTTGAACCGCTGCTTGCCAGATTGGACGCCGAAACCGAACTGCCGCAACAAGAAGTGTTGAATGGGTTGAATGGGCCGGATCGCGACACACTCATTCCCTTGCTGGAAATGAACAACGGCAAATTCACTTTCTCCGCGCTCGGGCTGGCGGTTTATGAGCGCTTCAAATCGCCGCTGCCGCTGGAGCCGTCGAAACGTCCGGCTAAAGACAAAGATCAAACCCGCAACTGGGAAAAAGTGCCCAATCGCAGTCAGGCTTTTGAGCGCTTTAAATCACGGCTCGCTGAATGCGAGTGGATTGACGGCTTCCGTTATTTAAACGGCGTTGACGGCGCCCGCCGGCAGGTGAAACGCGTCGGCCAGAATTTGCACGTGGCCTACGACGGCATCGGTCTCGAAGTCGCCACCACGGCGCGACATGATGATCATTACCCGCACGTGCAGACCACAATCTTGAGTTTGATGGAATAAGATTTTTGACACACGGTAAGAAGGCGACGCCTCCTGCGGGGCTACGCCCGTAGAGCGCGGCTCCGGCGCAAGCTGGAGCCTTTTTTATTATCACTTCTCCAATCTTCCCTGTTCACAATAGCTTGTCCATTCTTTTTCCGCAGCTTTTGCCATTTTCTGATTTTAATTTATTTTGCAATTTCGTAAATTAACTGAATGGAAACGACGCTTCTCGGCCTCGCCATTTTCACGCTCGGCGCATTTATTTTATCCTGCGTCGTGATGTGGTTTGGACATCGCACCATAAAATCACTGGATAAAGTTTCACTGCCGCCGACAACAACATCGCCAAAAGTTTCTATCCTCATCCCCGCCCGCAATGAAGAGAAAAACATTGCCGCCGCTCTGCAATCGGTTTTGCAACAGGATTATGATAACTTCGAAATTATCGTTGTCAACGACCGCTCCACGGACCGCACCGGCGAGATTCTTGATCTCATGGCGCGCGCGAATTCCAGCCTCCGTCCAATTCATGTGACGGCGTTGCCCAAAGGCTGGTTGGGAAAAAATCATGCTTTGTATTGCGCCGCGCACGAAAGCTCAAGCGAGCTGCTACTTTTTACCGACGCCGACATTGTGATGCTCCCTGCCACCTTGCGAAAAGCGGTGCATTATTTACTTTCGGAAAATCTTGATCATCTTACCGCCAGCCCGGCCGTCAAAATGCCCGGCGTTCTTCTCAATTTGTTTGCCGGCTTTTTCAACATGGCTTTTTTCATGTACACCCAACCGTGGAAGGTGAGAGATTCCCGGAGTGATAAGTTCATCGGCATCGGCGCCTTCAATTTGATTCGTGCTGCAACATACCACGCCATCGGCACGCACCAGGCCATCGCCATGCGGCCGGACGATGACATGAAGCTCGGTAAACTGGTGAAGCAGAACGGCTTCAACTCGGAATTTTTGCACGGCACGCGCATGATTCACGTCGAATGGTATGATTCCCTGGGCGCGGTAATAAAAGGTTTGGAGAAAAATATTTTCGCCGGCCTGGATTACAATCTATGGGCGGTGTTTCAAAGCACGATTGCGAATCTCATCTTCTGGGTCTGGCCGTTTATTGGAATATTCCTGACTGACGGGCCAACGCAAATCTTAAACATTGCCCTTGGGTCGATCATTCTTTTGATTTACGGCTACGGCGCCGCCATTGGAAATTTGCCGCGCTGGCATGGCATCGGCGTCCCGGCCGCCGCGCTGTTTTTAATTTTTCTGTTGTGGAATTCGACGCTGAAAACTCTCGTCAATCGCGGCATCAACTGGCGGGAGACGTTTTATCCGCTGGCGGAGTTGAAGGCAAATAAAGTGTAATGCTAAGCGTATAATAAAAGCAGAACTATTTTCATTCCTTCGCCGACGTTTCACCTTGAAGTTGCCATTCCAATTCCGTCACACTGGGGAGCTGTTTTTGCAACTCCTTTGGCAATTTCCGTGTCAATGTGTATTCTGAAACGCCGATCGGTTTCGTTATCCCTTTGAGCGCATATTCGGCGACAATTTTGTTCTTGCGCTTGCACAAAATGATGCCAATCGTGGGGTTCTCGTGAGGCAAACGCACGAGATCGTCCAGTGCGTTCAGATAAAAATTCATCTTGCCGGCATATTCTGGCTTGAAATCACCTGTCTTCAACTCAATCGCAACGAGGCAACGCAAAAACCGGTGGAAGAACAGCAGGTTGATGGAAAATTCCTCTCCGCCAACTTCGAGGCGGTATTGACTACCAAGAAAGGCGAAACCTTTGCCCAATTCCAACAAGAAGTCGCGCAGCCGCGCCAGCAGAGCGCTTTCCACTTCCAGTTCTTTAGCCGTTTCATCCAAGGTAACAAAGTCGAACACATACGGGTCTTTGAGCATTTCTTCGGCTTGCTCACCAAGCGGGGCAGGCAGCGTCTGCTTAAAGGTCGAGATTTTAGCGCTCAGCTTGTGACGCGCATGGGCGCCAGTTTCAATTTGATGAACCAAGACGCCACGGCTCCAGCCGTTTTCAATGGATGCTCGCAAATAATACTCGCGTGCTTTCGGCTCTTTGACTTGGCTAAAAATGAGGACGTTGTGCCACCAGGGGATTTGTGCAGCAACTTGCTGCACAAATTCTTCCGTACCCTTGTAGGTCAGGAAGAACTGGCGCATTAGATACAGATTACGCCGAGAAAGACCTTTGTTATCAGGAAACTCCCGTCGCAGATCTTGGCTGAGGCGATCAACAATCGCATCACCCCATCCATATCTTTTCTGGCGCTCGACAATCATCTTGCCAATATCCCAGTAGAGTGCAATGAGCTCGTGATTGGCTGCAAGAAACGTCCGCGTGCGCGCTGCTTGAATTCGCTTCTTCAAATCGGCAAGCAGTTGCGCATAGCCTTCAATCTTTTTTATTGGCGTCATGATGGCTCTCCTCATAAGGCAAACATGTTGTTGGCTCCCCATCCGCTTCTTTCATGTTATCGCGCGAGAGCCTTTGTTAAATTGATCATCAGTCTAATAAAGAACAAGCGAAAAGTCAAGCCAAATTAGTCATTGACTTTCTCGTGCCGATAAACTATTTTTTCTTCCGATGCAACGAATAAAATCAATAATCAAATCTTCAAT
>Ga0187893_10014131_pt1 | contig 10961 bp, 12 predicted proteins | sample MA1701074metaG_FD_139574 | JGI IMG/M metagenome (GOLD analysis project Ga0187893, IMG submission 139574) | White microbial mat communities from a basaltic lava cave in the Kipuka Kanohina Cave System on the Island of Hawaii, USA - MA170107-4 metaG ...
ACCGGCGGCATCGCGCACGACTTCAACAACATCCTGACCGCGATCGCCAATTCGCTCGAGCTCGTGCGCGGATCGGCCGGCGCCGACGCGCAGCAGAGGGCGCGGCTCGACCGCGCCTTGCAGGCTGCGCGCAACGGCGCGGGACTGGTCCAGCAGCTGCTCGTTTTCGCGCGCAAGCAGCCGGTGCAGGCGGAGCCGCACGACGTCAACGCGATCCTGCGCGCGACGATGACGATGTTCGGCCGCGGCGTGAGCGAGAATATCGCGATCGCGACCGATCTCGCGCCGGATCTCCTCTGGGCGCGCGTCGACGCGACGCAGCTCCAGACGGCCATCCTGAATCTCGCCGTCAATGCGCGCGATGCGATGCCGCGCGGCGGAACGCTCGGTGTCTCCAGCGCGAATGTGCGGCCGGAGGGCAGACGCCCCGCCGCGCGCTGCATCGCGATCGCGGTGCGGGACACCGGCGTCGGCATGCGGCCCGAGGTGATCGCGCGCGCCTTCGAGCCCTTCTTCACGACCAAGGAGATCGGCAAGGGCACGGGGCTCGGCTTGAGCATGGTCTACAGCGCGATCCGCCGGATGGGCGGCGAAGTCGAAATCGAGAGCGAGCCGGGTAAGGGGACGACAGTGCGCCTGCTGCTCCCGGCCGTCGATCCGCCGGCGCCTCGGGTGCCGGCTGCGCCTGCGCCGGCCGCTGCGTCCGAGCCCGCGCGCGGCAAGCCGCCGGTGCTCTATGTCGAGGACGAGCCGCTGGTGCGCTTCGCGACGGTAGAGCTGCTCGAAAGCGCCGGCTATACGGTGCGCGAGGCCGGCGACGCCGAGCGTGGGCTGGCGCTGCTCGACGCCGAGCCCGGCATCGCGCTCATGATCACCGATGTGGGCCTGCCGCGCATGAACGGGCACGAGCTGGCCGCGGAGGCGCGGCGGCGCCGGCCGGGGTTGAAGGTCGTTTTCCTCACCGGCTACGACCGCGACCGCTCCGCCGACGCGCTGCGCCTCGATGCCGGCACGCGCTATCTCGACAAGCCCTACCAGCCAGACGACCTGTTCCGCGCGCTGCGCGAGCTCTCGGCCGATTGATCCGCTTCGCGCAAAGAAAAACGGCCCGGGGCATGGCCCCGGGCCGTCGCAATCGCGGAAGAGGCCGCGACTAGTAGCTGTAGTAGTTGTAGTAGCCGAAGCAGCGGTGCTTGATGCGCTTCGCCTGCCAGTAGCCGAACCACTGGACGAGCTTGAAGAACGGCACGTAGCACAGGCGGCTCTTGCCGTAATGCTGGCCGTAGTGGAACACCGGCGTCGCGGCGCTTTCGGTGCTCACGGTCGGCATGCCGATCTCGAGCGCCGAGGCCGGCGCGGCCGAGGCGGTCCCGGCGGAAAGCGCGGCGCCGATGGCGAGGGTGCCGGCGAGGACGAGGTTGCGAAGGGTCTTCATTACAGGCTCCATGCGGGTTCAGAGTGAGGCATTTCGTGCCCGACGGGTGCGTTTATACGCCGCGCGCCGTGAACCGAAGCTGAGAGCCGCGTTCAGCCGGAATTCATCGGTAAAGAAAAAAGCGGCCGAAGCGCTGCTGCGGCCGCGTGCCTTGCCCACGTTCGCCCGCCATCCCCGCGGCGGGCGCGCGCCTCAATACCAATGATAACGACGATAATGCGGATAGCCGTAGTGATAGTAATGAGGCCGCGCGCAGCGGTGGCCGACATAGCGATAGCGCCAGCCCCAGTGCGTCCACACCCAGCGACGAACCGGCCAGCAGCGCCGATGCCAGTGATAGGCCGGCGTTGCGGCCTCGCCCTCGGTCGCGACAGGCGGCGCGGTATTGCCGAGGTTGGCCGGCGCGGCCGCGGCGGTTCCCGCGGCGCCGGCGGCAACGAGCGCGGCGATGGCGAGAATGCGCAGACTTGTCATGAGCGATCTCCTTCAAGGATTTGCGGGGATCACGAAGGAACTCGTGACGCACTGCGATTAACCGAGCGCGACTGAATTTTGGCTGACCGCGCCGTTCATTTCGCGTTCAGCTTCGCAAAACACGCGCGGCGGCCGGGATCGCTCTCGGCCGCCGCTTCAGGTCGTGTCTGCGAACGGCCTTAGAAGCCGATGCGGATGCGCAGGCCCGGGCTGCTGTAGCGGAAGGTGCCATGCGGTTGCCCGTAGTAGCCGTAAGACGGGCAGCGCTGGCCGGCATAGACCTGCTGCCAGCCGTAGTAGGTGTAGACCCAGCGATAGACGGGCACGCAGCCGTAATAGACCGGCGTCACGGCGCTGCCGGTGCTCGCCGTCTGATTGCCGAGATCGGCGTTCAGCGCAGGCGTGGCCTGGGCGGCGCCGGCGAGGCCGGTCGCGAGCGCGGCGGCGGCGATGAGGGATTTCAGGTTGATCATGGGAGGCTCCTTTGCGTCTTGCGGCTTTGTTCTGGTTCGGGGCTTTCCCGCCCCTCGATGGCCGCCCTCCTAGCAAAGGGCGGTTGAACCGAAGCTGAGCGCCGCGTTCAGTCGGGCTTCAGGTTGCGGGCGGGCGCTCGCGCCCCCACAACCAGACGAGGAGCGCGCCCAGCAAATCGACGAGCGCCACCGTGGCGAAGGCGAGGCCCCAGCCGAGGATCGTGCCCGGCCCGGCGAGATCGAGCACGGCGCCCATCGCCAGCGCGCCCAGGAACGCGAAACCGAAGCCGAGTCCCGAATGCACCGCCATCGTGGCGCCGCGATATCCCTCGGGCGCGGCGGCGAGCGCGCCGGCCGTGAGCGACGCCGAGTCGAACGTCATCATCATCGCGTGCAGGATCAGCAGCAGCGCCACGACGATGTAGGGCAGCGGCGCCGCCCAGCCGATCGTCGCGACGAGCGCGGCCGTGGCCAGCATCACGATCAGGATGAAGCGCCGGCGGCCGAAGCGCATCGCCACCTCGTTGCCGAGGATGCTGGTGACGACGCCGAGCAGCGTCGCAACCCCGGCGACCGCGGGCGCGCTCCACACGAGGGCGCCGGGCGGCTGCAGCGACTGGCTGAAGACGAGGAAGGTCACGATCCAGCCGCGGATCGCGAACAGCTCGAAATTGTGCGCGGCGTAGCCGAGGACGTAGACCATGGCGCCGCGGTTGCGCAGCACCGGCCGCACATCGAGCAGGCGCGCGAGCGAGCGCGTATCGTCGGCGGCGCTCTTGCCGCGCGGCACGAGCAGCGTGAGCAGCGCCGCCACGAGCGCGCCGGCGGCGGCGAGGCCGAACGCGTAGCGCCAGTCGAGCAGCGCCGCGATCCCGCCAGCGACGACGAAGGAGAGCGACGCCGCGACGCCGAAGCTCGAGGTGTAGAACGCGACGAAGCGCGATTGCTTGGGCCCGGTCACGTGGTCGGACAGCAGCTTCAGGCCCGGCATGTACATGCCCGCGAGGCCGATGCCGGCCAGGATCTGGAAGACGAGGCCCGCGGCGAAGCTGCGCGCAAGCAGCGCCAAGCCGAGATTGCCGAGCGCGGCGAGCAACGTCGCGACGAGATAGATCTTGCGCGCGTCGATGCGGTCGGTGAGCGCCGTCAACAGCGGCACGGCCACCATGTAGCCCGCGAAGAACGCGCCGGTGAGCGTGCCCGCCTCCGTCGCCGAGAGGCGCCAGGCGGCTTGCAGCTCCGGCAGCAGCGCCGGCACGGCCGAGAAGCCGAGCATGCCGAGGATCTCGGCGGCGCAGAGCGTGGCGGTGATGCGCGCCGCGGAAGGGCCGTGTGCGCTAGGCGGCGGCGATGTCGGTCTTGGCAAAATCGTCGCCCTTGAAGAGCAGCGGCTCGCCCGTCACCGCCGCGAGCGCGTAGGCGAAACAGTCGCCGAGATTCAACCCGGCGGCATGGCGGCCTTTGCCGAAGCGCCGAAAGGCGTCGATCGCGGCCTCCGAGAGCTCCGCGTCGACGGCCGCGATCTCGACGCCCGCTTCTTCGAGGAGCGCACGCAGCCGCGCGGCCGCGCTCGGACCACGACGCGCCGTCACGACGATTGCCGCTTCGACGTAATTGGCCGCTGCGATCATCGGCCGGGCATCAAGATTGATCTTGGCCAGGAATACCTCGCGCTCCCGCTCATCGAGCACGATCGCGAGCAGCGCGGATGAGTCGATGACCACGTTACCTAGCGCGGCAGTCCGTTTTCGTCGTACCCGATGATTTCATCCGCCGTGCGCGAATCGAGCTCGGGCAGGCGGGCGATACTCAGGGCGATCTCGTTGAGCCGCGCCAGCTTGCGTTCGTCGCGCTTGCGCGGCGCGACGCGCTTCAGGCGCTCTTCCAAGGCGCGCGTCACCGCCTCGGTCAGGCTTTCGCCCGTTCGCCGCGCAAGCTCGCGGGCGAGGCGGTCCGCCCGTTCGTCCTTGATGCTGAGCGCCATGGCGATTTTTCGGTTCCAGAACTATTTCTAGAATATAGATCGCATTCTAGAAAGCGGCAAGGGCCGGTCGCGCCGCTAGATCTGCCGCGCCCGGCCGGCCACGGCGAGCGCCGCCTCGCGCACCGCTTCGTTGTAGGTGGGGTGTCCGTGGAAGCTCCGCGCCAAGTCTTCGGCCGAGCCGCCGAACTCCATCACGTTGACGACGGCGTGGATCATGTCGCCGGCCTCGGCGCCGATGATGTGGGCGCCCAGGATGCGGTCGGTCTTGGCGTCGGTGAGAATCTTCACGAAGCCGTCGCGCTCGTCGTTGCAGATGGCACGGCTGTTGGCCGTGAACGGGAACTTGCCGGATTTGTAGGCGACGCCGGCCTCCTTCAACTGCTCTTCCGTTTTGCCGACGTTCGCGACCTCGGGCCAGGTGTAGATGATGCCGGGCACGGTCTCGTAATTCACGTGCCCCGCCTGCCCGGCGAGCATCTCGGCGAGCGCCACGCCCTCCTCCTCCGCCTTGTGCGCGAGCATCGGCCCGGGGATCGCGTCGCCGATCGCGTAGATGCCGGGCACGTTGGTCCGGAAGTGCGCATCGACCTCGATGAAGCCGCGCTTGTCGCGCGCGATGCCGAGCGCCTCGAGACCGAGGTTTTCGAGGTAGGGGCGCCGGCCGATCGCGACGAGGATGATCTCGGCCGAAAGCGTTTCGGCCGCACCGCCCTTGGCCGGCTCGATCGTGAGCGTCACGTCGTTGGCGCCGGCCTTGGCCGCCGTCACCTTGCTGCCGAGCTTGAAGGCGAGGCCCTGCTTCTCGAGGATGCGCTGGAGGTGCTTCGCGATCTCGCCGTCCATGCCGGGCGTGATGCGGTCGAGGAACTCGACGACGGTGACTTTGGCGCCGAGCCGGCTCCACACCGAGCCCATCTCGAGGCCGATATAGCCGGCGCCCACCACGACCATCGACTTCGGCACGCGCGCGAGCTCGAGCGCTCCGGTCGAGGTGACGATGCGCGTCTCGTCGACCGCGACGCCCGGCAGCGGCGTCGATTCCGAGCCGGTGGCGATGACGATGGCCTTCGTCTTGATCTCTTTGCCGTCGACCGCGACGAGGCCCGGCGCCTTGATCGTGCCGTGGCCCGCGATGTGATCGATCTTGTTCTTCTTGAACAGGAACGCGACGCCCTTGGTGAGCTGATCGACGACGCCGTCTTTCCGCTTCATCATCGTCGGAAGATCGAGCTCGACGCTCGCCCTGATGCCGTGCTTGGCAAAGCTATGCGTTGCTTCGCGGTATTTCTCCGAGCTGTGCAGCAGCGCCTTGGACGGGATGCAGCCGACGTTGAGGCACGTGCCGCCGAGCTTCGCGCGCCTTTCGACGACGCCCACCTTCAAGCCGAGCTGGGCCGCGCGTATCGCGCCGACATAGCCGCCGGGGCCCGCGCCGATGATGACGAGATCGTAGCTGGTGTCAGCCATGCATGTTCCTTTCGCGCCGCCGGCCTGCCCGTCATGAAATTGTCGTCCCCGCGAAAGCGGGGACCCATGCGGCGCCGACACCGAGGACGCTTTCGACGACCGGCGCTGCGTCGGCATGGGCCCCCGCTTTCGCGGGGGCGACAGGTATTTGCTTGAGTGCCCGCCCGGCGGGAAGCCATTGGGCGATGTCTTGGTGCCTTGGTAACTAGCCCGCCCGCCCCCTAATATCCAGCGTCGCGGGGACGCAGCGCCCGCCGATCAGGGGAGAGACGCGCGCATGGAAGCCATCATCCAGAGCATCATCAGCGGGGCGCCGGTTCTCGCGCTGCATCTGGTCACGACCTTCGCGATCCTCATCGGCGGCATGGGCCTCTACATGCTGATCACGCCCTACGAGGACGTAAAGCTGGTGCGCGAGGGCAACCAGGCGGCGGCGGTGGCGCTCGGCGGCGCGTTCCTCGGCCTCGCCATTCCGCTCGCGGGCACGCTCGCCGGCAGCGTCACCACGCTCGACATTCTGCTCTGGGGCATCCTGACCGTCTTCGTGCAGCTGATCTGCTTCAAGATCGTCGACCTCGTGCTGCGCGGGCTGCCGAAGCGCATCGCCGACGGCGAGATGGCGGCCGCGATCTTCCTCGCCTTCGTCAAAGTGTCGGCCGGCGCCATCGTCGCTACGGCGGTGACGCGCTGACGCGATGCGCGGGTCGTTCCTCACTGCGCTGGTGATCGCGGCGCTCGTCGCGATCGGCATCTTCGGCCAGATGGGCGCGTTCAAGCGCGAAACCCCGCGCTATGAGCCGCAGCGCCCGCAGCCGGAGACGCCGCGCCGCCCGCGCCCCGATGCGCCGCGCCCCGACGGCCTGCGCCCGCTGCCGCCGCCCTCGCAGGGCGATCCCACGGTGGACATCGCGGTGCCGGCAGAGGCGCGCTCCGCGACGGGAACGGGATTCTCGCTCGATGGCCGCGGGCTCTGGATGACCGCGCGCCACGTGGCCGACGGCTGCTCGCGCGTTTTCGTGCTGACCGGCCCGCGCGTCGGCTATCTCGCACGCAGCGTCTACGTGCACCCGACCGCCGATGTCGCGATCCTGCGCACCGACCGCGGCGCCCCGCACATCGCCTTCTCGCGCGACGAGCCGCGCTTCAACCAGACCGCCTATCACTACGGCTATCCCAAGGGCGAGCCGGGCGCCGTGATCTCGACCTTGATCGGCCGCGCCACGATGCGCGCGCGCGGCCGCTACAACACCAACGAGCCGGTGCTGGTGTGGGCCGAGAAAGAGCGCGTGCCCGAGGGCGACGAGCATCTGGGCGGCATCAGCGGTGGGCCGGTGTTCGACACGGCCGGCCGCGTGATCGGCACCACGGTCGCCGGCAGCACCCGGCGCGGACGCGTCTTCACCTCCGACATGAGCTCGATTCGCGCAGCGATGAGCCGCGCCAACGTGACTCCCTCCTCGGAGGACTCAGCGGTTCTGCCGCGGCCGACGGCGCGCAATTGGATCGAGGTCGGGAGCGAGCTACGCAGCCGGCTGACCGTGGCCAAAATCGTCTGCCTCGTGGACCAGCCCCAGGGCTGGCGGCCCCGCAATTTCTCGGCGCGCCAGACCTATAGGCGCGCCAAAGCGCAAGTAACCATATCGGCCTAGCCGGATGCCGGGCTGAAAATCGGGCTGGAACCCGATAACGAAAGCTTGGTAACTGGCGTATGAAATAGCAGGCCGGCGGGCTCCCAGGGGGTCCGGCCAACGGGACATGGCAAGGGGAAATTCCGAGCGACACGGCCGCTTTTCCGCGCGCGCCCTTGTGGTCGGGGCGCTGACCGCTTGCGCGCTCGCGGCGCCGGCCCAGGCGCAGTCCGTCGAGGTTTTCGACGCGCTGTTCCGCGATTGGATGCGCCGCCACAACGTGGCGCGCGGCGTCCTCGCCGTCAGCTATGCGAACCGCCTCGCGCTGGTGAAGGGCTATGGCGGTCTCGACCCGGCTGAGCCGCTGCCGCTCGCGAGCCTTGCCAAGGCCATCACCGGCGCCTGCGTCGCTACACTCGTTCGCGACAAGAAGCTTTCGTTCGACGCGACGCTCGGCGACGTGCTCGGCCCCTTCTTCCGCCGCCACGGCGGCCCCGCCGATCCCCGCGTGCACGCGATCACGATCGAGCAGCTCTTGGCGCATCGCAGCGGCTTCAGCCGCAAGGCCAATCCCGATCCCGCCTCGGGCGTGGCCCTCGTGACACACCTCCGCGAATACGGCAGCAGCGAAGCGCACATCACCGAGGCCACCAAGCGCGCCCTGACCTACCGCCTCGTGCGGCCGCCGGGCCAGGCCTACGAATACGTCAACGTGAATTACCTGCTGCTCGGCACCGTGATCGAGCAGGTGTCGGGCGGCGACTATGAAAGCTATTGCCGCGACGCGCTGCTGAAGCCGCTCGGCGTGGCCAGCGGCAAGCTCGGCAAATGGGCCGCGCTCTCGTCCTATGGCGGCTGGAGCCTCTCCGCGGCGGAATACCTCGCCTTCCTGCACGCCTTCGACCGCGACGCCGGCATCCTCACTGCCGCGACGCGGCGCTGGATGGTTTCGCTGGCGGGCAAGCAGTTCGCCGGGCGCGACGACCTCGCCTATTCGCTCGGCGTCGTCGCGCGGCTCGACCCGGAGGGGCCGTCGGTCTGGCACACGGGTCTCTGGACGCATGCGCAGCGCGACGTGCGCGGCGGCGCGCTCGCCGACAGCCATGCGACGCTCGCGGTGAAATCCGCGCGCGGCGCCGCCTGGTTCGCCTACATGGAGCCGCAGCCTTCGGTGGCCGCGCGCTCGCAGCTCGATGCCGCGCTCTGGCGCGCGGCCGAGTCCGTGAAGGTCTGGCCCTCGCATGATTTCTTCGCGCGCTACGGCGTCGGCAAGGAGCTCAGGATCGCGCCGGTCGCGGCGCCGATCCAGCCCGCCGACGTCGGCATCACCGGCGAAAGCCCGGTCAAGAACTAGGGCGTGTAGTCGCCTCGCGTATTCGTTGAGGGCGTGCTCGGGGCGCCCGTCGGCGCCGAGCGCCCAGCCGAACGCGTCGTTGCTGGCGCGCGCGATCCAAATGCACTGGCGCTGGAACGTCGAGTAGAACTGGCAATCCTGCGCGTGCTTGCGGCACTCCATCATCGCGCGGTCGCGCGTCCAGCAGCGCGCCAACCGCTTGACGCGACTCGCCGGCCGTGATTCGATTCCAGGTGTTCAGCCGCGAGGGGACCAATGCGAACACCAAACGTCGGGGACGAATACGTCAGCGCGCGCAATGCGGACACATCGCTCGGCAAGGCGCTGACATGGCGCGTAACGCGTGTCGCCAAGAAAGCGGACAACCACTACGTCGAGCTAGAGCCCGTCAATGCGCAGCTGCCGAAGAAGCTGCTCTCGGTCAGGGCATTGGGTGACGCGCGGTTGTTTTCGCTTGTCTAAGCACGCTGGACGCTGACGCGAATCCGCGAATCGGGCTTCGCCACTGAAAGCGGCCTTCGTTCGCGCACCTTCTCATGTCTCTGAAGTGCCAAAAGCGGGAAATCAGTCGGCGGTCGAGACATTGCAGTAACGAACAGCAGGGGCCGCTGCGCAGCGAACCAATTTCCGTTTAGCTCACCTCCGGGCGTGCTATCCTTTTGAACCTGAAGATAGGGCCCGAGCGTCGGAGGCTCGGCATGAGCCGACGGGAGTTCATTACGCTCCTCAGCGCGGCCGCGGCGTGGCCCGCCGAGGTCTGCGCGCAGCGGACGGCGGTGCCGGAGATCGGGTTCTTAGGCAGCCGCGACCCCGGTGATGACCCTCATCTTTTGGACGCATGGCGTGAAGGGCTCAAGCAAGCGGGCTATGTCGATGGCCGGAACGTGGCCATCGAATACCGCTTTGCAGGGAATCGATACGACCGCCTGCCAACATTGGCAGCCGATCTCGTTCAACGCCGGGTGGCTGTCATTGCCGCGAACGGCCCTGCAGCACTGGCCGCGAAGGCGGCGACCGCGACAATCCCGATCGTGTTCACCGCAGGGTTCGACCCGGTCGAAATCGGGCTGGTCGCCAGCCTGAACCGACCCGGCGGCAACGTTACAGGCCACAGCATTTTGGACGTGGAGTTGGGGCCGAAGCGGCTGGAGGTGCTGCGTGAGTTAGTGCCTACCGCAACCGTTATTGCCGCCCTCATCAACCCGACCGACACCCGCCGCGCCGCGATCATAGAAAGCAACCTCGAGGCGACGGCCCGCGCTCTCGGAATGCGCCCCCATGTTCTGCATGCCAGCACCGATCGCGACCTCGATGCCATGTTCAAGGTCCTATCTCAACTCCGACCCGGCGGGCTCGTTATCGGCGGTGATCCATTCTTCAATAGCCGGACCCAGCAACTCGGCTCACAGAGCATCCGCCATGCGATTCCCGCAGCCTACCAGTTTCGCACGTTCGCCGAGGCGGGCGGTCTGGTGAGCTACGGAACCGATCTTGCGGATTCGTATTTTCAAGTCGGCATCTATGTCAGCCGCATCCTCAAGGGCGAGAGGCCGGCCGACATGCCGGTTCGGCGCGCCGAGAAGTTCGAGATGATCATCAATCTCAGGACCGCGCAGGTGCTCGGCGTTGCGGTGCCGACAGGACTTCTCGCGCGCGCCGACGACGTGATCGAATGAGATGCGGCTACAGGTCCGCTTCGGGTCACAAGCGGACTTGCGGCCGACGTCGTTTCTTGTCCGCTCATTACCTAGAAGCTGATGCAGCGCGGCGGGCGCTGCGAGTGCCGCGTTGTGCCAAGAGCCGACGCAGATCTCGCATGAAGACCCGATTGCCCTGATGTAGTGCCGCCGCGTCCTCATCGATATCTCTGGGATATCGCCTCTCAAGCCGGCGCGTTCGGAAACACCCGCAGCGGCAGCCCGCCCTTGGGCCTCAGTGTGATGCGCTGGACCGGTTCATGCCGGGCACCGCTGACCGGGGAGAACCGCACGCGTTGCAGCAGCGTGGCGAGGCCGGCCACCATCTCCATCATGGCGAAGCTCGCGCCGACGCAGACCCGCGGACCGGCGCCAAACGGCATGTAGGCCGTACGCGCGATTTTCTTGGCGCTGTCGCCCTCAAATCGAGATAGGTCGAATTCGTCCGG
>Ga0187893_10014132_pt1 | contig 10960 bp, 9 predicted proteins | sample MA1701074metaG_FD_139574 | JGI IMG/M metagenome (GOLD analysis project Ga0187893, IMG submission 139574) | White microbial mat communities from a basaltic lava cave in the Kipuka Kanohina Cave System on the Island of Hawaii, USA - MA170107-4 metaG ...
TGCCGATAAATTTTATGCCGTTCAGGACTCTTGTTCGCATAGCGGAGAATCACTCAGCGGGGGCCACATCAACCACCTTGGAGAAGTAATTTGCCCGCTTCATAATCACTGTTTCGACCTTCAAACCGGAAGAGAGATTTCCTCGCGGTCGGCTGATTTACTGACGTATCCAATAAAAATTGACGAATCTGGTTTTTTTATTGGCGTTTAAATGTCTTTTTTGAAATACTATTCATCCGTTTTCGTTTATCTGCTGTGAAAATCCTTGTCTATATTCTTTTAGCAATGCCTCTGTTTTGCACAGGCCAGATTTTTACGGAAGAAATACTTGTATCGCGATTAAAAACAGGCGGCACTATACCGGAGGTGGTACTAAGTAAACGTTCAGTTGTACTTCACAGCTATTCACTTACACCGAAAGAAATTTCTGTAGCACATGAAAGCTTTGTGCGTACAGGCATTGACGCCATTGCCTATTTTAAGATTGATGGGGTGTTGGCAGGAGGTGATGCGACTCAATCATTCGGAGAATATTTCATGAAGAGAGAAGTTTCAAACCTGATCCTTATTCAAAAATCAGCTTCAGCATATACCCTTTATATCACAGCCTTTAGTGGAAAAGAGGACTTTGTAGTTCCTGATCAAGTGGCATGGAGTACGCAATCCAACTCACTAAGCGAAGCACTGACTGCGGTTTACCGTTCAGCGCTTGCCACCAACAAAAAGAAAAACTTACTTATTAATGAAACTCCTGAAACAGAATTGCCCGTTAAAATTATTGACGGACAACGAGCCGAGAATTTTGCTTACGATTTAAAAGTAGACAACCTGGCTGTTCCCAAATTCAATGATGTAGCCTACGATAAGGAACTGGAAGGGCTTCTTAAAATGTATCCATTTCGTAATCAGCTTGTAAATCATACGATACCCGACAAAGATTTGCGCAATCAGGGTTACTTGTATGTACTGTGTTTTGTTCATACGCGCAGTAGCATTGCGAAAGAATTATTAGGATATACGGTAAGTAAATCTGAAAGTGCATTCGTCTCTGTTACGTATCCTAACGGGCAGGTTCAATTAAAAACAATACCAGACGACACCCCTGTTTTTAAATTTTATGTTCGCCATATCGATTCCGGTAATGTCTTCCTCGGAACAAAATGGGATGCTGACACCACCTGGCAACAATCCCTTCAAAATTTTATTAAGAGTTTTAAGGCTGAATTGCATATCGATTAAGTTAACGACAACATCCCCTTTCCCTTATTCGTTTAAACAATAAGCCTTGTCTTGATTTTTTAAGGCGAATGCTGGCATGATGGTTGTAACCCATCAGCAAAAAGAAGGGATATGAAGCGGTTGGTTTTAGTTCTGATGTTAATGGCCAGTATCCATTCTGTTTCGGCATACATTTCAGGTATTGCCATTCAAACAGAAAAACACTCTACCATGCAAGTGTATGTGAATGGTAAGCTTCGTACAGCTGAAGCAAAATCATTCCTCCGAATTAAAGGAAATCCGGGCTTGTATCATATTACTATAAAGGTTTTGAATCCGCACGATAAGATTTGGTATGTTGTGAGGAAGGATGTGCGGGTAGATAAGGGGTATGAATTTTATTTTAAAGTAGTTTCCTCTTCTGGCAAACGCCCGGTATTAGAACTTGTCAGGCGTTATCCGATTTATAGTAATTACTTTTTGAATCCTTCCTTGTACAACAAACATCACATGAGTTAATCTCTGCTTTTCTTTTTAGATCGGCTCATCATAACAATGGCAAATATGATGGCAACAACAAGAAAGAACCGAAAACCAGACAAATGAATATGCGGGAAAGAAAACCAATCGAAAATTCCAAAGACAGAGCCAATGGCTCCGAAAATTGCACCCAATACGCCTGCAATTATTCCAATACACGCGCCAAAAACACCCACTATCAGTCCAAATAATCCACCAGCAATTCCAATCCAGATAGGGAAGGTAAAAATTATGAGAAGAACAAGAAGAAGGGAAGAGTTGGAGCGTGTCATAAATCTTAGGTTATGATGTTACCTTTTCAAAAACCTGTCCAGATTTCGAAAGTCACTTTTCATGCATTTAGATCAAAAAAAGTTTATCCAATCAGGGCTTTTGTTCAGTTTTGAACAATTATACTGTTCATTTTTAAAAGGGATATTCGCACTTTGCAATGAAGACAGTTTGCCAGCCTGCCATAATCAAATGATGATGAAAAACGTGATCAAATGGTTTATACTTTTCTTTGCAGTGAGTTCAACAGCCTTTAGCCAACATGTAATAGAGGGAAAAATTATTGACAAGGAAACTGGCGAACCAATTCCGTTTGCCTCTATCGGTGTTGTAGGAACTACAACAGGAACAACTTCTAATCTTGACGGACAATTTTCATTAACTGTTTCCGGTTCCACTTCAATAAAAGTAACCTGCCTGGGCTATGAGTCGTTAGTGATTAATTCACATGAAGAAATGCAATTCGTACAACTCAAATCTGCCGCCACTCAGCTGAATGCCGTACTAATCACAAATAAAGCCATCAATCCGAACAAAATTGTTCGTAGGGCCATTTCCAAAATAGAGGTCAACTATAACAGCCAGCCATTTCTTCAAAAATTTTTCTATCGTCATTATAGCCTGAAAAATTCTGTTTACGAGAAATTGATAGAGGCTTCGGTTGATATTTGGAAACACGATGGGTATAGATTTACAAGAAAAAACTTTGGCGAAAAGGAAGAGGCTCGCGTTACCCAGCTCAGAAGAAGCCTGGATATTACCGGGATGGTGCAAGGTCAGAGGCCACTATGGTTAGGCAACATTTTACAAGCAGATATTGTTGGCTATCAGGCTACCGAGAGCAATCCTTTAAATATTTTTGAAGAGCCCAGTAATTTGTGGACTGATTTCCCGAGCTACCGTTTTACATTCGATGGTATAACGAACTACGATGGTCAGGAGGTTTATAAAATAGGATACGTTCACAAAAAAGATTCTGTGTTAAGAACCTCCGGTTATAAAATTTTGCCACATGTTTCTGGTTCATTATTTATTACAAGCGATACGTATGCTTTTGTTAAAACAGAAGAAGTAAAATACGATGAAGTTAATACCGTTCATTCCTCTGCTTACTATAGAAAATACGGTGATAAATATTATCCATACCATTTACTGAGCGAGGGCGAAAACCGCTTTATGGATCAACGATTTAATTCATTTCATCTTGAATTAATGTCGGTGGAAATACGGCATGGAGAAGCCGAACGATTTACCGGCCGTGAACCTGACAGAGACGAATTGCTTAACATACCATATGATTCCATGTTTTGGACTAATCATGCAATTTTAAAAACCACTCCCTTAGAGGAAGATATCATTCAAGACCTGGGTGGTGGCATTTCATTGAACAGGCAATTCTATCTTTATCGACAATACGAGCTGAATGTAACAGACGGTGGTAACAGAGGTGAGGAAAAATTTAACTGGTTTAAAAATGACAGTAACGGAAAGCGCATTCTTTACCTTTGCTTTTGGGAAAGTCCCTTTGATTCGTTTTCTGACGTGCTTGAACTCGAATACATTAAGCGTTTAAATCAGCTGTACAAAAACAAAATAACGTTCGTGCTGCTTTCGTTTGACAATGATGAAACAACCTGGAAACAACTGCTCACTAAATACAACCTGTTTGCGGATGGCATTATTAATTACAGGATCGGTAAGGGCTCAGAAGCTGCCGGGGCGCATAAGATAAAAAAGACACCCACATTTGTTTTACTCTCAAAAGATGGAAGCCTGTTCGATTTGGATGCTAAACGTCCCAGCGATCCTTTGCTGGAAAAAGATTTCAAATTTTTAATTGAGCAGTCTGAAAAGAAGTAGGGTTTGGCAACCGGAAAAGAAAAAGCCGGAATCTCTTCCGGCTTGTTGTGTACATTGGTGATGGATTAGTTTAAAAAGGGTATTCACCCTTTGCAATCACGTGATTAGCCACTTTTCTTCTTGCCTCTTTCAAATTGTATGGATCGATTTTCGTAAAACGCTTCAATCCTAATAACATCAACCTCAGTTCATCGCCTTCCGCGAAAGCGTAAATAGCCTGCTTGCCTGCAGATGCTGCTTTCTCAATAGCTTCATGTAAATAAATGATGGCCATCTCTTTTTCAATCTCACACGCTTTTTCTCCGCGCATGCCAATCAGTTTTTCCACCCGCAACAACGTTGACTCCGCAACGTACCCTTCAATTAACATATCGGCCAGATTCATCAGCACTTCCTGCTCGTCAGAAAGTTTCATCATGAATTTCTGCACGGCTGCTCCTGCAGCCATCAGTCCCGCTTTCTTTAAGTTACGCAATGCTTTCTTTTCTTTAGCAAATACTGCGGTGTCTTCATCAGCGCCAAAATCAGGAATACCCATTAGTTCTTTTTGCACAGCCATTGCCGGTGTCATAAGATCAATCGAACCTTTCATCGCACGCTTCATCAGCATATCAATTGTGAGTAGGCGATTGATTTCATTCGTCCCTTCAAATATCCGATTGATGCGCGCATCACGATAGGCGCGATCCATCGGGCCTTCTGCTGAAAATCCCATGCCTCCGTAAATTTGCACGCCTTCGTCTACCGCAAAGTCCAACACTTCTGAGCCGTGAACTTTCAAAATGGCACATTCGATGGCAAAGTCTTCAAGTGCTTTCAATCTTGCTTTTGCAGAATCAAGGCCGCTTGCCACGAGTGCATGATAGGCGTCATCAATATTTTGGCCTGCACGATAGTGCGCTGATTCAGAAGCAAATATTTTTACGGTAGTCTCAGCAATTTTGTGTTTGATTGCGCCAAAGGAAGAAAGGGGTACACCAAATTGTTTACGCTCGGTAGCGTATTTTACGGCTTTGCTCAACGTAGCTTTTGATCCGCCCACCGCAGCCACACCCAATTTGATACGGCCAATGTTTAGAATGTTTACGGCTATCTTGAAACCGTTCTCGCGCTCACTCAATAAATTTTCTACAGGAACCTTGCAGTCGTTGAAGAATATTTGCCTCGTGGATGAGCCTTTGATACCCATCTTCTTTTCCTCTTCGTTCATGGTAATGCCTCCAAACGATTTCTCCACAATAAAACCTGTGAGGTTTTTATCGTTTTCGATTTTGGCAAACACAACATAGATATCGGCAAAGCCTCCGTTGGTGATCCACATCTTCTGACCGGTGATCAGGTAATGTTTTCCATCGGGAGTTAACACCGCTTTTGTTTTGCCACTGTTGGCATCCGATCCCGAGTCTGGTTCTGTCAGGCAGTAGGCTGCCTTCCATTCACCTGAAGCGAGTTTAGGAATATATTTTTTCTTCTGCAGCTCATTACCATAATACAAAATTGGTAGCGTACCAATGCCCGTGTGAGCTGAAACAGCAACGGCTACAGAATGTCCTGCACCCAACACTTCCGCAACTAACATGGAGGTGTTGAAGTCCATCCCAAAACCTCCCAACTCCTGTGGCACGGATGTTCCTAACAAACCAAGCTCTCCCGCCTTGTCCAGGATATGCGGCATTAGTTTTGGATCTTTCATCGAATCGATTTCATCCAGCTTAGGCCAAACTTCCTTCGCTAAAAAATCCCTGCACTGTTGTTGAATCATTCTCTGTTCTTCCGAAAATTCTTCTGGAATAAAAACTTCATGTGCTTCTGTATCGCGGATGAGAAACTCTCCGCCCTTAATTGCTTTTTTTGTTTCTACTGCTGTGTTCATTTTTTTAATTTGATTTTTTTTTGCAATTCAGAAAGTTGGCAGTAACCAGGATGCAGTTGGCAGAACTCTATACTGCCTACTGAATACTGCTTATTGCCTCCTTATTTATAAAAGTTCATAAATCCCGGCCACTCCTTGCCCTCCACCAACACAGGCAGTGACCATGCCGTACTTTTTCTTTTGTCTTCTCAGTTCATTGAAAAGTTGAACAGATAATCGCGCTCCGGATGAACCAAGCGGATGTCCGACAGCAATCGCTCCTCCGTTCACATTTAGTTTTGCTCTGTCGATCCCGAGTTCTTTTACTACTGCTAAAGACTGAGCCGCAAAAGCTTCGTTCAATTCAAACAAGTCAATGTCGTTGAGTTTCATGCTGGCGATCTTTAATGCCTTAGGAATGGCCGCTACCGGACCGATGCCCATTATCCGCGGATCAACGCCCGCTGTTGCATAGCTCACCATACGTGCGATTGGTTTCAGGTTTAATTGTTTCACCATGTGTTCACTCATGACAGCAACGAAAGCAGCGCCATCTGATGTTTGTGATGAGTTTCCGGCTGTTACTGAGCCGCCAGCAGCAAATACAGGTTTTAGTTTTGACAATCCTTCAACCGTTGTGTCTGCGCGAATGCCTTCGTCTTTATCAACCATGAATTCACGCGTTTTCTTTTTCATGTTTTCGTCTACGAACACTTCCTTCACTGCGATCGGAACGACTTCTCCTTTAAATTTTTCAGCCTTCCATGCTGCTGCTGCTTTCATGTGCGACTCATATGAAAACTGATCCTGATCTTCGCGGGAAACTTTATATTGTTTCGAAACTTCTTCGGCTGTCAAGCCCATGCTGGTGTAATAGGTTGGGTTGTCCTTAGCGATTGCATAATTTAAAGCTGTCTTAAAGCCCATCACCGGCACAAGCGACATGGATTCAGTTCCACCGGCAATAATCACATCGGCCTGACCCGCATGAATGCGGTAGCTTGCCATCGCGATTGCTTCCACACCCGAACCACAATAGCGATTGATCACGATGCCCGGTGCGTCAAGGCCTAACGCAAGCAACGAAATAATTCTTCCCATTTGCATTCCTTGTTCTGCTTCCGGAACTGCGTTGCCAACGATGAGATCATCCACCATTTTATTTTCAAGGCCGGGAATAGATTTCACCAAATGCTTGATAACATCTGATGCCAGGTCGTCTGGTCTTACAAAACGAAATCCTCCTTTTTTCGCTTTTCCTACCGCTGTTCTGAATCCTGCTACGATGTATGCGTCCATATTTTTTGTTTTAAGTTGGCAATAGGCAATTATTCTGTCAGTTGTTTGTCTTTTTTTCTAATGTACTTCTCAGGGTTTTCTATCATATGATTCAAAAGCTTACCCACTTCTTCCAATTTCTCAAGTAAGCTATTGAACTGATCTTCGGTTATGTAAGAACAAGCAAGGGAAAAATGCAGCCACGTTTGAGTTTCGCTGTTTTCCATATCTGCATCAGAAGATTTACTAACAAAATATGCTGGGTAATTTCGTTTACGATATGCTTCCGAAATACAACTACATACTGCCCGAGAAGATCTTCTGATTTGATCTATCAGCGAATACCGCTCTTCCTTTGGAAAATCCTTCGTTAACTCAAAAATTTCCATAGCAATCCCAAACGCTTTTTTATAAACAGTCAAGTCTCTGAAGTTCGTGTTTTGCATATTGCTCTTGCCTACTGCCTGCTAGTTTCTAAGAGGTTTGCCTCCTGTTAAAATTGCCTGAATTCTTTCGAGTGTTTTCTTTTCTCCGGTGAGCGATAAAAACGCTTCACGCTCCAGATCAAGTAAGTATTGTTCGCTTACTTCTTGTGGAGAAGTGAGATCACCTCCACACATCACATTGGCGATCCACCTGGCAACTTTTGCATCGTGCTCTGATATGTAGTTACCCATGCGCATGCCCTGTAGGCCGGCCAGGAATAATGCCTGACCCGCACGACCCTGAACTTTAATATTCTTTGCCTGAACAGGCATTGTGTAACCCGCATGCACCAAATCCAGCACGGCCTCCTTGGCATCTGCTATCTGGCGGTCTTTGTTCATGGATACGCGGTCCACAGTTTTTAAGATTCCAAGTTCGCGGGCTTCTTCTGCAGAAGTTGCCACCTTTGCGGTAGCGATAGTCATAAAGGCATTTTGCAATGCATTTAATTCCACATCGCCCTCCTGGAGAGCATCACTTACCCGTTTGGTGAACTCCTTGGTGCCTCCGCCTCCAGGGATGAGCCCTACGCCCACTTCAACCAAGCCGACATATGTTTCAGCAGCGGCCTGAGCGATGTCGGCATGCAGTGTCATTTCACAGCCTCCGCCCAGCGTCCTTCCTTGCGGGGCTACTACCACCGGAATAGATGAATAACGCAACCGCATTACAGAATTCTGGAATGCTTTGATCATAAAGTCGATTTCATCATAATCCTGTTCGATGGCATACATAAATACCAGCCCCAGGTTTGCCCCCAGTGAGAAATCAGGCCCCTGATGGCCTACTACAAGCCCTTTGTACCCTTTTTCGGCCAAATCAATGGATTTATTTAATCCCTCGATTACAGCGCTGCCCAACGTATAACTTTTAGAATGCCACGAAAAATTGACTACACCATCACCGATATCGGTGACTTTAGACTCGGCATTTTTCCAGATTACCTGCTCGCTTTTGTTTTCGAGAATAATAAAATTCTCTCTTCCGGGAATTGATTTGTACGACTTGGCGGGTATGTCGTAATATTTTTTCTGTCCGTCTTCAACTTTGTAAAACGATTTATTTCCTGAAGCAAGCATATCATACACCCACTGATTGGGTTTGTATCCTGCAGCTTCCATGAGCGAAATACTTTTCTCAACGCCAACGGCATCCCACGTATCGAATGGGCCGAGATCCCAACCGAAACCTCCACTCACCGCATCGTCAATTCTGAAAAGTTCATCACTGATTTCCGGGATGCGATTACTCACGTATTGGAACAATCCGAAAAATGCATCGCGATAAAAATCTCCCGCCTTATCTTTTCCTGCTAACAGCACTTTGAAACGATCACGAAGATTATCAATAGCTTTTGTTGTTTCAAGTGTAGCAAATTTTGCTTTTGCTTTCGGTTTGTATTCGAGTGTTTTTAAATCGAGCGTAAGAATTTCGGTTTCGCCCTTCGGCCCTTTTGTTTTCTTATAAAACCCTTGTCCGGTTTTATCACCCAGCCATTTGTTCTGTTCCAGTTTGGTTACCACTTCAGGCAACTTGAACATTTCACGACCTTCATCATTTACCAATCCTGCATAAAGATTGTTTGAAACTTTTACGAGCGTATCCAGGCCCACAACATCCGATGTTCTGAACGTTGCAGACTTTGGTCTGCCGATAACCGGACCTGTTAATTTGTCAATTTCATCTACATTCAGATCGAACTTCTTCATCGAGTCAATCACCTTCAATAATCCGAAGATTCCCACCCTGTTTCCAATGAAAGCCGGGGTATCTTTACACAGTACAGTTGTTTTACCCAGGTACAGATCTCCATAATTCATTAGGAATTTCGTCACTTCCGTATCTGTCTTAGCGGTGGGGATGATTTCGAGTAATTTCAGGTACCGGGGAGGGTTAAAGAAGTGGGTCCCGGCAAAATTTCGTTGAAAATCTTCGCTTCTTCCCTCTGCCATGAGGTGAATTGGAATTCCTGAAGTGTTTGATGTGATAAGTGTTCCGGGAGTACGATATTTTTCAACCTCCTCGTAAACTTTTTTCTTGATGTCGAGATTTTCGACAACCACTTCGATCGTCCAATCATAGTTTTTAATCTTCGACATATCATCTGTAAAGTTTCCAACCTTCACACGGGATGCAAATTTTTTGCTGAACAACGAAGCGGGATTTGCTTTTAATGTGGCATCAAAAGCAGCGGTTACAATTCGGTTTTTTACTGCCGGATGATCGAGTGTCAGGCCTTTTTTCTTTTCATCTTCAGTGAGTTCCTTCGGGGCAATGTCGAGCAGCAATACTTCAACACCAATGTTGGCAAAATGACAGGCAATGCGCGAGCCCATAATTCCCGATCCTAGTACAGCAACTTTGCGGATAGATCTTTTCATAAATTGTTGTTCGTTGTTAGACCTAAATTAGTGATATGCTTTTTCGTAAATATTATTTCTTTCTAAAATCTTGTTGATGTTTTGAATCACATCAAAAAAAACCTCGAGTTTTTTTTCTGGAATTTCTTCACGCACAACTTCATTGAAGCGCAGCACGGTTTCTTTCGCGCGCTCCCTTCCTTTTTTCCCTTCCTCTGTTAAGAAAATCCGTACACAACGCTTATCATGGGCATCTATCTGTCTGTAAATCGCGCCTCGTTCTTCCAGTGTCTTTAGCAACCGTGTGAGGCTGCGTGCTTCAAGGCCCATTAACGGGGCGATCTTTGTAGCAGGGGTACCTTCTTCTACATCAATGTTCAACAATACGAAACCAACTGCCATGGTAGCCCCATAGTCGGATGCTTTTTGATTGTAAAGCCTGGCAATGGCGTGCCAGGCAGCCCGAATGTGGTAATCTATGGTCTCTTCCCGCTTCATTCAAAATCGTAAAAGGAGTTCGAATATAAAAAATTTTGTTATGCACGCATACCATTATTTAATTTTTTCAAACATCCTATCAAAAAAATCGGCTGATGCCCTGTACGCGGCTAACCAGTTTTTATGAAGCAAAAAGCTGTGTACTTCATCCGGGAAGATAAGTTGTTCGAAATACACCTCTCGATCGCGTAAATTTTCGGCAAGTGTAACAGTTTCATTGAACGGCACGTTGCGGTCGTCATCGCCATGAATAAGCAGTACCGGTGACTTCCAACCATCCAGGAAATTCATGGGCGATGATTCAAACGCTTTTTTTGCAAATGCCTGCTGTTTTTCGGGCTGGTAAGAAGGGATAAAGTTCTCAACCACCAAGTTCCAGTCGTGCACCCCGTGAATATCAACACCACAAGCAAAAAGATCGGATGCCCTGGCAAGCCCCAATGCCGTGAGGTATCCGCCATACGATCCGCCCCACAACCCGATTTTTTTTGGATTGACATCCTCCCGCTGTTGCAGAAATAGTCCTGCGCCAACCACGTCATTGTATTCACTTGCACCGGCTGCCCCATAATCTATCGCTTCGCGAAACTCCATGCCA
>Ga0187893_10014133_pt1 | contig 10959 bp, 14 predicted proteins | sample MA1701074metaG_FD_139574 | JGI IMG/M metagenome (GOLD analysis project Ga0187893, IMG submission 139574) | White microbial mat communities from a basaltic lava cave in the Kipuka Kanohina Cave System on the Island of Hawaii, USA - MA170107-4 metaG ...
TCCGCCGCGACGCTCGCCGCGGCGGGCGCGTCGCTCGGGTTCAGCGTCGAGAACCTCGGGCCCGTGCGTGTCGGCGGCCTCGACGTCAGCAGCACGGCGCTGCGCGACGCGCTGGCGGCCGGCGACATGGCGCGGACGGCGAACCTGCTCGGCCGGCCGTACACGCTGCGCGGGCGCGTCGTCCTGGGCGACCAGCGCGGCCGCACGCTCGGCTTTCCCACGGCCAACCTGCACGTACCGGGCGGCGTCATGCTGCCGCCCGACGGCGTGTACGCCGCGTGGGCCGAGACGGCGGGCGCACGCTACGGCGTGGCGCTCAACATCGGCATCCGTCCGACGTTTGCGGGCCGGCGGCGGACCGTCGAAGCGCACCTGCTGGACTTCGACGGGGACCTCTACGGTCGGTGGCTCGTCCTGGACGTGGTGGCGCGGCTGCGTGGCGAACGCCGCTTCGACGGCCCGGCCGCCTTGATCGAGGCCATCTCGGCCGACGTGGGGCATGCCCGCGCCGTGCTCGGCGTGCCGCCTCGCGGCTGAGGGTTCGTGGAGCGACTGGTCGTCACGGTTCCCGACGGCGAGGCGGGGTCGAGGTTGGACCGCTTTCTCGCCACGCTGCCCGAGGTCGGGACGCGCGCTCGCGGTCGCCAATGGATCGACGCCGGGCGAGTCCTCGTCGACGGCGCGCGGCGGAAGCCCGCGACCGAGCTGCGCCCCGGCATGCGCGTCGAGATCGACGTCGTCCCGCCGGAGGTGACGACGGTCGAGGCGCAGGACATCGCGCTGCACGTGCTGTTCGAGGACGCCGATCTGCTGGTGATCGACAAGCCGGCCGGCATGGTGGTGCATCCCGCGCCCGGGGCCCGACGCGACACGGTGGTGAACGCGCTGCTCCACCGGTTCGGGGCCATGCCCGCGGTCGGCGAGAGCGAGCGTCCCGGCATCGTGCATCGGCTCGATCGCGACACGTCCGGCGTGCTCGCGATCGCCCGCACGGCGCTGGCACTCGATGCCCTCGGCCGGCAGTTCCGCGAGCGGAGCGTGCAGAAGCAGTACCTGGGCATCGCGCACGGGAGTCCGCGCGCGCGTGCCGGTCGGATCGCGTTGTCCGTCGGGCGCGATCCGCGCGAGCGCAAGCGGATGAGCACGGCCAGCCGTCGCGGGCGCGGGGCGCTCACGACCTACGAGGTCGTGGAGCGGCTGGCCGGGGCCGCGCTGCTGCGGCTCTCGCCGCACACGGGCCGCACGCACCAACTGCGTGTCCACCTGCAAGCGCTGGGGCACCCGCTGGTCGGGGATCGCGTCTACGGCGGCGTACGGCGCGCCGTGCGCGGCACGCCGCCGGCCGCCGCGGAGGCGATCGCCACGTTTCCACGCCAGGCGCTGCATGCGGCATCGCTGGCGCTGGCGCATCCGCGCACGGGCGTGCCGTTGCGCTTCGAAGCACCGCTCCCCCCGGACATGTCGGATCTGCTGCGGGCGCTGCGCGCGCGCGGATGACCCGATGGCCCCCGGATTGCGCCAGCTCTCCGCTTTCTGCTAAACGGCACCAATTTGTCATTCCCATGAAAGGGGAACCCTCCGGCGACCGACTATGACTGACGTCACGATGAAGAATTTGCTCGAGGCGGGGGTGCACTTCGGGCACCAGACCAGCCGCTGGAATCCGAAGATGAAGCCGTACATCTTCGGCGCCCGCAACGGGATCTACATCATCGATCTGCAGCAGACGGTGAAGATGTTCCGCGACGCGTACAACTTCGTGCGCGACCGCACGGCCGACGGCGGGCAGATCCTCTTCGTCGGCACGAAAAGCCAGGCGCAGGATGCGATCCGTGAGGAGGCCGAACGGTGCGGCGCGTTCTACGTGAACACGCGCTGGCTCGGCGGCATGCTCACCAACTTCCAGACCATCAAGCAGTCGATCGACCGGCTGAAGAAGCTCGAAGAGATGCTCGAGGATGCGGCCATCCTCGACGCGCTCACCAAAAAGGAAATGCAGGGGCTGCGTCGCGAGCGCGACAAGCTCATGGCCTCGCTCGGGGGCATCAAGGGCATGCGCAAGCTGCCCGACATGCTGTTCGTGATCGATCCGAAGAAGGAAGAGATCGGCGTGAAGGAGGCCAACAAGCTCGGCATCCCCGTCGTCTCCGTGGTCGACACCAACTGCGACCCCGACCTGATCGACCACAAGATCCCCGGCAACGACGACGCCATCCGCGCCATCCGCTTGTTCTGTGCCGCCATCGCCGAAGCCGTGATCGACGGCCGCAACCTCTTCGAGGAGCGGCAGCGCGGCGCGGGCGTCGAGCGCGACGTGGACGTGGCGACCGACGACGAGCGCCCGATGGAGGGCGTGACCGAGTTCGAGGTGCCGCCCGCATGAGTCTCGAGCTCGTGAAGGAGCTACGCGAGAAGACGGGCGCGGGGCTCCTCGATTGTCAGAAGGCGTTGGGCGAGAGCGCGGGCGACGTCGAGAAGGCGTTGCGGCTGCTCCGCGAGCGCGGCCTCGCCAAGGCGGCCAAGAAGGCCACCCGCGCGGCCACCGACGGGCAGGTCGGATGCTACATCCACCCGGGCGGCAAGGTCGGCGTACTGATCGAGGTCAACTGCGAGACCGACTTCGTCGCCAAGACCGACGAGTTCCAGCGGCTGGTCCGCGACCTGGCCATGCAGGTCGCCGCGAGTGCGCCCCGCTACGTGCAGCGCGACGACGTGCCGGCGGACGAGATCGAGAGCGAGCGCCAGATCTACCGCGTGCAAGCCGAGAAGTCCGGCAAGCCGGCGCAGGTGCTCGATCGCATCGTCGCCGGTCAGCTCGACCGCTACTTCCAGGACACCTGCCTGCTCGAGCAGGCCTACATCAAGCAGAGCGACCGGACGGTCGGCGAGGTCTTGAAAGAGGCCATCGTCCGGTTCGGCGTCAACGTGGAGGTCCGGCGATTCACGCGATACCAGCTCGGAGAGACCATCGACCGACAGGTGGCGGAGAAGGACAGTGCCTCTGGGGGTGACGCCGGAGCGTGAGTCGGAGGGGGCGCCCACGAAGCGACCTCGCTACCGACGCGTGCTGCTCAAGATGAGCGGAGAAGCGCTCGCGGGCACGATCGGGTACGGCATCGACCCCGGCGTGCTGGCGAGCCTTGCCGCCGAGGTTCGCGACGTCTACGCGGTCGGCTGCGAGCTTGCGCTCGTCATCGGGGGCGGCAACATCTTCCGCGGCATCGCGGGGAGTGCTCGGGGCATCGATCGGGCGACCGGCGACTACATGGGGATGCTCGCCACCGTCATCAACGCGCTCGCCTTCCAGGACGCCCTCGAGAAGCTCGAGGTCCCCACCCGCGTGCTGTCCGCGATCGGCATGCAGCAGGTGGCCGAACCCTACATCCGGCGCCGTGCCACGCGGCACCTCGAGAAGGGACGCGTGGTCATCTTCGCGGCCGGTACAGGCAACCCGTTCTTCACCACCGACACCGCGGCCAGCCTCCGGGCAATGGAGATCGGGGCCGAGGTCATCTTCAAGGCGACGCGCGTGGACGGCGTCTACACGGCCGATCCGGCCACGGACCCCACGGCGACGCGCTACGACGAGCTCACGTACATGGACGTGCTGCGGGCCGGGTTGAAGGTCATGGACTCGACCGCCATCTCGCTCTGCATGGACAACGACCTTCCCATCCTGGTCTTCAACCTGATGGAGTCCGGCAGCATCCTGCGGGCCGTTACGGGGGAGCCCATCGGCACGCTGGTGCACGGGGGGCGCGCATGACCGACGACGTCGTGAAGAACTGCCGCCAGGAGATGGACGCGACCGTGAAGGCCTTTCAGAAGGATCTCTCGCACGTCCGCACCGGCCGGGCGTCGACCGCCCTCGTGGACGGCATCCACGTCGAGTACTACGGGGCGCAGATGCTGCTGAATCAGGTGGCCACGCTCTCCACGCCCGATCCGACGCTGCTCGTCATCCAGCCCTTCGACAAGGCGGCGTTGCAGGCGATCGAGAAGGCCATCCAGACCTCGGACTTGGGGCTCAACCCGCAGAACGACGGCAAGATCATCCGCGTGCCCATCCCGCCCCTCAGCGAGGAGCGGCGCAAGGAGCTGGTCAAGCATTGCCGCAAAGTGGCCGAAGAGTACCGCGTGTCGACGCGCAACCATCGCCGCGACGCGCTCGAGATGCTGAAGGCGTTCGAAAAGGACAAGGACATCACGGAAGACGATCGGCGGCACGGGAGCGAGAAGATCGAAGCGCTCACCAAGGAGTTCGTCGACAAGGTCGATCACCTGCTCAAGGCGAAGGAGCAGGAGATCATGGCGGTGTGATGATGGAGCTGGATCCGACGCGCCTTCCGCGCCACGTGGCGATCATCATGGACGGCAACGGCCGCTGGGCCGAACGCCGGGCGCTCTCCCGGCTGCACGGGCACCGGGTGGGCAAGCAGTCCGTGCGCGCCATCGTCGAAACCACCCGGCAGCTCGGGATTCCGTACCTCACCCTCTACGCCTTCTCGACCGAGAACTGGGGCCGTCCGCCGCGCGAGGTCGACGGGCTCATGTCGCTGCTCCGGCGGTATCTCGCCAGCGAGCTCGACAAGATGATGCGCAACGAGATTCGGCTGGTCGCCATCGGCAATCTCCGCCGGCTGCCCCCCGCCGTGCGCCAGGCATTGCGTGCGACCATCGAGGCCACCAAGAACAACACGAAGATGACCGTGGTCCTCGCGGTCAGCTACAGCGGCCGCGAAGAGATCGCCCAGGCGATGCGGCGGGTGGCGCGGCGCGTGCAGCGCGGCGAGCTGGCGCCGGATGCCATCACGGCCGACACGGTGGCCGAGCATCTCGCGACGGCGGGCATCCCCGACCCCGATCTGCTCATCCGGACCAGTGGCGAGATGCGCCTCAGCAACTTCTATCTCTGGCAGATCGCCTACAGCGAGCTCTACGTCACGGACACGTTCTGGCCGGACTTCCGCGAGCGGGAGTACTACGAGGCGCTCGAGTACTTCCAGCGGCGACAGCGGCGCTACGGGAGAACGGCGGCGCAGGTGGAACGCCTGCGGGCCGCGAACTAGGCACCCTCCTCGTGCTTCGAACGCGTCTCGCCACCGCCATGGTGGCGATTCCTTCGCTGTGGTGGATGGTGCAGGAGCTGTGGCCGCCGGCCTTCGCCGCCTTCATCCTGGCGGTGATCGGCATCGGCGCGGCCGAGTATGGCTGGATGGCCTTTCCGCAGCACGCCCGGCTGCGGCTGTTCACGGTCGTCGCGTCGTTGGCCGTGGCGCTCGGCATGATGCTCGGCGGCCCGTGGGCGGGCGTGGCGGGCGCCGCGACCTTCCTCGTCGTCCTGCTCGGGCCGCTCACCGCACCGGACGACCTCGGGGCGGGCGTCGCGCGGGCGGCTCTCTGTTGGGTCGGGGTGACGTACGTGGGCTTCCTCACGCCGCACGTCGTCCTGCTCCGCGAGTCGTCGCCCGATGGCTGGCGGTGGGTTCTGTTCACGATCTTCGTGGTCATGGGTTCGGACACCGGCGGGTACTTCGGGGGGCGCTGGGCCGGGCGCCGCAAGCTCTTGCCGGCCGTGAGCCCGTCCAAGACCGTCGAGGGAGCGCTGGGGTCCATCGTCGGAGCCGCCGTCCTGGCGGTCCTCTGCCGCGCCGTCTTCTTCGATCGCCGGACCACGGCCACCGCCATCGGCATCGCCGTCGTGGTGAGCGTGCTCGGGCAGGCGGGCGACCTCGCCGAGTCGGCGCTCAAGCGGGCGTTCGGCGCCAAGGATTCGGGCTGGATTGTGCCGGGCCACGGTGGCATTTTGGACCGACTCGACAGCTTGCTGCTGCCCGTGGTGTTCGTGCACCACTGGGTGGCGGTGACCGGCGGGTGAAAGAGGGCACATGGCGCTCACCTTGATTGCGTTCGTCATCGCGCTGGGCGCGCTGGTGGTCGTCCACGAGCTCGGCCACTTCGGCGTCGCCAAGCGGGTCGGCGTGAAGGTCCTGCGCTTCTCCGTTGGCTGGGGGCCGATCGTCGCGCGCCGCACGTGGGGCGAGACGGAGTACGCGCTGTCGGCGGTGCCGCTCGGCGGCTACGTGAAGATGCTGGGGGAGGACAGCGACGAAGGCGTCGCGGCCGAGCCCATGCGCTCGTTCGAGGCGCAGCCGCTGCGTTCACGCATCGCCATCGTGCTGGCCGGGCCCGTCATGAACCTGCTCTTCGCCTTCGTGATGTATGCGGTCCTCCTCGGCACGGTCGGCATGGACGTTCCGTCGACGCAGCCGATCGTCGGACCCGTGTCGGCCGACTCTCCCGCACAGCGGGCCGGGATCGCCACCGGCGACCGCGTGCTCGCCATCGACGGCGCCGAGGTCTCGACGTGGGACCAGCTCGCGGCCACGGTGCGCGCATCGGGCGGCAAGGCCCTCGCGCTGCGGGTGTCGCGTGACGGCGCGGAACGCACGGTCGAGATCGTCCCGCAGCTGAAGGAGACGAAGACGCTGTTCGGCGAGTCGGCCGGCAACTCGTACTTGATCGGCATCGGCATCGCGAACGAACGCAAGCACTTCGGACCGCTCGAGGCCGTCTGGCGCGCCGGCGAGCAGACCGTGGCCGTCTCGTACGTGGTCTTGAAGGGATTCGGCCTCATGCTCACGGGCCGGGTCTCGGCGCGGGAGCTCGGGGGGCCCATCGCCATCGCCCAGACCGCCGGGGAGCAGGCGCGCGCGGGGCTCGAGCAGTATCTGACCATGCTGGCCTTCCTCTCGATCAACCTGGGCGTCTTGAACCTGCTTCCCATTCCGCTGCTCGACGGCGGGCAGCTGGCGCTCTTCGGCATCGAGGGCGTGCTGCGGCGGCCGCTGCGGCCGCGGGTCCGCGAGGCCGCGCAGAACGTCGGCTTGCTGGTCCTGGTCGTGTTGATGGTGTTCGTGCTCTTCAACGACCTGTCGCGGCTCGTACAGGGCTGAGCGCTGCTCGTCCTCGGCATCGACACCGCCACCTGGACGGGCAGCGTGGGGCTGGCGCGCGACGGTGCCACGCTCGCCGTGCAACCGTGGCGCGCCGAGCGCTCGCACCTGGGCGACCTCCCGGCGCGCGTGGAAGCGCTTCTCGCCGAGGGTGGGATGCGTCTCGACGATCTGCAGGGCCTCGCCGTGTCCATCGGCCCCGGGTCGTTCACGGGGTTGCGTGTCGCCGTCGCGTTCGCCAAGGGCCTGGCGTTCGCGGGGCACCTCCCGGTCGCCGCGGTCTCGACGCTCGAAGCCCTCGCATGGGTTGCCGACGCGGCGGCCCCCGCGCGGGTGCTCGCGGCGCTGGACGCCCGCAAGGGAGAGATCTACGCGGCGCTCTTCGCGCCCGAGGGTGCCGGGCTCCGGCGGCTCACGCCGGATGCGGTCTGGCAGCCGGCGGCGCTCGCCGCCGCCTGCGACGCGACGACGGTCGTCGTCGGTGACGCGCCCGGCGCGTACCCGCAGGTCTTCGCGGTGACGACCGTGCGTCCGTTCGCCACGCATCATCCCCGCGGCGACGTCGTCGCGCGGCTCGGTGCCGCGCGTCTGGCCGCCGGCGACGCCGTACCGCTCGCCGCGCTCGAGCCCGCGTACGTGCGTGCGCCGGATGCCAAGCTGCCGGACAACCCCCTGCGTTGACAAGGCTTTTGGGTGCGTACTACCCTCTCGGCGTCACAGCGTAGGGCAGGGGAGTCGGATGGAGAAGAAAGACGAGCAGTTGATCAAAACCCTGCTGGACCGTGAGCCCGAGCTCCGGCGCTTCTACGAGGAGCACGTCGACCTCGAGCGCCAGCTGGGTACGCTTCAGCAGCGGCAGTACCTGAGTCCGGAAGAAGAGCTGCACAAGAAACGGCTGCAAAAGCTCAAACTGGCGGGCAAGGACCGGATGATGGAGATTCTGGCCCGCTACCGCGACTGAGCCCGAGCGCATGCGTCACACCATCTCCATCCTGGTCGAGAACGAGTTCGGCGTGCTGGCGCGCGTCGCGGGGCTGTTCAGCGGCCGGGCCTTCAACATCGAGAGCCTGTCGGTCGCCGAAACCATGGACCCCACCGTGTCGCGCATCACGCTGGTCACCCGCGGCGACGACCAGGTGCTCGAGCAGGTCGAGAAGCAGCTGAACAAGCTCATCAACGTCATCCGCGTGATCGATTTCACCGAAACCCCCCACGTCGAGCGCGAGCTCGCGCTCATCAAAGTCGGCGTGGACGAACGAACGCGCGGCGAGGTCGCCAACATCATCGACATCTTCCGCGGCAAGATCATCGACGTCTCCGCGCGCACCTACGTGGTCGAGGTGACCGGGGCCGAGGAAAAGATCGAGGCGCTGATCGCGCTGTTGAAGCCGATCGGCATTCTCGAGATCGTACGAACCGGGCGGGTCGCCATGTTCCGCGGCCCGCGTACACTCACCATCGACGGCACGAGCGAGGACGACGCAGCATGAAGATCTACAGGGACGGGGACGCTTCGCCGGCCCCGCTCACGGGCAAGAAGATCGCGATCATCGGCTATGGCAGCCAGGGGCACGCGCACGCGCTCAACCTGAAGGACAGCGGCTGCGACGTGCGGGTCGGGCTGCACGCCGGCAGCGCGTCGAAGCCGAAGGCCGAGAAGGCCGGGCTACGCGTGGTCGATACCGCCACCGCGGCCCGCGAAGCCGACATCGTGATGGTGCTGGTGCCGGACGAGCAGTGCGCCGAGATCTGGGAGCGCGACCTCGCGCCCGGTCTGACGAAGGGCAAGTACTTGGCGTTCGGCCATGGCTTCAACATCCACTTCAAGAAGGTCGTGCCGCCCGCCGACGTGAACGTGTTCATGGTGGCGCCGAAGGGTCCGGGGCATCTCGTGCGCGGCGAGTACGAGAAGGGCCGGGGTGTGCCGTGCCTGTTGGCCATCCAGCAGGATCCGAGCGGCGACACCGAGCAGGTGGGGCTCGCCTATGCGAAGGCGATCGGCGGCACGCGCGCCGGCGTCATCGCCACCACGTTCAAGGACGAGACCGAGACCGATCTCTTCGGCGAGCAGGCCGTGCTCTGCGGCGGGCTCACCGAGCTCATCCGGGCCGGCTACGAGACGCTCGTCGAGGCGGGCTATCCGCCGGAGATGGCGTATTTCGAGTGCCTGCACGAGGTGAAGCTGATCGTCGACCTCATCTACGAGGGCGGCATCGCCAACATGCGCTACTCGATCAGCAACACGGCCGAGTACGGCGACATGACGCGCGGCAAGCGCGTGGTCACGGACGACACCCGCAAGGCCATGCGGAAGATCCTGACGGACATCCAGAGCGGCGTGTTCGCGGACGAGTGGATGACCGAGCACAAGTGCGGGCAGCCGCATTTCCGCGAGCTGCGCCGCGAAGCCGAGAAGCACCCGATCGAGGAGGTCGGGGGGCGGTTGCGGGGGTTGATGCCGTGGCTGCAGAGCAATCGGCTCGTGGACCGCTCGCGCAACTGAGGACGGTGGCCGGGATCCGCATCGCCCCCGAAGGCTGGCGGGTGATCGGCAGCGTGGCGGCGGTGCTGGGCGCCGTCGCCGTCGCTGCGTCGTTCGCCGGGTGGTGGGCGGCGTGGGGGCTCTTCGCGCTCGGGGTGGGCTTCTGTCTCTGGTTCTTCCGCGATCCCGAGCGGGCGGTTCCCGCGGGCGATCGCCTCATCGTCTCGCCAGCCGACGGCAAGGTCGTCGACGTGCGCGCCGTCGAGCGGGCGGACGTTCTCGAGGGGCCCGCGACGCGCATCAGCATCTTCATGTCGCCGCTCAACGTGCACGTGAACCGCAGCCCGGTCGCCGGGCGCATCGAAGCCGTGCGGCACACCGCGGGCCGGTTTCGCGCGGCCTTCGCCGACAAGGCGTCCGACGAGAACGAGCGCACGGCGGTCGTGCTGTCCGGGGGCGGCCGGCGCTTCCTGGTGGTGCAGATCGCGGGGGCGCTCGCGCGCCGCATCATCTGTCGGCGCGGTACCGGCGACACGCTGGCCCGCGGCGAGCGCTACGGCCTGATCATGTTCGGATCGCGCGTCGACCTCTACGTGCCGCCGGACGTCACTGTGCGCGCGGCGCTCGGACAACGCGTGCAAGCCGGGCGCACGGTGATAGGAGAGATCCCATGCTGAGAGGATCCGTGGTTCGCTTTCCCGCGCGCCGGCCGCGCCGCATCCCGCCGCTGCGCAAGGGCGTCTACATCCTGCCGAACCTGTTCACCTCCGCCGGGTTGTTCGCGGGCTTCTACGCCATCATCGCCACGGTGCAGGGCGACTACCGTCTCGCCGCCGTCATGATCCTGGTGGCACAGTTCTGCGACGTGATGGACGGACGCATCGCGCGGCTCACGCGCGCGTCCAGCTCGTTCGGCGTGCAGTACGATTCGCTCGCCGACCTCGTGGCCTTCGGCGTGGCGCCGGCCGTCCTGGTCTGGCGCTGGGCGCTCGAGCCGTGGGGGCGGTGGGGATGGCTCGCGGCCACCGTCTACGTCACCTGCAGCGCGTTGCGGCTCGCGCGCTTCAACGTGCAGGTCGGCACGGTGGAGCGCCGGCACTTCCTCGGCTTGCCCACGCCCGCCGCCGCGGACGTCGTCGCGGCGACGGTGCTCATGTACTTCTACGTCGGCGGCCAGGGCGCGACGCACAAGATGCTCTTCATGCCGCTGCTGATCTTCGGCCTCGCCGGGCTCATGGTGAGCGAGATCCGGTACTTCTCGTTCAAGGAATTCCAGATGCACCATCGTCATCCGTTCTCGGTGCTCCTGGGCGTGCTGGTCGTGGTGCTGCTCGTCATCGCCGAGCCGGAGATCATGCTGTTCGTCGGTGCCGTGTCCTATGCGCTCTCGGGTCCCGTCGGCGCCGTCGTGCGCTTCGGGCAGCGCCGGCGCAACGCGCGCCGGCCGCCGCCGAGCGATCCGCCCGACGTGCGCTCGGTGCGGCTTGACAAGCCGGGGGTGCCCGGCTAATCGACAAACGA
>Ga0187893_10014134_pt1 | contig 10959 bp, 8 predicted proteins | sample MA1701074metaG_FD_139574 | JGI IMG/M metagenome (GOLD analysis project Ga0187893, IMG submission 139574) | White microbial mat communities from a basaltic lava cave in the Kipuka Kanohina Cave System on the Island of Hawaii, USA - MA170107-4 metaG ...
GCGCGGCAGCGGCTCGCCGCGGTCAGCTTTCTCGAACAGGTCGAGCACCACTTGCTCGGCTTCGCCTTCGACGATGGTGTCCACCAGCCACTCGTCCTGCAATCCGGCCTTCTCGAGCTGCCACGAGCCCGGGCCGCCGACGATGAGTTTCAAGTGCGATTTATGGCGGCGCACCACCGGGTGCAGGATCATGCGCTTGAATTCGGCGGCGTTCACCGGGTCTTCCTGCGCGCCGTAGAAGTGCGCGTAAATGTCGGTGGCGAAGGTGATGCCCAGCGGGTTGTGCGCGTGGATGCCCACCACGCGCGTGCGCGAGCCGATGAACTGGTGCATCTGCCCCGGATAGGTGACCACCACATCTTCCGCGGGGAACTTCGTCAGCAACAGCGCTTCGATGATGCGCAGGCCGTGCGGGACATACTTGGCCTGCCCGTCGGGCCAGATTTCATTCTGGAAGCTGATATCGGTGCCCATGGCGCGGGCATAGCGCGCGGGCAGCGTGGCCAGCAGCATCTGCCGCCACGTGGACTTCAGGTATTCGCTGGATTCGGAGTCGCTGGCGCACAGGACGATGCGCTTGCCCTTGATGTCGCCCGCGCCATTGCCGTTGCTGCTCACGCTGCAACCTCCGCCGCTGCCAACCGACGATGCGCTACCGCTATACAACCGTGCAACGAACAGCTACGCCCGAGTCGGGCAACCGCCCCGCGAGAGCACGCGGCAGCCCCGATGATTCGGGGCGCTGCTCCCCTTCCCTAAGCGTGAAATGATGCAATGACTTGCCGCCGGGATTCAAGCATGTTTGACACAGCGCGATGAGATTCGCTCCATCGGTGGAATTTGACGTTCAGAATCGACACCAAGAAACTCCCGGCTATCCTAAAGCGGCTCGTCTGGTTCGAAATCCTTAACGGTAAGCTGCCGGTTTTTCAAGCGTTCGTCGCGTTCCTTCCGAAACTTGAGCGCGTCACGCAGAACGTAGAGTAGTGACTCTGCATCGTGCGAGCCGGGAAAGTCATACAGCGATGTATTGTCGCACTTCGCGAGTTCAACGCAGTTCAGTACGTCCCGGATTGCCTTCAGGGCGTCCTCGATTTCGTTGTAAGAGATGGGTGGGAGCGGTGACGCGGACTTACCCAAAGCGAGCATCAAGTCGAAATGCGCTAGATGTCTATGCCTCCACTGCATGGCTAACTGGCCCCGGTCCTTCGCTTCTTCAACTAGCTCCGTGACCTTGAGGCGTAAGTCCGGCTCTGTAATGAGCGGCGGCAAACGCAGGATTGTGAGATTGTCTCGATTGACTGACTGGGGAGGCGCGATCATTTTGGCTACTGAGAGAACGGTTTCTTCAAACAGAACCCGCTGGATGATAAAGAAGAAAAATGGTGCAGCGGCATTAAGCAGCACAATTCGAGATTGTTTTTCGGTGTAGAGGATGCGGAACTGCTGCCAATACCAGTAGGTCCACTGGATCTTGTGCGCCAGCGCGTAGAAAAGTTCACCGAGAGGGACCCCCATTGCACGTAGATAGTGCGCTTTGACTTCGTCGGGCGTGCGGGTACTTGCCACGTGTGGGCTATCTTACAGGGACGTAGTCAAGAATGGCATTTGGGTCGTGGAATGATGGTGGTGGGGGCTTTTTAGCATGTGCAAGTGGGAACTAGCGCAGGTGGACTTTCAGGAATTCCAGGGTGGCGCGGATGATCTCGCGCGAGCGCTCGTTATCGTCGAGGATGTCGAAGCCGTGCCGCCCCTGCGCGTGGTTTAGGAGCTGAATCTCCGCGCCTTGCGCCAGCGCTTCGCGCACAAAGGCGTCAATCCCAGTGTTCAATCCCGGATTGTCGAGGCCCGCCCGTGCCACCAGAATCGGCGCCACGCGCGCGCCGTTCCGCCGCAGCATGGCCAGGGGCGTGTTCTCGTTCAGAAACGTGCGATAGTCTTCCGGCACATTTTCTGGCGCATCCATCACCGCGTAGTAGGAAACGATGGCGCGCACATACGGCGGCGCATCGCGCAGCGGCACGCCCAGCAGCATCCCCCCTGCGGAGAATGACCACACCGCCAGCCGGTCTGGGTCCACACGCAACTCGGCCGCGTGCTGGCGCACGTAACGGATCAGGTCGAGCAGATCCTCCTGCCCGTTGCTCACGCCCTCGCGGCCGCGCTGGTAGCGCTTGCTGAATGGAATTCCGACCAAGCCCGACGCGGCCAGCAAACGGCCGTAGCTCTGATACACGCCGCCGTCGCGCCAGTCGCGGCCGGGGCCCGCTTCGACCCCGCCGCCGCTCACAAGAATCACGGCCGGATAGCGGCTGGCAGCCATCGCGCCGGCGGGAATGTAGAAGTCGGCCTTCAGCTCGACCGGCGCGCTGGCCGTGACTGTTTTGTAGACCACGTCGCGCCGCACCGTGACCGCGTCCATTCCCGGTAGCGTTAGCACGGCGGGCATGCGGTAGACCTCGGCGGGCGGAGGAGTGGCGGCAGCGGGACGCGAAGCAGTTGTCGTGTTGGAAGCGGCGCCATCGCCGCCTGCACCACCTGAGCGAAGTTTCTGCTCGGCGCTTTCGCGGATGGCTTGGCGGCCCTGATCGTTGAGCGAAGAATCGGTGGCAAGTTTCTCGATGGCCTTGCGCGCCTGCGCCTTGGCTTCTTCCACGCGGCCGGCGGCCATGTATCCGTCACCCAGCGAGTCGTACACGTTGGCCGACTCGGGATACGCGGCCACGTTCAGCTCAAACAGGTGAATGGCGTCTTCGGTGCGCCCGGATTGCAATCGTTCGTAGCCCAGCGCGTTGACTTCGACCTCTGGAAACAGAATCACGCGCGGATCCTTTTTCTTCTCGGCTTCGTAAATGGGCCGGGCGCGGGCCGGGCCGCCAGGTTCGTTGAGCATTTTCCAGAACGCCGCCGAGGGTCCGAGCGAAGCGGGCGCGGCCGATGAAGCCAGGGTGCGTTTCACCGGCGAGCGAATCAAGTGCTGCGTGAACCAGTCCCCAATCGCCGGCTCCAGCCCGGTCTCGATGGCAAACATGTCTGTGCCGTGTCCGGCGGCCTTGTACTCCAGCATTTTGTTCTGCGCGTTGCCGGAGAAGCCGAGCAGCCAGCGCATCGAGGGAACGATGCCGCCGTCGTCATGACTTGCCGCGACAAACACGGGCATCCACGCGGCGTATTGCAGGTAGTCGCGGCCTTGGTCATTGGTGGTGCCGGAGAGCAGCACGACGGTCTTCACGTTGGAGTGGCGCCGCGCCAGTTGCAACGAATTGTTCACGCCGCAACTTGCGCCGGCCGCGCCGACGTTCTCGCGGTCCACGCCCTGCTGCTCCAGCAAGAAGCGGAACGCCACGTCAATATCGCCCGGCCAGACTTCGGTCGAACGGCGTACGCGTTCCTGCGGCGGCAGGTCCACGTGGCGCTCGCCACCGCTTTCGCCATAGCCGCGATAGTCCATAGTCACCACGTGAATGCCGCGGTCGTTCAGCCGCTGCGCCAGCGCGTTCCACCTGCTGCGCTCGCGGTTGCACTGGTGCAGCAGCAGCACGCCGGGCCCGGGCTTGGCGGCGGGATAGTACGTGGCTTTGAGCTTTACGCCATCCGGCGCGGCAAGATCCACATCCCGCTTGGCGGTTTGCGCTTCAGCCGGAACGGAAAGCAGGCAGGCAGCGGCGCAGCCGAGGATTGCATAACGTAGTCTCATGATGGCCTCCTGGATGTCATTTTGGACGGCGCGAACCTTATGGAGGAAAGCACCGGGACACACCAAGCAGCGCCCCTATTTTTTCTCCGTGGCTTCCGCGTAGGCGCGGGCGACCGCTTCCCCCACAAAAAAGCCCCAGTAGCGCCCCGAGGCATCATCGGTAACAAAGTAGGGGCGGAACGCCGAGACGTCGACGCGCTTCTTGGTGTCGTCGAGACTGAGTTTCTCTGCGACGGCCCTGTCCACCTGCGTGACAATCGCGTCGAACAGGCCGCGCACCTGCCGCAGGTGCTCGCGCCCCCGGCGGACGCTGCCATGGCCGGGGATCAGCGCGTCCCATTCGAGCGCGTCGAGCTTGTCGAGTGTGGCCACCAGCGCGCGCGGCGAGCCGTGGCCGGTGAACGGCAGGTCGTCGAGCAAATCACCGGTGACAAGCACGCGCGCCTTGGGCAGATGCACCACCAGGTCGCCCTCGGTATGACCGGCGTAGTGCACCGCTTCGGCCGCGCCTCGCTGCACGTAGAAGCGCCCGCTGAACATGGTGTTGGGCGGAGCGAAGCTTGTGACCGCTTCCAGCTTGCGCAACGCTTCGCGCTGGCGCCCCAGCCGCGCCTTCACTCCCTCGATTTGTTCGGCGGTCAACTTCTGCCCGTTGGCCTCGCCGGTCTGGAGCGCTTTGCTGGCGCGCTCGATCCATGCAGCCGCGGCTTTGCGGTCTTCCTCGAGCATGGGCATGGTGCGCTTCAGGAAGTCGCGGTGGGTGTTGTGATGCGCGAGGATCACCACCTCCGGGAATGCCTCTTGATAGGCGATGTTGCCCTGCACGTGGTCGCCGTGCCAGTGTGTGTTGACCACCCAGCGCACCGGCTTCGCGGTGAGCTTGCGGATTTCCGCAATCACCGCGCGCGCGCCGAGCGGCGAAACCTGCGAATCCACCACCAGCACGCCATCGTCGAGAATCACAATGGCCGAGTTGGCGTCGTCGAAGCGCAAGTCGTCGGGTTGCAGCGCGGCATAAACGCCTTCCGCTACTTTTTCAATGGTGCTGCTGGTGCTCGGCGCAGATTGTTGTGCGGGCGAGACGGTCGCGCAGGCAATCAGGAGGAATGCCGAGAGCGCGACCAGCTTCCTCATTGCGCAGCCCGCTGCCGGCGGAGGTCCATGATGGAGGCAAACTCGCTCATCGTTGTGGGCGGGCCGTGCACGCCGACCACCTGCTCGACCGGCAGGCCGGACTTCCCGATCCAATCGTAAAAGTGCGCGGTGGTGTCGTTCGCGGGCAGCAGCGCGCCATCGGACGGCCGGTTCAGCAGGTCGCCCTGAAAGAGGATCTTCTCGTTCGGCAGCCAAGCGACCAGCATCTCCTGCGCGTGCGGCCCCGGCCCGATATCGATCAGCTCCAGCCGGCGCGTGCCGTCGGTGAAGACGGCTTTGCCGCCTTCAATGAAATCCGCGGAAGCGCCGCGCCGGCTGCCGCGGGCATACGCGTCAGGCTGGATGGTGAAAGGCGCGCGGATACTGTTGCGGAAAAATCCTGCGTTGCCGGGAGTGGTCACCAGCGTGACACCTTCCGCCAGGTAGCCACGCACGCCGCCGGAGTGATCGTCGTGGTGGTGCGTCACCGCCACGAAGCGCACCGGTTTGCCCGGCGCCTTCTCGCGCATCAGGCGCAATGCCACCGAGCTGACCTGGTCGCCTACCGGCGCTTCCACCGCCATGATGAAGTCGCGGAAGACAACGAACATCACGCGATACCCGCCGCCGGCCAGCCCCTCAATCAAGTAGACATCTTTCGCCAGCTCCCGCACCGACGGCTGCGCCGGCGGGCCTTGCTGGGCCGGCTCGAAATCCGGCAGCGGCGCAAAAACGGAATCGGCAATGGGCGCGAGCGAGTGGCCGGTGAAAGCCACGTCCAGCGTCAGCACGCCGCCGCGCTTCTCCACCTGTGCCGCGGGCAGTTGCAGGCCGCCCACTTCGGTGTACGACGGGAAAATCGTTTCCACAATCACATCGCCAAAAAGCGATTCAGCCGCCAGCGTCTCGTACTTGGAGAGCAAATTGGTCTGCGCGTCGAGAAACAGGGAGATCACTTCGCCGGAAACCGTCGCGTAGCTGATCACGTTGTGCTTCGCGCCGTTGAAGTCGGCTTCTCCCACCCAGCGCACCGTCGCCGCGCGATCCTGTGCGGTCAGGAGATGGAATTGCGGCAGCCGCCGCAGCACCACCGCCTCCACGAAATTGGCCATGGATTGCCGCGGGACTGTGAACCGCCGCTTGCGCAGCAGGTCGTGGTTGAAGCTGTCTTCGCCGGCGCGCACCCAGCGGTTGGAAAAATCAAAACCGCCGGGGAACGAGCTGGTCCGCTGGAACGCGACGTGCGTGCGCGCGAAATCCACCGCCACTTCGCCGGCGTAAGGCGTGGATTCCGGCGCGCCCTCCGCGCGCGGGCTCTGATTGCGGTGCACCAGCTTGCCGTTGATTTTGAAGGATACGGCATCCAAGCCCGGCAGAGCCTTGCCGCCGGCCAGCGCTTTGGCCGCCGCATCCAACGCCGTGCGCGCGCGGCGGTAGGAGGCTTCCGTCTCCGTCGGCGGCGGTGCTTGCGGCTGCTGTGCCTGAGCAACAGCAAATGAAGCGGTCAACAGCGCTAGAACAATGAATGCGGATACACGAATAGCACGTGGCATGATCACCCCCTGCGATTTAGACGAGGCAACATACAGGATGTTTCGCGTGTAGCGGCCTTCCGGGCGGCATTCTCGCCGTGCGACCTCTCGTGCCGGGCTAAAGCGCGGCGCTACATTATTGGGCCCAGGCCATGCCGTCAGGCTCGGTGCCGGGCACAAATGTCGCCAGCACGCGGCGCGTGGCCACGTCCATCACCGTCACTTTGTTGTCGTTGGTGTTGGCCACGAAGGCGCGCTTGCCGTCCGGCGTCATCTGTATTCCGACGGGCACCGCGCCCACTTCAATCTTGCCGAGCAGCTCGCGCGTGGCCGCGTCGAACACGGTGACTGCGTTGCTGCGCGCGTTCGACACCCACGCCTGCCGCCCATCTACCGTGAACTTCACGCGAATCGGCATGGTGCCGCCGCTCTCGAAGCTGGTAATCACCGCGTCGCTCGTGGTGTCGAGCACGCTGATGGTGTTCGCCCCGCGGTTGGTCACCCACACTTGCTTGCCGTCGCGCGTGATGGCGATGCCCTCGGCGCCCGCGCCGGTGGGGATGGACTTCACCTCGTCGGTCGCGCGGTTGATGACCGTTACGCTGCCGGAGCCGATGTTGGCGACGTACAGCTTCTTTTCATCCGGTGTCGGCTCCACCATGTGGCTAGTGCGCTGCTCCGTCTTCCACGAGCGGAGCACTTTGCCGGTGGCGGCGTCGAGTTCGAGCACCGCCTGCGAGCCTTCCACCGTCACCCACAGCAGCTTGCCGTTGCGGCTCACCGCGATGCCATGCGGCATCAGGTACTCGCCCAGGTCGAACGTGGCCTTGACTGCGCGGGCTTGCAGGTCGAGCACGGTGATCGTCGTGCCGCGTACGAATTCCTGCCGCGCGCCTTCGCGGAACACGCCGGTCGCGCCGTAGTTGGTCACATAGGCGGTGCGCCCGTCAGGCGATACTGCCGCCTCGTGCGGGCCCTTGCCCGTCGGCAGCCGGAACATCACCGTGAACGTTTCCGGATGCACCAGCGCCGCTTCGTGGTCCGACTTGTTCAACACAATCAGCGTCTCGCCGGCGAGGACAGGCATCGCCATAGCTGCACCAGCGATAATCAACACACAAGACAGCAAGATTCGCTTCACGGAAGTTCTCCTAGCAAGGTACTTCCACCATCATAGACGAAGCCTTCTTGGGGCCGTTAGCCACTGGCAACTCCCCGGAGTGCGGCGGCTTGCCGCCGCTCTGCATTAGCGCAGCTTGCTGCGGCTAACCGAAAGCGCGAAGCTCGCTTCGCGCGTAAGTAGGCGGGAGCAAGCTCCCGCACTCCGCGGGCGCGTGGCCTCTTTCAATAGGTGTAAAAGCCACGGCCGGACTTGCGGCCCAGCCAGCCTGCCGCGACCATCTTGCGCAGCAGCGGGCACGGACGATACTTCGTGTCACCCAGGTCGCGGTGCAGCACTTCCATAATGTTGAGGCAGGTGTCGAGCCCGATCAGGTCGGCCAGCGCCAGCGGGCCCATCGGATGGTTCATGCCCATGCGCATCACGTCGTCGACGGCCTGCGCGGTGGCCACGCCCTCCATCACGCAGAACGCCGCTTCGTTGATCAGCGGCATCAGCACGCGGTTCGACACAAAGCCGGGCGCGTCGTTCACCGCCACCGGCTTCTTGCCGAGCTTCTCGCACAGCGCCATCGTCGCCGCAAACGTGGCGTCGCTGGTCTGCAGGCCGCGGATCACTTCCACCAGCACCATCACCGGCACCGGGTTCATGAAGTGCATGCCGATGAAGTCGGCCGGGCGCGAGGTGGCTGCGGCAAGCTGCGTGATGGAAATCGACGACGTGTTGCTCGCCAGAATCGCGCCGGGCTTCAGCAGCGCGTCGGCTTCGCGCAGCACTTTGAGCTTCAGGTCGAGCGTTTCGCTCACCGCTTCCACCACGAAGTCGGCTTGCTTCAGCGCGCCCGCGTCGGTGGTGGCCTCGATGCGCGCGAGGATGCTGCCCTTCTCCGCTTCCGGCACCGCGCCTTTCTTGATTTCGCGATCGAGGTTCTTGCCGATGGTGGCGAGGGCGCGGTCGAGGAACTCCTGCTGCACGTCACGCAGCACCACGCGGTAGCCCGCCTTGGCAAACACGTGCGCGATGCCGTTGCCCATCACCCCCGCGCCCAGCACCCCGACTGCCTTGATCTGTTCCATGCCCACTTGTCTCTCCAATCTCAGTAGGACAGGCTCTCAACCTGTCCAGTCTTGCTACTCATTTGTAGCGGCGGCCTTCAGGCCGGCACTCTTGCCCCCCACCAGCGGAGTGATAAACCCGCCGATGCGGCACGGGCTGCAAGCCCGTGCTACGAACCCGCGAATCGAGAAGGTTACAGTGGCTGGTGACGGGTGACAAGCTGACGAGCGATGCTTGCGGCAAGCACTATCGTTTATCCGCGTAGCAACGAAAGGAAGGTCCCCAGCAAGACGATCCCCTGGAGCTCAAAGAACAGCGATAGCAGCCCAATCTTGTCCTGCTTCCTGGCCCACGACATGAGCAGCAGGAATAGGGCCGAAAGGTTCGCAACGAAGGCAGTGAGAAGCAAGACGCCGACCGCGGCGCGCTGGACTGGACCGCTTCTGAAGGAAACTAGGTCGTATCCTGAAACAAACCAAGCCGGTCCCGTGCGCAGAATCCATACCCATAACACAAGAGAAACAACGTGAAGGCCAATGCCCCATCGCAGTCTCATCAATCGCGGCCGGAAAGTGGGATCCCCTGCAGGAAGCTCAGAATTCGCATCAGCGGGCGCAAAGGGTTCCTGAGGGAGCAACGGAAAGGGATCCTGAAACTGCGACACCAGTTCACGTGCCCGTTCTGCATCGTGTGCACGCACCAGAATTTCGAGTCGCGGACGAGGCATTGCATGGCCAAAAGCAAGATGTTGCGCCGTCTGGCGAGCCCGATGAAAAATGCCATTCTCTCGCAGCGTTTCCACCGCGCGAGAGAAGATCACCGGATCGCCACCCCGCCAAACCATCTCCGCTTCACCTTCGTCAGGGGCGGCCTCCAAGCCTTCCGCTTCGGAGGGCGGCGCGTCGGCTGGCGGTGCAGCTTCTGAAGTATCTGGATTCCACGTCAGCAAGTCGCCGCCGCAGGAGGGACAGAAATTCTGGCCGGCGGGGAACTTCACCGAGCAGAACGGGCAATCCTGCAGCGGCACACCCTCAGGGATGACCACCTCAGGCCGGTCAGGCGCAAACTCCACGCCGGCGGCCGGCCGCGCAGCCGCGGCGTCGCGCTCCAGAATGTAAAGCGTGATGACCGGCCGCTTGCGCGCGATGGCAACCGAGAAAAAATCCGCGCTGTGGGTTTTTTCCAGGCACGGGATGCCTGCCTCGAACAATTTAGTGAAAACCGCATCCGCCTCGCGCTGGGCATGCGTGGTCCATTTCAAGCGCGGCGGCTGGCGCTCGCTCTCCAGCGCGTCAGCGGCCACCAGTAAAGCATGGCACGTCGAGCACACGCTGAACCCTTCGCGATACTCCGCATGGCATAAAGGGCAGAACATGGTCAGCGCGTCACCGCGGGAGAGCGGCCAATTTGAATGCGGAAGGGGTAACGCCGAACCCAGTACCAAATGAACGCAAACGGGATGAACGCCAGAGCGATGTACTTCGCGGGCCGCTTTTCATACCGCGCCACTTGGTAGAACATCCAGAAAAAGCCAAACCAGCCGAAGAGATTCCCAATGGAAAGCGACAGCCGACTCAACGGATCCCATTTCGCCTGCGGGTCCATGACCCACCAGGTCAAGAAAAGGTAGTAGCTGAGCATGGGTACAAACCAGGCGAGAAACTCCGCGAGGGTTGTCGGGGGCATGGTAGGCTCCAGCTCTTCCTCTTCAGGTTCGGTCTCTGGAAGCGGCGTACCGTCTTCCAAGACCACCGGCGCCGGCACTGAGCGCAAGATTTCCCTGGCAGCATCGAGGTGCGAGTCCGGCACCTGAATATCGAAATTGGCCACCGCTTCCACCATTCCCGACCGGGCTCTCGACGCGAGCCAATTGTCATGAACCACAGGCGGATTATCAAAATATGGAATGCCTGAGCCCTTCAGCGCAGCAGTCAATGAGGAGTAGAAGACCGGGTCGGCCCCCATCCACAAACGGACGAGTCTTGCATCTTCCTCGACCTCGGGAGCGTGGCTTACGGGCAAGGCCTCCGCCAATTCCGCGCCGCAGTCGGAACAGTGCGTGAACCCATCGCGGTACTCCGTCTTACAATTGGGGCAGAACATTGGCGAGATTGTAATACAAGCATCGCAAGTATCGAAGAAAGAACCAGAATGAAAAAAAGCAGGGCGGAAAAAAAACAGGGCGGACACAGAGGTCCGCCCCTACAAGAGCAACCACAGGCCAGGGCGGTGATACGGCACGGGCTGGAAGCCCGCGTTACAAAGGCCCGCGTGGCGGGGTAAACCCGCCGCTACATGCGTTCGACGGCGAGCGCGACGGCGTTGCCGCCGCCGAGGCACAGCGCGGCGACGCCGCGCTTCAGGTTGCGCCGGTGCAGCTCGTAGAGCAGCGTGACCAGCACGCGCGCGCCCGAAGCGCC